>Ga0257116_1001068_pt1 | contig 19481 bp, 14 predicted proteins | sample SI112_120mmetaG_FD_190150 | JGI IMG/M metagenome (GOLD analysis project Ga0257116, IMG submission 190150) | Marine microbial communities from Saanich Inlet, British Columbia, Canada - SI112_120m | ecosystem: Environmental > Aquatic > Marine > Inlet | place: Canada: British Columbia | collected...
GTAGAATCTTTGCGTGAGTCCCATCGACCTGAATGAATTCTATATTCAAGTGCGACTTAAAGTGGAAATATATTATTGCAAGAATTATGGGGAGATGAACTAAATTCTTTCTTGGATTAAGTCTCGTGCCCTCCTTAATTCGTTTGAGTCTTAGCGTCTTTGCGTGAGAAACAGCGTCCAGCTTCGCCGTCCTCCATTGTCATTCCCGCGGATGCGGGAATCCAGAGGAACCTCTACAAAACCCAGGAATAATTAAGTATCGTGTCCTCTTAAATAAAAAAGTCTTGACAACAAATCACTACATGCGTATAAATTGATATAGTTATCCAGAGAACCGGTTTAGTTTGCATCGGCACAATCCTGTGTCGGACCGGTCAGCAACCTTTACAGGCGTGCCCTGAAGGTGCTTGCAGAAGCTTCGTTATAACGGAGAGCGATATGGGTGAGAGCCAAAATGTCTGGGTTATATTTCAAATTTACATTTCAATTCAGGCTTAAGAAAATTTGTTCCGTTCAAGTGGACAACTGTGTCCAATATGACCGGAAAACTAATTATTTTACTCAACAGCATTACCGCCGATTTGAACTGACAGCTTGCGGGCGGTATAAAAATTCAGCTAAAGCGACAGCAGGTCTCTATCCCCGTGAGTCCGGCTGTACGTCGAAAATCCGGGGACAAAGGAGATCAAATGAAACAAGATTCCCATATGCGGCGGAAACATCTGCTCCGTTCGCTCAACCTGTTCGGACTGGATCATCTTGATCCGGTTATCCTGGCCTCGCTGGCTGCTGAAAGCCCACTGCTACTGATAGGCAGACACGGTACCGCCAAATCTGAACTGCTGAACCGCATTGCGGCTGCACTTAAACTCAAGCACAGGCACTACAACGCAAGCCTGATTGCCTTCGATGACCTGCTGGGTTTTCCGGTGCCCAACAAAGAACGGACCGCATTGAGTTACCTGAGAACTGAAGGTGACCTCTGGGACGCAGAATCTGTACTGCTGGATGAAATTTCACGCTGCCGACCTGAACATCAGAACAAGCTTTTTTCGATTATCCATGAACGACGTATTCAGGGACTTTTGCTGGAAAGCCTGCGCTTCCGCTGGTCTGCAATGAATCCGCCCCTCTCACTGGATTCTCTGGAGGAAGAGTCTGAAAGCTACCAGGGATCGCTGCCGCTGGATCCTGCCCTTGCTGACCGTTTTGCCTTCATCGTTGAAATTCCTGATTTCAGTGAATTCTCCCTTGAAGTACGCCGGGATGTGCTTTCCAAAGGCGGAGAAATTCCAAAAGGGAAATCGGAATTAAACGATCTGCTTAAAGCAGCAAAAGCACTACTACTGCAAACTGGTTCTGCAGAAAACAGCTGGATTGAGGATTACGTAAATCAGCTGGTACTGCCGCTGAAAAAAGCAGGTTGGCCAATCAGCGGAAGACGTGCCGTTGGGTTAAAGCGCAGTATTGCTGCAGTCCATGCAGCGTGCCGAACACTCAACCGTGAAGAACAACTTGAGGAAGCAGCCTTTCTTGCTTTCAAGTGGGGACTACCACAACGTGCCCGTGGTACACGGTTTCAGGATTCAAAACTCAAGGCGATCCACAAGTTGGCCCTGAAAGCAGTTGGAGAACCAAAAGACAGTCCAATCCTGAGAATACAGTCAGAGTCAGATTCAGTACGACGAATTGTATTTGCGCTGGATACAAGCCCAAAAGAACTCAGCAGGATTGAGTTTTCACAGCTGGTAACAGATGCCTATGCTGAACTGGCTGTTCCTGAACGGTACCTTCTTTCCCGCCATCTTCTGCCTGTTCTTGCAGTGCATGACCGCGTCACTGCGGCAACCTATGAGTTACTGCTTGAACCTATGGAAAAACTCCATGATTTTATCCGCAGTGACACGCATCAGCTATATATTAAGCGTGATCGAATGATGAATTTTGATGAGATACTGGGCAAGGTTTCCGAAATCAGTGACGGCAAAACCTGGAACAAAGATCAACTCTGCAACATTCTTTATACAGTCTTTGCAGTTGAAAGCGAAGTCCTGGACATTGACAGTCTGATTGCTCTCGACAAGCTCTGGTACAATTGGTTTCATCCACCCGAAACAGAAATCAGGGAGGCTGCATGAAAACTTCCGGTCTGACAGCGGAACTGAACCACGGCGGACAGATTATGAACATGAGTGCTCCGCCAAGAAGTACAGTGACTATCAACACCTGCAGTTCCGCAGCAGGAAAGAATGAAGCTGCAGTCTGCAACCGTGCCGGACTTGAGATCAAAATAAAAATCAACCGCGACCATAATCTGCGGAGGAACTTAGCTGGCTGTTTTAAACCACGCTGCACGGTAGGGGGGACACGCAAAAAAATTATGGCCGGGCTGCTGATGCTTTCCAGAATTGCCAACGGTGAAAAGGCCGTGCAGGACAAAAGAGTACTGCGTAAATTGATGCAGCACTCAATGCAATTTTTATTGGATGAATACATGGAGAATGTCGGACTTCTCAAACCGCTCGCTCTTGATCTGCCCGCCTTTGCCATGGCCCGCAGTGGAAACTGCAGATTGCATCCGGAAAATAATCCTGCGCGTATGCTGGCCGTTTTTTCCAGAACCACGAATGGAATCTTCATCGCCTCAAGGCTACCGGTGAGACCGGACTGCACTTCAATGAGCAACCCGCGCTACCTGCTCTTTGTTCCGGGGTGATTATACTTTAGCGCCGCTCAGAATTTCTGCAACTGCCGCTTCGGTAAAAAATATTTTAACTAGAGAAAAATTATGAAAAACAATATCAGCAATAAGCAAAAGGAGCAGGATCTTCTGGACCGCATCTGGAATGCAATTCCGGTAACTCATCAATCGTTTTTAAAACTGCTTGAACTGCTGGAAATCGAAATTACTACTGATATCCCAACAGCATGTGTGACAACCGGAACCTTTTCGCGTTTACGAATCAATCCGGATTTCGCAGCTAAATACTGCAAAACGGATGACAAACTGGGAATGCTCGTGATGCACGAACTGTTTCATGTTCTGCTCGGTCACACAAGACTCTTTGAACGCATAACTCCGGCACAAAATTTTGCTTTTGACGCAGTCATAAATTCGCATCTTTGTCAGCTCTTTCCGGATAATGCCGGAATTTCTTTTTTTCGCAAACTTTATCCGGCAGATGATTTTCCTTTTGCGTTGCTGCGACCGCCTGACGGTTGGAGAACTTCAGCAGTTAAGTGGCGTCTGGAAGGAGAATCACTCAATCTGCATCAGGCACTTTACTCAGAAAGCTCTACCACCTACCGTGAACTTTATGATTTGATTACCCGCAAATTAACAAACCGTGCTTACGGAAACGCGGGCGAAATTGAAAAATTAATGGAACAACTGCTGGGCAGTCACGGAGCGCAGGTAGCCGCAGAAGAAACGGATCCTGATTTTACGCGTGAGGTCAGGGAAATAGTTGCACGCTGGCCAATGCATGAACAAAGATCAGGCCGTGACCAGGGTCTGGAAGCTGAGAGTTTTGGTATCGAAGTTCATGATGCCCGTAGACAGTTAGTAGCCTCCATCCGCAAGTCACTTTTGCCGCTGCTCGACCGTACCGGCGGATTCAGCGGAGTTGCAAGAATGGAGACCGGCTCCATGGAAACCACGCTGCCCTTCAGGAGTCAGATGGACCGCCGCGCAGGTGTTTTTGAAACCTGCGGTTCAGAGCCGCTTTTTTACAAAGCACTTTCGCAGATTCCGGAAATCAAACGCTTCGAAAAGGCCCACGTTTATCTTGATGTCAGCGGTAGTATGATGGATGAACTTCCGCTGCTTTACGGTGCACTGCTTCCGCTCCGGAAATGGCTTTTTCCGAAAATTCATGCCTTCAGTACCAGTGTCAGTGACATTGGTTATGAACAGTTGAAAAACGGAAAAGTGATCAGTACACAGGGCACCGAAATCGATTGTGTGACTCAGCATATGCTCAAAGAGAATCTGCGCCGTGCCCTGATTATCACAGACGGCTGGGTTGGAGAAATTCCAACTACTCACTGTAAAGAGCTTGGTAAACGCAGAGTTCGAGTCAACAGTCTGATAACTGAAGACGGTGATCCTCTATTTGCCGCCGGACTGCATGGAACTGTCCACCGGATGGTTAAACATTGAACCGGCACTATAGCCGCCTTTAACCTTTTTTAACCACAAACAGTATCTGAAAATGAAAAACGAAAAAGTAATCGAAACGGCCGAACACGTTCTGCCGGGACATCCGGATAAACTTTGCGATGCAGCAGTTGACAGAATTGTTGAGGTCATGCGTCAACTGGATCCGTATGCCCAGTGCGGACTGGAAATGGCCTGCATTTTTGACCAGGTTTTTATCAGTGGAAGAATCGCTGCTACCGAGACAGCCTTATCTACGTTTAAATACCGCGGCGGCTGTAAATACTATATTAAACAGGCTTACAAGAGTGCAGGTTACGGGGAGCGTCAGAACGGAGAGACATGGATACCGCTTCCGGACAAACTAAACATTCATGAAAATCTCTGCCTTGGACCATTTGAAGAAGAGGAAAGAGAGCTGAGACATCTTAGTGACGATCAGGCTATTTGTGTCGGTTATGCCAACCTTATCGAAACAACGGATCACCTGCCACCCGCCGTGTGGCTCGCACGCCGTATTGTCTGGTATCTAAGCAATGAAGAACAAAGGTTGGCGGCAGGAGCCGGACCGGACGGTAAGGTAATAGTAAGGGTTGAGCGAAAAGGAAGTGAGTGGAGACCACTTCACGTTTCGATCTCCCTGAGTCACCGTGAGGATTGTGACTGGCTGAAACTCCGGCAGTACGCTGAGAGTGTAGTCGAAGAAGCCTGCAAAGACATTGAAACTCCAAAATTGACATTAAACGGAGGCGGCATGTTTGTTTCAGTTGGACCAAACGGCGACAACGGGCTTTCAGGCAAAAAACTTGTTGTTGATGCCTACGGTCCAACTGTACCAATCGGCGGCGGGGCATGGTCCGGAAAAGATCTGCACAAAGTAGATCGTCTTGGCGGCATGCTGGCACGGCAGCTTGCAAAACGGATAGTTAAAGTTGGACTTGCAGGCGAGGCCCTCGTCTTTCTTGAATATCTTCCCGGCGGTGATGCACCGGCCCAGGCGTTGGTTCGTCTCAACGGCAGGAGTGCAAGCATTCCACTTGCAAAACTTCTCAACGGAGTATGCCTGGACAACGAAACCGTCTGGCAAAACTTCAACGAATGCAAGATACCCTTTGATGAACTGGCCTGCTGGGGACATCACGTTTATAATCTGCCCTGGGAACGATGATCTAAAATTCCTTGAAAAACTATAATTTTAATGAACCGGGTGAAGGAATAAACCACAGCATAATCCACGTTCCACATGCGTCTAAATTTATTCCGGACTCATGCAGGGATCAGTTTATCATCAGCGAAAAAGAACTGAATCTTGAAATGGCAAAATTAACGGATCATTTTACTGATTCACTGGTTGAGGGTCTGCAGGCCGTCAAAGTTGTTTTTCCATACAACAGGCTGCTCTTCTACACTTCAATGGCCAGAACCAAAGGAAAAGCAATATAAAGCCGGAGAATTCCTGAGACATGAACTTTTGTAAAACTTTGTCATTCCCGCGGACGCGGGAATCCAGAGGAGCCGTTACAAAGCCCAGGAATAATTAAGTATCATGTCCCTTTAATTCGCACATTTAATTATTTTTGTGACTTGTGCTTGGATCTTAAAATAGTACAATCAGCAAAAAGGCACTACCCCAATAAGTGCAGGATAAATCCGAAAGCATTCAATCAAAAAACTACTGAAAGGAAAGTCCTATGCAAAAAGACAAACCTAAATCCCTCTTATCACCAATGGAACTGATGCTGAAGGCCGTGGAAAAAACAGCACAGGAGTCAGGAGATCAAGAATTTCTGAAAGTGGCAGACCCAATAAGGGAAGCACTGAAGAAGCAGGAGAAGAATTCTTAATTAAAGTAGAAACAAGGTTTATGAGCCAAGCTACAAAAACAAAATACTCATCCGGAAAAAGTGAAAAGGCAGAAGTTCTTTTCCTCAGGGAAAGGGATGCAGAAGGTGCTGGAATTTTCAAATATTCAACCGGTAGTAAATATGATGGTCTATGGAAAGACGGGAAAAGGCATGGATTAGGGACAAATATATATTCTGATGGGGCCAAACATGTGGGCATGTTCAAAAATGGTTTGCCAGAAGGGAAGGGCACACTGATTATGCCCGATGGACAAAAATATTCCGGGAATTGGAAAGGTGGAGAATTATTTGGTAAGGGAATCTACACATGGCCAAGTGGGGCGAAATATATAGGTGAATTCAAAGATTGGGATTTAAATGGTCTTGGTGAATTCTCTTATCCAGATGGAGCTAAATACGTTGGTTATTTCAAGTACGGAAAATGTCATGGCCATGGTATTAAAACAGAAGAAGATGGTGAAAAGTATGATGGGCAATGGAAAAACGAAAAGAGATCGGGAAACGGCACCTGCATATACTCAAATGGAGACAAATATGAAGGAGAATGGGAAAATGACGTTTTTCATGGACAGGGCGTGTTAGTTAAGAAAGATTTAGGAAAATTCGAAGGTAAATGGAGGGCCGGCCTGGAGGATGGTAGTGGTTCACTAAAGTTTATAAATGGATACAAGATTGTCGGAGTATGGAAAGCTGGATCACTTGTAAATGGAACAACAACCTGGCCAAATGGGAACAAGTATTGTGGGGCATTCAAGGATTGGAAACGGCATGGTCAAGGAAAACTCACTTGTCAGGACGGCCATAATATAAAAGGAATATTTAGAGACGATGAACCTTGGGACACTGTCGAATACGATAAGGATGGTATTGTAGTAGGAAAGAATATGAAAGGTGTCCAAACTAAAGAAAGTTCACAGCAGCTGGAACCGTCATTAAAAATTGTTGCAGCAGTTTTGCAAATTTAATTATCAACTTACCCGGCATGTTTTTTTACAACATTTCTCTGATACTCAGAAGTTAAGAGTTAAACATAATGAACAGAATTAGATGAAACATCTCAGGTCCACACTTAAAGATTTTCGTCATATATTCGACCTAAGTCTCACAGTCCGTTTTATTGCGGAACCGCTGATTTCTTTTGACGCCCAAAGAGATGCTGCTGATGTGCGTAAGATAATGGAAGAAAGGGAATTCGATGTCGTTGGTGTTAGAGAAGGCGGCAGTATTACCGGAATGGTAAATAGAGAAGAATTAGGTCGAGGAATCTTAAGCGGTTACAAAAAGCGGATAGATGAAGACAGCTATGTTGAGGATTGGCAACCTATGCTGAGCGTGTTGGAAAAATTAACTAATCACACACAAGTTTTCGTTTTGGCAATGGGAGAGGTGTCCGGCATTGTCATGCGTGGAGATCTTCAAAAAGCACCAGTCCGCATGTGGTTCTTTGGTGTTCTCTCACTTTTTGAAATGCAACTACTGCGTATTATTCGTGTCGCATTTCCAAATGAAGAGTGGAAGAAATTGCTAAATAAAAACCGATTAGCAGCGGCAGAAATTTTATTGAAAGACCGAAAGAGCAGAAATGAACAAATTGACCTTGCTGATTGCCTGCAGTTCTCCGACAAACGGGAAATTATTATTAGTGACGTACAACTCAGAGAGGCTCTAGGTTTAGAGTCAAAGACAAAAGGGAAAGACTTGTTGGGAAAATTAGAGAGACTCAGGAATGATTTGGCTCATTCACAAGATTTCATTTCAGGCAGGTGGCCGGAATTGGTAGAACTTATTAAAAGAGGAGAACAGTTGCTGGAGGCATGTGAATCGTATTATCAATAAAACTATGAAGAAATGATATTTTAGTGTTGAGAGCGAGAATGATACCAAAGAAACCAATTGTGTCAGCATTATCAAATTTGATGAAAAACACAACAATCAAGTGTCACAAATATGAACTTTGCAATTGAAATATTTTTTGTGCAAAACATAATCTATGAATACTATTAGTTTAAACACTTTGATTTGTAAATAATTTGAGCAAGAAAATCAAAATGTTTTAATTCTTTGGCACTAATCTACTCTATATTCATAATGAGGGTAAGCAGGATTGATTAAAAAATGAGTCAAAAGAAGAAGGAAGCGAGGCGACAACACTTTCATAACTTTTATTGGCCAGTGTCTTTAACAAAGCTTCAAAAATAATTTTGGAACCTAAACACGGTACAGCCATTCCAATTTGTTTTCGTACTTGTTCTTTGCTACCAATAAAAACGAAATCATCTTTGAAGGTCTGAAGTCGCGCTCTCTCTCTGTTTGTAAGTGCTCTCGGCTCATCCCAATGATAAACATGAGTTCCACCACCACCACTACCAGTAATTGTATATGCTGGTTCATCAAATTTTAGTCTCTTATAAATTTGACTTAGTTTTGCTCCCTTTACATTTAACTTTAAATGTGGGGGAAGACTAGCAGTCCATGCATTTTCACCAGGTTTTGTGTGCTTTAACCTTTCTATAACACGCTGAGATTGGGATGTTTTTTCATTGTTTTTAAACGAAATGTCGCCTGCTATAATTCCAATAAGAGCCTCTCCTGCTGAGTTATGCGTCTCATGAGTTGGCTTTGGAACTCTAAATGACATTGTTGGGTAAGCTTTCCTATCAATTCCAACTATGATTATTCTATGTCTCTTTTGGGGAACACCATATTCCTCAAAGCGATACAAATGTGCTGTAAGGTTGTACCCGTTTCCTGCATTTTTTAATTCTCGCAAAATTCTTTTAAATGCTTCTCCATTATTTGAGCTTGTTATACCACCAACATTTTCTGCAATGAATGCACTTGGTTTGAACCAATCCAAAGCTTGAACACCAAAAGAATATAGTGGTCCATAACTACCATTAATTCCTTTGCGTTCACCAACTAAGCTAAAGTCATTACAAGGGAATCCAAATGCAATAATATCTAGGAGTCCGATAGGGGCACTGGAAACATTTCTACCCTGTGAAGCAACTTTTTTCTTTGCAATGTTTTCAAGCTCAAAAAAATTTTCCTCTGCAAGTTTTTTAATGTCATTACAGATTACAGATTCAACCTTTTCTAAGTCGGCAGTACCACAAAAATTAAGAGCATAAGATTTGCAAGCATTTTCATCCTTATCACTTGCCCAACAATGTTCTACTGACCATTTACAATTATCAATATTTAGTTTTGCGTCAAATGCCCCAGAAGCAAGCCCTCCGGGGCCACAGAATAATTCGCCAATAAGCAGTTTTTTTGTTTTCATTTTATTTATAGTTTTCTTTAATATTTAAATACAATACAGAATTTTAAATACAATATTTTCACAGACAGCATGTTAAATAAAAAGCAGACATGTAGAGCTTTGTCACTATAAATCCTCTATATTTATTGAAAATACCGTTCTCTGTTGTTTCCTCTTCTCAATATTTGTCTCTAAAGTAAAATAATAAAATGCCGATAAGCATACAAAATGTTAACAACTAAAATTGGTAAAATAATGAAAAATATTGAAACAGAAGATTTATTGGTAATGATGACTGTTCTTCATAATACAAGGCACGAAATTGGTGAGCAGCCTGTCAATAAGATGTGGTTGAGTCAGCTTGAAAACGAATGTAGTAAAATTTCAGATGAATTAAAAATAAGAAGTTGATTTGTCGCTTGACTCACTACTTCTTAGCTTTCAAATCCATATTCATCTATAAGTTTCAATAGCGAGTCAAGTTTATTATATTCTTGTTTTCTAGCTTTTGAGGGATCCCATTTTATTTTTTTCATTATTTTTTCTTCAAGAATAGTATTGATTTCATTTTTTTTTGAAAATTCAATTATTCTGTTCCATTCCTCATCTTTCATTACAAAATATTTACTTTCCTGATCAATTAGCTTTTGATCAAATTTTTGTTGTTTTTTTGCGTCCTTTCTTTCTATTCGTGATTCTGATGTGAATCTAAGACATGAGTCTAGTTTAACTTCATCGTATTCAAATTCTGAATCTGAAATTCTTTGCCAACACGCCAGCTGTTTACAGTATTGTGTAACATTTTTCTGGCCTTGGGGGGTATCCTGAATCAAAACCTGAACTTGTTTGGCTATTTCAATAAGAACATTTAAAAGATTCCCTGTTGCAGTCTGTTTTTCCCAAAATTTTATCAGATCAAGCTCATAATCATTTTTTTCTTTAATTATTGATACTAACTTTGCAATTGAATAAGTATTGATTTGTGCTTTGTAATCGCCATCGTACCAATTAGTTTCGGTCTTTCCACGTTCATTTACTTTAGCAACGAGTATAGCTTTATCAAACTCCTTAAAAATAATAGCTTTTGCAATGATTTCCTTGTACCACATTTCATTGATATCTTCCTTATTTTTTTCCCATCTTGGTTCAATTAATTTGGCGAATTCCTTAAAATTAAACTGGGCACCTTTGCTGACAGTATGAGGTTTGCATTCGAAACTCATAAAATATTTGGCAAGGTCAGTTTTATACACTAATTGATTTAGTGGATATGTTAGAACAAAAGTATTTGGTTTTGGATGAGTTCTTTTTGCTTCCTTATATTGGCCTTTGGCTCTTTCATAAAACCATTTACTACCAGTAAAACTTTCTTCCTTTGGATTTGTACTCAATCTGCGAGAAAGACGTTCTATCTCCCTATGAAAAGGATGGTTAGAAAAGAAATCCGAGTCCTGAATTCTGGTCTGTGTATTTGCATATCTGGAAATTTTAGGAACAAATTCCTCCATTTTTTCTCTGTCAGATATTTTAGTAAGCTTCATCTGTACAAAAGCTTTGCTGAGATCAGCCCCCTTTTCTCTTGCGTAGCTTATAGTAGCAGTAGTCTGCCCCCCATTTACAATCTGAAGATTTTTTATTGCTTTTATTCTTTTATTGCCACTGTCGTCCACGACAAGCTCCAGTTCAGAAGCAGTTGCAGTAAGACCATTATTATATGCAAAGAACCTTCCCGGCGCATTTTGAAGCGTTTTCAACATTAAGTTATTTGCTTTTATTTTTATCTGAAGAAAAGTCCTTACATTTTGCTCAAGCAGTCTCGGTCCATATTCACTGTATAATTTAGCAACAAATTCACCCGGCAAGACTACAAGATATGGCATATAATCTTGCGTTCCTGTGTCCACGCTTAGACAAAGTAGAGGCTCAAATCCAAATTCGTCCATCTCAATTTCAATTGGTTCAAAACCTGTATCAGAATTTTCTATATCGAAATACCGTCCAAAATCCAGCACACTATAAGAGAATATTTTTCCATCTATCTCTTGGGATGGGTAACCCCGTTTTCTGGAAATATTTTTAGCATTTGAAAAGAGAACACATCTGACTCTTTCTATTTCGTCAGCTCTTTGATTGATTGTATAAGCTAAGTTGAAACTAGCGGAAGTCTCTTCCAGTTCCTCAAACCATCGGTTTTTTTTGGATTTATTAAAAAAGTTTTCCAAATGCTTAAACTTGGTGTCCATTGTGTCCTTCCTCAGTTCTTGCATTTCAGGTAATTGCCTAAAATCACATACTGACAATGATAAAATTTTATTGTCAAAATCAATAGAATAACCTGAGATATCCATACCTGTTCCTGAATAATAAGCTTCATCCAAGTTTTCTATATCTCCATTTTCAGAAAACACTCTCTCGTAATTTTTAAAAAATATACTATGATCAAAGTTTCCCTCAACATTTGATGTCAAGGCTACTTCATTCATAAATTCACTGTAAGATTCATTAATTTCAGTCAATTTTCTTCTCCTATGATTTTTTCCTCAATTTTTCTATTTTCCACAATGAAATTGCTACATGATTCAATTTTAATGGTATATGTAACATCTAAGATTGAGGGATTAACATTTTCATCAGTCAACAGCGGAAAGCCTGCTTCAACTAAGTATGATTTTCTTAACTGAAGCTTCCATCGTGCTTGATTGTACCTTTCATCGTTCTCAAATCCTACACTCAATAGTGCAACTTTAAAAAGAACACCTGCATTGACATTGGCGGATGCGTATTCATCCCGCATGCTGTTTACAAGTTCCTGAAGGGTTGTTCCTTCCAAATCATCAACTATGATCAACTGATGTACAAGATACAATTCTGCCCCTCTTGAATTGAGTTGCTCAAGAGAAGCTATTTTTATAGGATGATTTGAACTTGCCGAGTTTGTCTTTATTTCTAGAAGCAAATCTAAATATTTAAAGTCTTGAGGGGAACCTTTTGGGCCAATCCAAGCTGAAAAAGCATTTATAGGACTTAATTTACTAAGAAAAATATCCTTCAATATAAGCAGTTCTCCGAAGAGACCAAGTTGCTCTTCTTGACTTAATAAAACATCTCCACTTTTTGATCTAAGAAATTTTTGCCACTCCATTAAGCGCTCTATAATGGCACTAGCGGCCTCATCGTCTCTTCCTTTTTCTATAGGAAATAATAAATGCAGAAGATCAACACAAATTGTTCTAAACAGATCTGAACTCTTTTTATTAACAAGGATCAAGTCGAGCCAAACATGGCCTTGTTCTGTTTTTTTATTTGTAATATCTATTCCGTTTATTCTTGGAAGATTTTTACTGAAATTAAGTTTTGTTCCTGAACTTAAGCGAAACCCAATTGAGCCTTTGTGATCTCGTGTCCAGAATACATTATGAGGGAAGTTGGGGTCGACCCTCCTTGATTTGATGCTTTTCTTATCTGTTGCAACACCGATTTGTTTCCAGGGGTCTTCTGGAATATTGACTTGGTCAAAAAAATTCATTTTATAACTAATTGTAAATTACAAAATTTATTGATAAAAATCGATTTCTTCATCTTCATCGCATTCAAGCTCTGCTTCATCAATCATTATTGAAACTGTATTTCTGTAATAAGTTTCTTCTTGGACTGGGACACTAGTCTTTCCTGGCAAAAACACACTTATTGTTGGGCAATTTGAGTCAAATAATTTAAATTGTGGATTTTTTTCAGAAAGTTTAGGCCTAATTATTTGAATTAGAAGCAAAGGTTTTACTCTGTGATAGTTATACATTACTTCTGAAGGTTCTTCTATCTCGTCAATCTGTTCGTATCTTAAACCGTGCTTTGCATCCGCCCCATTTCCTTCAGCAACTCTTCTTGATGAATTCACTTTATATACATTAAATTCATTTAAAAGAAAACCTCCCCCTCTGAATCTGACATAAAAAGTTTTGCCAGAAATAATTTCATTTTCTGAAAAAATTTTTCCCTTCCGTGGGGATTTGTTGGGAGCCAATGCCACATCCCAAAGTTTAAGTTCTTCAAATCTATCTTCTACATACAATTGCATTAGGGATTTTTTTTTATTGCCATGTAATCTCGCAAATTCAGTGTTTTGATCCGGAAGATAAAATGAATTTATAAAATCTAGAACCATCCCTGCATTTACGTTTTCCCAGAAAAATTCCGGTTTACTAATTAAGCCATTTTGGGATATTTCACCTAGAGACTCTATGAATTCTTTCGTGTTTTTACGATTCTTTTGATTTATTTCTTGGCTATTATGAAGATATGCTCCTTCTTTGGCCCGACCCCGAGGATCAAACGCATATCTTACCTGTTGGGCATTTCTCATCTTGTTGAGAGCTGTAATTCTCAGTCGGCTTGAATGATGTCTTACCTTAAGGCCAAATTCCAAGGGAGTGAGTTCAGCAAAATCCATTACCTTCAACTCATCTTTTAATTCTTGAGAGGCTTCTGTAACAAAAGTATAATGTTCTTTTGATTCTGCTGTCATGAATAGTCTGCACAATTCTGTATATCCATCCCGGTAGCCGAACCATCTAGCCATCTGCATTAGAGAGTCATAGGCTGATGCTTTTCTGAGAGAGTATGAAATTGATAATCCTTCAAGCGTAAGTCCTCTTGAGAGAGCAAATCCTCCCACAGCAATCACTTGAAGTCCATTTTGCTTATTTTTTTCGTAGGAGAGCTTCCCCCCTCTCATATTTACAGTCACTACAATTATTGGCCTTATTGCTTTTTCTAGATTGCGTTGTATTTCAATCCAACTGTTAAAACTGTAGGAAGTACTTTCCAATTTTTTATATTCTTCTATATAGTCCTGTCTTAAATTATGCAAATACTCATTTTTCGAGGCTTCTTCTTCACTAAGTTTGGAATAAAAACTTACTGCATCTTTCAACTCAGTTATGTATTTTTCAATCTGATAAGATATTTCTGATTGCACGGCGTTGAATCTCGATGCATTTACCATCATTGAACTATGCTCTTGTTCTTTTTGTTGAAGAATCCTTATTGCTCTAAAAACAACAAAAAGTCTCAGTGCTTTTTTAAGTGATTCTGGCAATACTGAAAAGTTGTGATCGATTTTATGGTTTAATGGAAGTATTTCCTCGTGATCATTGATCTCTATTATCTGAGAATCAATTTTTTGCTCATTTTCAGAAAAATAGTAATTCGGACCTATATAGTTTGATGGCGGAGAAAGAAGCTTGATAAAATCCGCTGGAAAAAGGTCCGACATTTCCATTTCGTCATCTTTCAAAGGATCTATAAAAATATTTGCGTATGGCGTTGCGGTGTAACCCAAGTAGCATGATTTATCGAATTTCCCCAAAACCCTTCTTATTCCTTCATTGATCTTGGTAGTCCTATCTGGATCTGAAGCAGTATTTATTGAGGCGTTGTCAGCCTCATCATCAATGAGAAGGAGAGGATATGGAACCCTAGTAGTTCGACTATTTGATCTAAGCCATTCATAAATATTTCTAAGAGTTGCAACATTTTTTTTTGTTACAAAAATAATCGGGTCTGAAGTGTTAAATGATATGTTGTTGATTTTAGCTGCTTTTAAGTTGAAATCGGAATCTATAGTAGTAAAAAAAGTTGGATGTTGTGGATTATTTTCTAACTTCGCTGCCCCAATAGCCTCGTATGGCGCCCCCCAAATAGCTTTTTTCCCTATGAATCCCAAATCTAATCGACCCTGAGTCTGAGTCCTTAACAAATTTGTCAGACCTGTCAGTATAATAAAGAATTTATACCCTGCATCAGCGGCTCTGCAGATGACTCCTGTGTAGTTTTCTGTCTTTCCTGCCTGAACATCTCCTATTACCATCCCCCTTCTTTTTAGATATTCTCCATCAGGGTTTCCGCAGAAGTCAGTAATTTCTCTAGTAATATTTCGTAGATTTCTTAAAGATTTTGATGCCCTTCCCTGCCTAAGTAAGTATCTCTCATATCTATCCCAGTAGTGGAAATCTATTTCTTTATTTAATATCCAAGGGACGAAATCTTTTTTCAAAGAAAATCCAGTGCTCTGGGTAATATCATAGTTTGCTTCCACTTCTCTACATATCTGATCAATGATTTGCGGATCCAATTTAAATAATTTATTAATTTCTGTGACATGATTTCTAATTGATACTGGTGTGTGAACATCGTCAGTTTCATTAAATGATTCCAGGAAATAGTTCATCTCTTTTCGATAATTTTTATAAATATCATTCATTTCATTTCCTCTTTTCTAAAACATCTTTTACAATCTCCATATTGGAGCTGAATGGTTCTGTCATTTTCAATCTTTCTTGAAATTTAACAGCATCAAGCAACCCAATAGATGTATCAAGAAGCCGATCTACTAATCTCCTTATTCTCTTCTCATCATCATCCATGATTAAAATTTCTTCTGGTTTTGATGAGAAGTCATTAAAGAATGAATTTGAGGGGAAACAGTCTGCAATCAAATTTAAAACATCTTTAAAATAAATCGTCTGTTCATCTTTCAGCTTTTCTTTAAACTCTTTTATTACAATATGATCAGTATTGATCATATACTTAAATTTTCCCCTGGCTTTAGATTTGATCCAAACAGGTTGAATTCCATCAGTATCAAGTGCATTACTTTTGCCTCGAAACACTCTATCTGATTTGCTGATAATTTGATTTTTAACAAGTTCTTTTAGCTCAGATTTCCATTTTGAAGGTATCTGCACTTCTGATTTGTCTACAGTAATTTTCCACTCTAAATCTAATGAATTTGGTATGTCAATTGATATTCGTGCAAGCTTTGAAAGTGATCCAAAAGGGAAAAGCTTAAACCATGTCCCATAAAGGATGAGACGGTTGTTTCTATATACGTAAAACCCTTGATTCTTAATGTATCCATCTTTCCCTCCAAGCTGTTTATGCTCCTCATCGGTCAGTTTATCGTAATGTGGCAGTATGTAAGGTAGAACTTTTACGTTACCATTTTTTCCCATCAATATTTTTTCAGGTAGCTCTTGACTTGAATCTTTGTCAGAAATAAATGGATCAATTGAATCAAGCTCTGAACCGTTTAAAATTATTTTAATTTTTTTTATTCCACGAATCCTTTTAGGTGGATTTATAAATCTATGAAAGGTTTTTGAAAGTTCTTCTTTTGCTGAAATGACGCATTCCAAGAAGTTTTTTTCTACCATCGATCCTTCCTCAGTAAGCCGGTCAGTTTTTTCCCAGATTACTTCTGTTCCGGATTCATTCTCACCAAAAAACTCCGGTGAAATTGCTTCAATTTCTTTTTCTTCAAAGAGATACATTTCCCAATCATTGATATCATCAAGATCCCATTTAGCGCCAACTATATCTTTTTTTCTAGTTAAAACTGTGAGGGATCTCGCTTGCGAGAACGATGCGGTTTTTAGTCCCAGACCGAATCTTCCCATATCATTGGGGTCTCGGTCATTCAATGGACTTTTGCTGGCTGGTTTCATCGCCTGAATAAGTTCCCACTCGCTCATTCCATCGCCATCATCCTTTATTCTGATAGAAGGATTGCCATCGTTCCATTTACAAGTAATTTCTATCGTATCGCAGTTTGCGGTTATGCTGTTGTCTATTAAATCGGCAAGTGCGCTAGGAAGATCATAATTCCCAAAGCTCCTTGATGCTTCCATAATCGAAGTAGCTTCTGGCGGGTTATTTATGAATTTACCCATTTCTAAATATTATTTTTATCTGTTAAATCAATTGAATACGGCATAGAGTTAAAATGATAGTTGGCAATGCCGACTTGAAAACAATTTTACTCCTTAAGAATATTTCACCGTAATATAAAAATGGTCTATGATGAATGACTCTATAAAAAGGTGAATCTTTTCTTTTTCTTTGAGTGAATTGATTATTCAATCATCAGAGCCATGCTTTTCTTCTCCTACCAAATAATGTGAATAATCCTTTAAATAATCATTGTATTGTGTTGCGACGGAATGTTTTTCCAACACCATGTGTATTTGCAGGGATAACTTTGAAAGCATCTAGGACCAACTTAAAATATAACCTTTACATTCATTTCCTATTTTTAATTTTTCAAAGCTAATATTCATAATAATCGCTTTGTTTCTGTTGGCCAGGTATCATATTAATGAGTCTGTTCTTCTTTATAAATCTAAAAGTATATTATATATTTGCAAACTTATCATTGTATTCACTTTTTGTCAACAATCTAAATGACTTGCTCTTGATAGTGCTACTTTCAATTAACTCCGTAGAGGAACCAATAAATCTCAACACAAATGAATTTATCTCATTTAAAAAAAATTTAAAATGATTTGCTTAGTCTAGGTTTTGCGAATGTGTAGTGGACACCAAAAATGAGACAATGATAGTGGGCGTATTTTCAATTTGTACTAACTTGGGATTACCGTGCCGTTAAGAAATATAAATGGTACATGAGGTCAGATGATCAAAAACGACATATAGTGTCTTAAAATAAAAGAACCTGATTTCAAGGAGTTCTCGTTGTCTCTGTTAGTGTAAGCTATATGGGAGCGCAGAAAGATGTTCTAAAGAATGGGTACGCCTCATTCAGATGGCAAAATTGGAAATAGTTTCTTGATGAAATTAAAAACGGTTAATAATGGAACCGTATACTTTACAATAAAAAAACAAGTTTATTGGCCACATCTTGAATAGAATTGAAACAGAATAAAACAGCATCAGCTAATATGTTAGGAGCAATTGCCGGTGACGTTTTGGGTTCCGTCTATGAATTTGATCCCATAAAAACCAAGGATTTTGAATTGCTGGATCCGGAAATTAAAACCGTTCTTGATCAGCTGCGTGCAAGGACCAGGAATTAAGGAGATATGCTGCTTAAGATTTCTCCCTTCGGTCGAAATGACAAAAGTGTGTGAGAGCAAAGGTGAATTGTGAGAGGAAGGCAATTCCGGATTCGCTAAGCTTACGGAATTTGTAGAGGTTTCTCTGGATCCCGGATCAAGTCCGGGATGACAAAGGAGTGAGGTTGACAATTCCGGATTCGCTAAGCTTGCGGAGTTTGTAGTGGTTTCTCTGGATTCCCGCTTTCGCGGGAATGACACAGGAGTGAGGTTGTCAATTTCGGATTCGCTAAGCTTGTGGAATTTGAAGTGGTTTCTCTGGATCCCTGATCAAGTCCGGGATGACAAAGGAGTGAGAAATGACATGCTACGCAAGATTTCTCCATTCGGTCGAAATGACAAAAGTGTAAGATGAAAGGTGAATTGTGAGAGGAAGGCTATTCCGGATTCGCTAAGCTTGCGGAATTTGTAGAGGTTTCTCTGGATCCCCGCTTTCGCGGGAATGACACATGAGTGAGGTTGACAATTTCGGATTCGCTAAGCTTGCGGAATTTGTAGAGGTTTCTCTGGATTCCCGCTTTCGCGGGAATGACACAGGAGTGAGGTTGACAATTTCGGATTCAGTAAGCTTGCGGAGTTTGTCGTGGTTTCACTGGATTCCCGCTTTCGCGGGAATGACACATGAGTGAGGTTGACAATTTCGGATTCGCTAAGCTTGCGGAATTTGTAGAGGTTTCTCTGGATTCCCGCTTTCGCGGGAATGACACAGGAGTGAGGTTGACAATTTCGGATTCAGTAAGCTTGCGGAGTTTGTCGTGGTTTCACTGGATTCCCGCTTTCGCGGGAATGACACATGAGTGAGGTTGACAATTTCGGATTCGCTAAGCTTGTGGAATTTGAAGTGGTTTCTCTGGATCCCGGATCAAGTCCTGGATGACATAGAATGGGGGAATGACATGATACTTAAGATTTCTCCCTTCGGTTGAAATGACAAAAGTGTGAGAGGAAAGGTGAATTGTGAGAGGAAGGTATTTCCGGATTCGCTAAGCTTGTGGAATTTGAAGTGGTTTCTCTGGATCCCGGATCAAGTCCGGGATGACAAAGAAGTGAGGAATGACAAAGAAGTGAGGAATGACAAAGAAGTGAGGAAGGACAAAGAAGTGAGGAAGGACATGCTAACTAAGATTTATCCCTTCGGTCGAAATGACACAGAGGTGTGAGAGGAAAGGTGAATTGCGTTTAGGGCAAATCGAACCTGAATCAGCCATTTAAAATTGAATGTGATTTAAACCACTTAGCTAACTCAGCTTCATTATTAAGACCGGAAGCCAATCTTTCAATAGTAA
>Ga0257116_1001079_pt1 | contig 19272 bp, 19 predicted proteins | sample SI112_120mmetaG_FD_190150 | JGI IMG/M metagenome (GOLD analysis project Ga0257116, IMG submission 190150) | Marine microbial communities from Saanich Inlet, British Columbia, Canada - SI112_120m | ecosystem: Environmental > Aquatic > Marine > Inlet | place: Canada: British Columbia | collected...
TGGGTTGTCGTGCCGAGCCTGTCGGCTACTTCAGCAATACTGTAACCACGATCAACAACCTGCCTGATCGCTTCAATCTTAAATTCTTCTGTATATCGTTTGCTGCTCATAATCACTTCTCCTATTACCATTTTGTATGGCTGAGAAGTGTCTAGCAAACTGGGGGCGATTCAGCCTGTATAGCCATAGCATTAGAGAGCTAATCCAGTCAGTTGATCTTCTTCATCTCTGGCAGCCGGAACTCCTGGAGTTCATCCAGCCTCGGTTCATAAATGCGTAGGATGTAATTCCAGTCCTCAACCGTCGCCAGATTGTTTTTCACCTCGCCGCACTTGCCAAAGTAGGCATCGAACGAACCATCTTGGTTCATCTCAAGATTGAACTCGTTAAGCATACCGTTCTCAGCGTACATCCATCCTTCACCATCGTAGATCGTTATCGAGAAGAAGCCGGGCTTATTGAAGGGAAGAGGCGGGTAGGTAGACATGTAACAGCCGTCGTTTGGGTATTTGGGTGAGCCCAGATACTGAGCCTGCGCATCGGGCAAGAGGCCCCAGCCAATCGCCGTGCCATAAAGGTGCATCTGTGGCTCCACGGTGCCCCTTGCTCCCTGCATGCCCATGAGCGAGCCCAGTTTGGTGCCCTCAGTCGTCAGTTGATTGCGTAGTGCAACTAACTGCTCCATGTTGTAATTCGGTCGCACATGGGGCGAAGTACCCTTCACATTGAGAATCGTTCCCTCGCGAATAGCGGTGATCTTGGACGCATCTTCGGGGTCATTGCTATTGCTTCGGATTCTCATCGCCACCATCGCAAATTGCGTTGTACTTTTGATTTCGTGTGTGCCCGGCTCGAGGAAAACCTGAGGAATATAGTGGTCGTTCTCTACGATCATCACCGATAGGTAGCGGCCGTTGGTCTCTGGGATTGTGATGGTCGCACCCTTTGAGGTATCAATGACGGCCCCGCTGTAATAGGTATCGCGATTCATTCGCACGACAGTTTGATTGTCGAGATCGAAATTACCAACTGGGAAATGGAAAAAGGTATTCATACCCACCAGTTTGGTGACGTTATAGAACGCCTCATCACTCTCGGCGACTTTGTAGTTATCAAGGGTAACCGGTATGACTGGACCGGAATTATCCGCATGAATCTCGCCGAGATTACTCGTTTGAGCCGAGTCGGTCTGACCTGGAAGATATGAGCAGGCCGTGAAAAAAGATGTCATCAGCAGAATGACTAGAATCGCGAATGGCTTAAACATGAAATATTCCTTTTGAATCGAAACGACGCATCCTAACAAAGCTAGAAAATTTAGAGGTCAAGTCTGCATTCGGTTGTGTTGGTTTAAGAGACCACAGAGAAGATGACTATGGAGGAGCCGTAACTCACCAAAAGTAACCAGTTAAAAATGGTGGGCCCGGAAGGACTCGAACCTTCGACCAATGGATTATGAGTCCACTGTCGTTGTAAGTAAAACTCTTAAAACTTCAGTAAATACAGCGGTTTTACGTATCCCAGCCCTGCATCTACTGTACCTAAGTGGACTGGAATGACCTGGAGTTAGGTACATATTAGGTACAGCCGGGGGTACCCACCCCCTTTTTATATTGAAATCTATAGATATATCCTGCTCACACAGTGGAGGGGATTTTGACTTCCTGCGACCCCTTTAATCTCTGGATGAACATCCCCGTAGCAGAAGACGGCGCCACGGTGGGCCAGGTCATTGTTTCCGAGGCAAAGGACTTTGATGCAGATCTGATCATCAAAGGCGCTTTCACACGCAGCCGCCTACGCCAACTGATATTTGGCGGTCCGACCACCGAGATTTTTAATCACGCAACGTGCCCCGTCATTTTGTGTCATTAGGCGCTACGAACACGGTTTAACAGTTTCTATCCGCTAACAAGGTTTTGGATTGTGATGACCGTGAGTGTTCCAAAATGATCTTGCTCAAGGTTGATTCAATTGTTATCGGAGGGCTCAATTCGGCCAAAATCCTCTATTACAATGACCTGACCGTTGGGTAATATCTGACCCAGCCTAATCGTTCTGCTCACATGCCTGTTCGGCGATATTTCGAGCGTACCAGCAGGGCTTTCAAACCGCATCCCGATTAGGGCTTCAGCAACGAGTGTGGCATTGGTGGTCCCCACGGTTTCGACTGCATGTGCCCACAGCTGCACCATGGAATATCCTGTTGATGCAGGCTCAGGAACTGGCTGCTTACTCCCAAACCTCCGATGAAATCTTTTGACAAACCGTTTCGCGTTTTTGGAGTCTAGGTCTTGGAGGAAACCCTGACTGATGTAGCTCCCGGATAGGTATCTAGAGCCAAATTGATGGATCAAGGACTCGTCAACAGAAAAACTCAAGATCTGATAACCGTTTATTTCGGTTAAGAAATGGGATTGAAGTTGCCGGAAAAAACTCTCGTTTGAATCCCCATTGATAGTATTGACGATGACGCCACCACGGGGCATCGATTTTTTTATCTGATTAATTACAGTGCTATCTACCCGCCCGTTCAACGGAATATAGATCTCTCCCCGTAACGCAGAATCGTGCGAGTTTTTGATCCATTGTTTGAAAAGATCATTAGCGACCCTAGGGTAGACGTAATCGGAACCAATCAGGAAGAAATCCTGCCATCCCTGTTTACGAAACCACTCTAAAGCGGGGATTGATTGCTGTGATGGCGTTGCGCCAAAGTAAAACACATTGGTTGCAGATTCAGAACCCTCGTATTGGATCGGATAAAAGAGCAGCGCGTCATGATTCTCAAATGTGGGTAGCATTGCTTTTCGACTCGAGGAGGTCCAGCCACCGAATACCACCTCTAATTGCTCCTCGCCAACTAACTTCTGCGCGTGGAGTGCAAAGATTTCTGGATCTGATTCACCGTCGCGAATTATCGGGTTTAATCTATAACGCTTGTTATCGATGGTGATTCCGCCAGTACTATTTATGTCCTCAACGGCCAGTATTTCGCCAGCTATCGCGGAACTCTCGGAGTGAGCCATGGTGCCAGTCTGCGAATGCAGAATTCCAATTTTGATTTCATTGTGGAAACCTTTGATATCTGTCGAGTCCCCACATGCGCCCAACAAGAAAATGTTTAGAAGCAAGCCCCAACGGGCGAATCTGAGCGGTCGAATTGAACTCACGGTCTTTATGTTGCTAATGGAAGGAGAAATCAGCCCCGTCAATCAGTAGGCCAGCAAGCAAAACACACAGTAAAACACTGGAGCTGATGGCAACGTGACGACTGAACCTGTAGGCAGATTCACCCCGGTCCTGCATATATTCTTGCACCACACACCAAATCGAGGTGACTGCTGAGACAGCAATAAAACCCATGACCAGCATGTGTATTTCATGGGTCAGAGTGATTTGACTGGCCGCATTCAGGTCGATGGATGTATTACGCATGCTGATTACGTTAGTAAATACACCGGCTGCGATTAAGCCAAATCGCGGACCTGGTTCTCTGAGAGGAATGAATAGCCCCATGAGGGCCAACAATGCGGCCGCCATTGTCGCACTAATGAGTTGTAAGAATCCGGATCTTGTCGCTCTGGAAATGGTCAGGGTGATGTCTGCCCGAGACTTGATCGTCTCGTTAGTGTCGCGTTTCTGGGGATCACCTAGCGCACTTGAGATAATGGTTCGGGTAGCGAAGAGGTTTGCCCCTAGGATATCCCAGTCCGGGAGATGAAGATCGTCATTGATAATGCTTGTGGTACTGTCGCCGACAAAACGAAGTTCATCATAAGTGAAGCCATCGATCCCCAATCCAATCACCAGGGAATGAGTATCAAAAGGAAAGTGTTGAAGATCCCAGAGATGATTAATTTCTGCACGAACAAAGCGTCGATAAACGACACCATCCTCCGTAGCGAATTGTTCTCTATCAGAGATTTCTACAGTTTTGGCATTCAGAACTCTGAGACGGTTGAGATAATTAGGTTTATCAATCTGACTTTCGTACCACACGAAGAAGCCTACATTGAAGTTATGTGATCGGAAGTCTAGGTCAGATAATTCGACAATAAGGACCTTAAGCGGAATGAAGTTCGTGGTCGAGTCAGAAACGGACGCGCTAGCGCCAGCTGCTGAGAAAATTGCCAGCATACTCAACAAAAAAAGCTTATTCAGGCTCGAGATTAAACACCGAAGAGGTTTTGCGGGTCTTACAGTCACCTTATGACCTCAATCTGAGTCCGAGGAGATTAATCATAATTTACGCTTGAAGAAATGGTGGGCCCGGAAGGACTCGAACCTTCGACCAATGGATTATGAGTCCAGTGCTCTAACCAACTGAGCTACAGGCCCGCAGTATTTTCGGTTGCGAAAAACGACTTGAATTATAGCAAAAGCGCTTGGCCAGCCGTAAACCGCTCAAGATACTTTAGCGCCCGGATAGACTGGTTAAGCGAGGTTTGGCCGGGTTTCGTCAGGGGTTAACCCATTCGCCGTTGGCATAAAGTCTGGCCCCAGTTGCCTAAGCGGCAGTATCCGATAAATCGTTGCGACTTTCATTTTAGGGTGTTTGTTTAATGACTGCCTTGACCGGCCGTATTTGTTTCTCAGAGCGTAATCATCGGATCAAGACCCCAACTGAAAAATGGTTCGCCGCCATCAGGCGTCACCCGAATCACTTCCTCTATCCAGATGCGGTGATGCTCATCTCCCGGGACTAGAATATGTAGCGGTACCACCATATTCGCCTCAAGCTGCCAGTCATGGTTGGGCACGCCGTCGGCGTTGGACTGTTCAAGTTCCATGTGACTAAGGCCCAGTCCATGGAAAAAGATCAAAACGTCGTCAGCACCTGCGACTCCGTTTTTTCGATACACCGCGCGACCAAGTCTTTGTAACTCGCTGATCTTTATCCCTGGACGCATCGCCTCCATCACGGCCGTTGCGGCTGCCGAGGTAGCGTTTGCGTACTGCTTTGCGTCACCCACTGCCTCTCCGTCAACTACCCAGGTTTTGCCGCCATCCCAACAGTAAAGATCGAGTGTTCCGTGGCAGTCGAACAAGATATGTACGCCGGGCTTCATCTCGAAATCATCCAGCCTTGACTGTAATGTGACAGCGGCATCGCCAGCGCAAGGATGCCCCCACACCATTGCCCCAGGGTCTCGAAAAAATCCACCCAGGTCTATGACAGCTTTATGGTACTCATGGTTGAACTCCTGCCACATCATGCCCGGAGCCCAGGTCTTTATCGTCTGGCAGATGGCTAACTCATTGACACTGGTCGCTCTTTTCAGAAGTTCAATCTCAGAGGTTGTTTTTACGCAGCGGGCATACATCATGGGGTCGTAACCATCTGCCACTTCAATGTTGTCCATTCCCAGTTGATGGCCAAATCGAAGATCGTCAAATGCAATGCGACCGGCACCAAGGCCAAGGTCGGTCAGGGCTTCGCGGCACGTCTGGGCAATGTTTTTGCCATAGTGGGCCTTGAGATTGCCTGCCCATGGAACGTTATTAATGTCGTTAGGCAGGAAGCGCTCCAGATCATCATCCCGGGCTGGTAGATCCAGTGGCAGCATCACGGCTCGAAATGCGCGAATATCTTTGATCCAGGTTGGCTGAGCCATCAGGGCGCCCACATAGTAATCAGCAACTACCAATATCGGATGATCCGGCTGATGGCGTGAGAGGATGACGGCGTACGGGCGGGGCTCATCCGCCTTATGGGCAACCCCCTTGAATCCTGATAGGTAGTACACATTGTACGGGGAAGACACGACAACAGCGTCCAGATTTCGCATGGTCAACGCATCGACTAACCGCTCTATATTGCATAACTGTTCAGGCAGCGCTTGTGGAGGGTATGGGATCATGTGAGGTGTTTCAGTAGATAAGGATCAGTGTAGTGCAGATGATCGATGTTAAAGATGGAAGGGGTATTTCGGGGTCAGCGAGCGATTGCGGTGGTTAATACCGGCATGCTGACAAATCCAAATCGCCCGTCTTCTACAGCTTGATCCAGTTGCTCGCGCCAGCGCTCGACGTCTGCCTTGGGAATACCCTGTTTCTGGGCAAAATGGGATAAAAGGCTAGAGGCAAGCCACGCAAATGAGTTGTGATGAAGCGAGTTATTCATAAACCCAATAGGAGTGCACTGTGCGCCAACGAAGCCATGTCGGGCAAGTTTGGCCGGCATTTGCAATGGCAGCATCTGGTGTGAGCAGTGCGCCTTGAATGCCTCGTGCATCTGCTCATTGAGCTTTGGCTCGGGCCCGTGAAAGCGCCAGTGATCCCAAAGAACAGAAACTGAAACAAAACGACCAGTTGGTTTGAGAACCCTGTGCACTTCGGCCAGCGCGGCGTCAACATCAGGAATGTATTCCAGCACTTGAATTGATGCGACGCTATCGAATGCGTCATCTGCAAATGACAGCCGAGTCGCCGAGTCCTGGCTAAACTCCACGTTGTCGAGTTCTTTGCACAGATCTTTTGCCGCGTTAATTTGTGGCTCGCTGGGGTCGAGCCCCACGGCGCGCCCTTTTGACCCCACAGACAGAGCAAGATCTCTTAGCAGGTGACCGCCACCACAGCCTAGATCCAGTACATGCTGGCCGGCAGCAATGCCCAGCGCCTCAAAAGTGGCCTTTCGCCGTCCTACGCCTTCTTGAGTCTGCGCCATGCGCCGTTGGACAGCGCCCATTCCGCTATTAAAATCCATTGCTTATTTGTGCTGTCGAATCAACAACGTATCGTTATAACCCGTCAAAAATACGATATTGCACCATTATTGGCCTATATTTGTTTATCACTTTGTCAGTGGTTGAACGCTTCGGGAAGCATAAGCCAGATAGGCGTTCTTTTTGCGTGATTTTGACGACTTAAAATTTACTGCAGATGAAGTATAGGTCTAAAAATAACGGGAGAGAGATTTATGGGTGGTGTTAAGGGTCGAGTTGCGTTGGTAACCGGAGCCGGCAGCAGTGAAGGGATCGGGTTTGCAACGGCCCAGTTGTTAAAGGCTGCGGGCGCGCGGGTGGCGATTACATCGACGACCGATCGGATCAACAAACGTTGTGAAGCGTTAGGCGGTATCGAAGCCGGTGTTTTTGCCCAAACGGCAGATCTAACGGATAGTACTGCTGTGAATATGCTGGTAGAACAAATAGAAAATATGCTCGGACCAGTAGATATTGTGATTAACAATGCGGGCATGGTCCAGATGGGTCGAGACGAGCCGAGTTCGCCACTGCATCAAGTAAGCGATGAAAAATGGCATTACGGTATCGATATTAATCTGACAAGTGCGTTCCTGGTTACCCGCGCGGTACTTCCTGGAATGATGCAGCGCAAATATGGCCGAGTCGTTCATGTGTCTTCCGTAACCGGCCCGGTGGTGGGTATCGCAGGAAGCGCGGTTTATGGGACAGCCAAGGCCGGCATGCTCGGCATGGCGCGCTCTTTGGCTATTGAGGCAGGCCCAAGCAATATAACAATCAACTGTGTTGGGCCCGGGTGGATTAAGACGGCGTCAAGCGGCGAAGAGGAGATTGTGGCCGGTGCATTTACACCCATCGGACGGCCGGGCACTCCCGAGGAGGTCGGCCATGTTGCGGTATTTTTGGCGAGTGAAGAGGCCAGCTATATCACCGGTCAGCTGATCGTGGTGGATGGAGGTAACACCATCCAGGAGTACAAAGTCGCCTTAACCTAAAACCGGATTGCGCATCGTATGTTTTTCGATCATCTGGAGCGCATCTTCAAGCTAAGCCTGCTTGGCGCTCTCATGTTATTGGCCATGGCTTTTTTTCAAAAAGATCGGCTGCCTGCGCCAGGTTTTTTTGATCAGACGGTTTTAACCCAGCCGCTGCAAACGCCAACCCAAAGTCCTTCCTTTAAGACTCAAGTAAATGCTCAGACCTATACTGTAACCCCACTGTTTGACTATCAGTTGAACGGAGTCGTTGTAACCGATTACGAGAGCGGCTCCTTTGGTGATATCTATCATCACCGTCGTTGGAAAGATTTTCTTAATGTGAAGGATCTGTGTGTCGTGTGGGGCGAGAATGTACGGTCTGATGTTTTTCGCAAAATGGCGTACGACAGTGGGCCCTGGACCTGCTTTATACAGCCGCCCGACCGACAGACGGCTAAGCAATTCAAGGATGATCAGCTGTCTAATAATCATCTGCTAACTGACGACATCGATTTGCATCGCCTGATTATGAGTGCCGCGCCGGGAGATCAGGTCATGATCAAAGGCATGTTGGCAAATTATGAGAACCAGGCAAACAACTTTGAACGAGGTACCAGTATCACACGAACTGATACCGGGAATGGTGCGTGCGAGACGGTATATGTCACTGATTTTGCAATCGTAAAAAAGGCCAACAGGTTCTGGCGAGCCGTTTATCGGATCGCGCTGTTCCTGACCGTTGCGTCAGCGTTGTGTTTTGTCGTTACGCTTATGGTCCGACCGGCCAAGAGGCCTTATGGATAAAAGCTGTTAACAGCTAGCAGTCAATGATTGGGCCGATGTAATTGGTTTTAGGGTAAAAAAAATCCCGGGCATCAGCCCGGGATTTGTGTAGTTTTAATTGGCTTAGTCGAGATAGCTGCGCAGTTTTTCCGATCGAGTGGGATGGCGCATTTTGCGTAGCGCCTTGGCTTCGATCTGGCGTATGCGCTCGCGGGTTACATCGAACTGTTTGCCGACTTCTTCCAGGGTATGGTCGGTATTCAGGCCGATGCCAAAACGCATGCGGATCACCTTGGATTCGCGTTCGGTCAGGCTGTTGAGGATAGCGTCCGTTGCTCCAGTCAGGCCTGAGGTCAAGGCGGCTTCTTCGGGTGCCTCGACGTTCTTGTCCTCAATAAAGTCGCCCAAGTGTGAGTCATCGTCGTCACCGATCGGGGTTTCCATGGAGATAGGTTCCTTGGCGATCTTGAGTACTTTTAGAATCTTAGCTTCAGGCATATCCATGCGCTCGGCAAGCTCCTCGGGCAAGGCTTCGCGACCCTCTTCTTGCAGAATTTGTCGAGAGACGCGGTTCAGCTTGTTAATGGTCTCAATCATGTGCACCGGGATGCGGATGGTACGTGCCTGATCAGCAATCGAGCGGGTGATCGCCTGGCGGATCCACCAGGTGGCATAGGTCGAGAACTTGTAGCCGCGGCGATACTCAAACTTGTCCACGGCTTTCATGAGGCCGATGTTGCCTTCCTGGATCAGGTCGAGGAACTGTAATCCACGGTTGGTATATTTCTTAGCGATTGAGATAACCAGGCGCAGGTTAGCCTCGATCATCTCTTTTTTGGCGCGCCGGGCTTTTGCTTCGCCTATGGACATGCGCCGATTAACTTCCTTAATCTGCTTGATACGCAGACCCGAGACATTTTCCAGATGCTGGAGTTTGTTGCGCAGGCTTTCAAGCTCCTGAGCGTGGGCTTTGAGGATATCTTTGTCGCCTTCTTTGCCGCGCATCATGCTGCGAACCCAGAAAAGCTCGGCTTCCCGGCCAACGAACTTTGAAATAAAAGTTTTGCGTGTGACTCGTGCCTTGCGCACACAGATTCGGGTGATGGCTCTTTCCAACCGGCGCACCTCGTCAACAATTTCGCGCATCACCTGCGAGAGGTAGTCGATCTGGCGGGGTGCCAGGCGAATCTCCATTAGCTCAGCCGACAGTTTGTCCTGGTGTTTTTCTACCTGTGAGGCGCCGATACCGTAGCGGCTTTTGCAGCGCTCCAGACTCTTAAACCCCTTGCGGATGCTCTCGAAACGCTCCTTAGCCTCTTCTGGATCAGGCCCTAGCGGCGCGCTGCTGGTGCCGTCCTCATTCGGCGGTGCGGGCTGAGGAATCTCCTCTTCTATTGCGTTGGGATCAATAAAGCGAACCAGCAGTTCGGTAAGTTTTATCTTTCCGGCATCTACTTCATCGGCAAGGCGGACGATTTCAGCAATCACCACGGGTGCTGAGGCAATGGCATTCACGCTTTGACTGATACCGTCCTCAATACGTTTCGCCAGGCGTATCTCATCCTGGCGGGTCAGCAGTTCGACAGTACCCATTTCGCGCATGTACATGCGTACCGGATCGGTCGTGCGACCAAACTCGCTTTCCACCGCGGTGGTCAGTACCGCCTCGGCTTCTTCGACTACCTCCTCGTCATCGCTGTTGGCCGTTTTCAGTAGCAGGGAGTCTGCATCCGGCGCAGCGTCGTAAACCTCGATACCAAGGTCGTTGATCATGTTGACCACCGTTTCGATCTGATCGGTGTCATTCATGTCTTCCGGAAGATGATCGTTAATCTCACGGTAGGTAAGGAAGCCTCGTTCCTTACCCTTGATGATCAGCTGTTTGAGTTCGGATTGCTGGCTTTGACTATCTGTAGACACGAGGCCCCCTGGAAATAATGCTGAATGAGGTAAAAAACCTATCAATTATATCATGCGATTTTTCGTCAAACCCACAGGTTTCAGTCGTCTTCTCGACTGTGACGCAATCTTGCGCGCTGACGATAAAGGTCGGCAAGACGGCTTTTGCTGCCTTCATCGAGATCCTCCTGGGCGGCACGCGCTACCAGCTTATTGATTGATTGGGCCAGCGCCTGGTCTTCGAGCGTGACCAGAGTTTCGGCGAAAAACGGTGAGAATTGTTCCTGCTCTAGTAGATGGTCTTTACTTGCCAGTTTTTCAAGGGTGCCAGCGTCATTGGTATCCCGAAATCGCTCAATCAACCCTGCGGTGGTCAGCTTTGGGTTAGATGCGGCAATCCCATGCAGCTGTTTCAAAAGAGCCACTCCAGGCTCTGTGGTTTGTGGGTCGAGATGCTCGGGCAGGACATGCGCTGCAGCGAGCCCTGGCCGCTGCAGCAAAAGGCTGATAGCGGTCGCCATTGGCGTCAGCCGCTGAGTCGTATTGCTTTTTGGGCGAGATTGACCCCTCGAGGCAGGAAGAGGGGTCACCCCCGATGAGCGGACCCCGGTCTGCTCGCGCAGCCGCTGGAGCATGAGTTCGCGCAACGGGCCTTCAGGGATTCTGGCCAGCAGGGGCTTGGCCAATTCCACCAGCCGCGCCTTACCATCTATCCGCGTCAGGTCTGTTTCGCTGGCGAGCTTTTCGAACAGAAAATCGGGCAGTGGCTTGGCATTGGCACTGCGGTCACGCAGGCTTTGCGCGCCCTCCTTGCGTACCAGGGAGTCCGGATCTTCACCATCGGGCAGGAAAAGAAAGCTGGCCTGCCTGCCACCGCCCAGTTCCGGTAGGGCTGTTTCGAGCGCCCGCCAGGCTGCCGCACGGCCTGCCTGATCACCGTCAAAACAGAAGATGATCGAGGGTGCGAGGCGAAACAACCGTTGCAGGTGAGCGGTTGTGGTTGCAGTACCCAGTGTGGCGACTACGTTGTCGATGTCGTACTGGGCCAGGGCAACTACATCCATATATCCCTCGACCACCAGCGCATGGCCTTGCTGAGCGATCGGCGAGCGGGCCCGGTGTAGGTTGTACAGTTCCGAGCCTTTATGAAAGACCGGCGTTTCGGGTGAGTTGAGGTATTTGGGTTCGCCATCACCGATGATGCGTCCACCAAAAGCGACCACTCGGCCTTTACTGTCATGAATTGGAAAAATGACCCGGGAGCGAAAACGGTCGTAGTAGCCTCCGGACTGTCGAGTTGCGACCAGGCCTGCCCGCGCCATGATCTCCAGTGCTTTGACATCATCGGCTGCAGTTTGAGCCAGATTATCCCAACCGGGTGGGGCGAACCCCAAATCAAAAAGCGCTGCGATCTCCCCAGTGAGTCCGCGTTCTTTCAGGTAGGCAATTACTTCGGCTGACCCTTCATGGCTGCGCAACTGTTCTTTGAAAAAACGATTTGCCTTAGATAAAGACTCGAGCAGGGCCGGCGTGACGGTATCCGGGGCACGCTCCGGGCCGGTATCAGGCATTTCCAGGCCTGCAGATTGGGCCAGTTCTTCAATCGCCTCGACAAAACTCAACCGGTCGAACTCCATCAAAAAGCCAATGGCACTGCCGTTGGCGTTGCAGCCGAAGCAGTGGTAGAACTGTTTTGTTGAACTGACCGTAAACGAGGGGGTATTCTCGTTGTGAAAAGGGCAGCAGGCCTTAAAATCTTTGCCGCCCTTTTTCAAAGGAACGCGCTGGTCTATCACCTCGACGATGTCGATGCGCGCGAGCAGTTCGTCGATAAATTCCCGGGGAATTTTGCCGCTCATCGTCTCTCATGCCTCATTGATCAGCAGGATATTAGCATTCAGGTTTTTGCCGACCTTATTCCTTGAGTCGTAGCCTTTCACCCGGGTAGACTCCCCGGTCTGTGAGGTGAAGCGCCCAAGGTAGATTTAAAGATGAGCACTATTTCAACCCAAGCCACGCCTTTGCCTGAAAGCCGACGTATCCCCCCCGACCGGGCTGTGGCGTCCTGGTTGCTGGCATGCTGCGCTCTGGTTTTCTGCATGGTGGTCCTGGGGGGCGTGACTCGCCTAACCGACTCTGGCCTATCGATGGTGCGATGGGAGCCCGCATCCGGGATATTGCCTCCGCTCAGCCAGAGTGCCTGGGAGGATGAATTTGATCATTACCGCGAGTACCCAGAGTACCGCAAGGTCAATACTGGAATATCGCTGGCCGAGTTCAAAACCATTTTCTACTTTGAGTACGCTCACCGGGTACTGGGCCGGTCCATCGGCTTGGTGTTCGCATTGGGGTTTGCCTATTTTCTCTGGCGCCGGCGCTTGCCGCCAGCACTGGCACCGCATCTGATCGTCATGTTCGCCCTGGGAGGGCTGCAGGGGCTGCTCGGGTGGTACATGGTGAAAAGCGGGCTGATCGACGTGCCACAGGTTAGCCAGTATCGCCTGGTGGCCCATCTTGGTGCCGCCATTTTGATCTACCTTTATATGCTCTGGGTGGCATTTGGCCTGCTTGAGCATCGCCCGGCACCTGCGGTAGCGACTGCTATTCGCCGTGCAGCCACGGGTTTGGGATTGCTGGCATTGATCACGGTGTTGTCGGGTGGTTTCGTTGCTGGCCTCAAAGCCGGACACGCCTTCAATACCTTCCCCCTGATGGCAGGTCAATGGATTCCGCCGGGTTATATCGTGCTTGATCCTGTGTGGCACAACTTTTTTGAGAACATACCCACTGTGCAGTTCAATCATCGGCTGCTGGCGATCTCCACCTTCATTCTGGCTCTTGTTTTGGCTTTTCGGATCGTTCGCGATCCGCAGTTAGAAGGTCAGCGTGGGCCGGCACTGTGGCTGGCAGGGGTCGCGACGGTTCAGGTGGCACTGGGTATCAGTACACTGCTGATGCACGTGCCGGTAGCTCTGGCGGCAGCCCATCAGGGTATGGCGCTTGGGTTACTCAGCGTCATACTGTACCTAATCTTTAAGTTGCGGCATTCGGTTGGCCGCTGAGGATGGCTGAGAGAGTCTTAGGGCGAGAGTTTCTGTTTGATAGCGCTACTCACAGCGCCCATATCAGCGCGGCCCTGAACACGGGGTTTGAGCCAGCCCATGACTTTACCCATATCGCGCACGCTTTGTGCATCAGTTTCAGTCAGAGCCTTATTGATTAATTCGGCAAGTTCACCTTCGGCAAGTTGTTCCGGTAGGTAGGTTTCCAGCACCGCCAGCATGGCAGCTTCTTTTTGAACCAGGTCGTCTCGCGCTCCTTGCTCAAATTGGGCAATGGAATCGCGCCCTTGCTTGATCATTTTCTGGATCACTGCCAGGACTTCTTCATCGCCAAGTTCGACACGCTCATCGATTTCGCGACGCTGAATAGCAGCGCGCAGCAGGCGAATCGCGTCAAGCCGTACGGATTCCCTGGCACGCATCGCCTCTTTCATCTCGGCGACGATGCGCTCTTTGAGCGTGGTCACAAAAAAACTGGGGATTAACTAGGGCGTAGGGGAGGCGGACTTAGTGAGCGCGCATCCGCGAGGGGTTCTGACGGGCCAGGCGCTTCTTTTCACGCTTCTCGGCCGCCGCGCCGTCACGTTTGCGTACGGTAGTTGGCTTCTCGTAGTGCTCGCGACTGCGTGATTCGGTAAAGACACCGGCCTTTTCGCAGGCGCGGCGGAAACGTCGTAGGGCGACGTCAAACGGCTCATCCGGCCGAACTTTCACTGAAGGCATAGACTGCTCTCCGGGCAATCAAAAAGGTCGCGTATTCTACTCAGAAAATGCGCAAAAGTACATGCCATGCCCTGATCTTGTGAGCGCATGCTAGAGGGAGAAATTTTCGTCAAAGGGTTCCTCACCTTCTACCACCGGCAAGCTGAGTGCATTACCCCAGTGTCCCCAGCCACCGTTGTACAGGCGAACATCCGGGTAGCCCAGGTATTTCAGCTGCATATACGCAAGGCTCATGCGAAAGCCGTCATGGCAGTAGGCATAAATGGTTTGCTCGCGCGGGACTGCGCTATATACCGTGGCCAGGGCCTCATCATCCAGCCAGATTTGTGACTCTGCGTCAGTGCCGTCCAGGCTGACGACATTAATGGCGCCGGGCACGTGGCCGCCGCGAACCGCATGGTTGATTGTCTGACCGGTGTACTGGTCGGTGGGGCGGGCATCAAGCAGAAAAACCCCAGGATCGCGCCGTGATACGACATCATTGTAGACATCCGTCCACTCCACCGTGAGGTCAGTACGTGCCGGGCCGAGTGTGATATTGCCCGGTATTACCGTCTCGGCACTGCTCTTAAGCTCATTGAAGGCAGTCCACTCAATCGTGCCGCCAGCCAGGACCTTGACCTGGCTCATGTCAAAACCGTAAAGGTCCAGCAGAAAGTACAGGCGCGATAGTAGTGCCGTGCGGGCATCGTCATACAGCACCAGGGTGGAATCACGGTTAACTCCCCAGGAGCGCAGACTGCGCTGAAACTGTTCGCGTGGGGGAAAGTGCATCAGGGTCGGCCCGTTGTTGTCGCCCAGGTCTCGAAAGCGTTGGACCTGGCGCGCACCGGGAATGTGGCCAATGGTGTAGTAGCGGTGTGGGTAATAGCGTACTTCCAGCACGACCACATTGGGGTCGTCGCTACGTTCGGCCAGCCAGTCCGAATCGACAAAAAGGTTGGTACTGGCCTGTATCGTGATACAAGCAGCTATCAGCAGTGCGCCAGCCAGCCAGCGGGCAACACTCAAGCCAGGGGTAGGGGATTGGGCCATAAGCGGGGTACTCCTTCGGAATGGGGCTTGGTAAAAAGATCAAGCGTAGGCCGATATAATTCACATCTTCAAGCAATCGTATTTTACGCAAAATTATTCAGGCTTTGTGCCTGTGGGGCATCACATTGCTGGTTCTGGGTATAGAAACGTCTTGTGACGATACTGGCGCTGCGGTTTTTGATACCGAGCGGGGCTTGCGTTCCCACGCTTTGGCATCGCAGGTTGAAATTCACGCCCCTTATGGTGGTGTGGTGCCCGAGCTTGCTGCTCGAGACCATGTGCGTGTGCTGATGCCGCTGGTGCGCCAGGTTCTAAAAACAGCAGCTGTGCCCGGGCGCGATATCGATGGGATAGCCTACACCGCTGGGCCGGGCCTTACCGGGGCATTATTGGTGGGTGCCTCACTTGGACGCGCCTTGGCCTGGGCCTGGCAGGTTCCATCTGTAGGCGTTCATCACATGGAAGGTCACCTGTTGGCGCCGATGCTGGAAGACGAGCCTCCGACTTTTCCGTTTGTTGCGCTATTGGTATCAGGAGGGCACACCTTGCTGGTGGACGTCCTGGGTGTCGGCCGTTATCGGCTTTTGGGTAGTACTTTGGATGATGCAGTGGGCGAAGCCTTTGATAAGACGGCGAAACTGCTGGGGCTGAGTTATCCCGGCGGCCCAGCTATCGCTGCAGTTGCTCGCAACGGTGATTCGACGCGTTGGCGTTTCCCCCGGCCCATGACAGACCGCCCTGGATTGGATTTTAGTTTTAGTGGCCTAAAGACCTATACCCGAAACTCGGTACCCGAAGAAGGGTTGGATGAGCAGACTATTGCCGATATTGCGTGCGCATTCCAGGATGCCGCGGTCGATACGCTGGTAATCAAGTGTCGTCGGGCTCTGGAACAGACCGGCCGGCGCCGACTGGTGGTCGCCGGTGGGGTAGGCGCGAATGAAGAGTTACGCCAGCGCCTAAAGGCGATGACAATGGCCTGCAACAAGGCTGTGTACTTTCCTCGGCTCGAGTTCTGTACCGATAACGGTGCCATGATCGCTTACGCCGGCAGCCTCAGGTTGCAGGCCGGCCAGCATGAGGGGCTGGATTTTTCTGTGCGCGCGCGATGGAGTCTCGCCGACCTTCCCGATCTGAAAAAGGGCGCTGCCTAGTTTTTCTGGCCGATACGTGACTCGGTTCCACTGACCAGCTGGCGAATATTCTGGCGGTGGCGCCACACCAGGATGAGAGCCAGTATCGCGGCAAGCGTGGCATAAGCCGGTTCTTCAGTAATCCACCAGGTATACGCGGGAGCGCTTACCGCGCTGACAAGTGCCGCTAGCGACGAGTAACGGAATATCGCAGCCACCCCCAGCCAGGTCAGGGCCAGAGCGAGGGCCAGTAGCGGATTGATGGCGCCAAAAACACCCAGCGCAGTTGCTACGCCCTTGCCGCCCTTAAAAGCGAAAAAGACTGGAAACAGGTGCCCCACAAAAGCCCCGCCGCCAGCCATGCTGATAATCAGCGGCTCACCGGACCACCAGTACGCGGCCAGCACCGGCAATATGCCTTTGAGAACATCGCCTGCAAGGGTGAGTACTGCTGCCGGCTTGTTGCCAAGACGCAGGACATTAGTGGCACCCGGGTTGCCGGAGCCCTCGCTGCGTGGGTCAGGCAGATGCATCAGTCGCGAGACCAGCACAGCGCTTGATATAGATCCCATCAGGTATCCGGCAAGTGAGAAAATCAAGTATTCCATTTCAGCAGATTACACTGGGGTTTGGGTCAGTACTGGCTAAAGTATAAACTGCGGCTGGATACAGCCGGCTGACAAGGGGAAGGCATTGGATACGATTTTTGTACATGGCCTGGTGGTGGAATGCGTGATCGGGGTTTGGGAGTGGGAGCGACAGATCACCCAGAAACTGATTATTGATCTGGATATGGACTGGGATATCAAGGCAGCAGTTGCCAGCGATGCGCTTGAGGATACCCTGAGCTATAAGGACGTCGCCAAACGGGTGAGCACCTATGTACGCGACGCCGAGGCGAACTTGGTAGAAACCCTCGCCGATGGTATCGCAACACTATTATCTGAGGAGTTCGGTGTAAAGTGGTGTCGCGTGCGCATCAACAAGCGCGGCGCAGTCACTGGGGCAGGGGATGTAGGCGTTGAGATCGAGCGCGGCAGTCGCTGAATGTGGCCGGTTGTTGTCAGTCTGGGGAGCAATATCGAGCGCGAAACTAATCTTCGCATTGCAGTAACCCACCTGCGGACTCTTTACCCTGGAATATTTTTCTCGCCCGTATTCAAAAGCGATGCCGTTGGTTTTAACGGACCGTACTTTTTAAATCTGGTTGGGGTGTTTGACAGTGATCGTCCGGTTCATATGTTGGTGGAGCAATTGCATGATGTTGAGGCCTGCCAGGGTCGCCAGCGTACCCAGGACAACCTGACCTCGCGGCTGATCGATATCGACCTGTTGTTATATGGCGACAGTGTCTTTTACGACCAGGGTATGGATGTGCCGCGTCGGGAGATACTCAAATACGCCCACGTGCTCAAGCCGCTCAGTCTGGTGCTTCCCGATGTTTGCCATCCTGTCAGTGGGCGCAGTTATCACGAGTTGTGGGGTGCGATGTCGGTATGCCAGGACCAGCTGCTCGAACTGACTGGCCTGGAACTGTGAGTCGAGAAAAGGTCAGAGTACTGCTGAGCGGCCACCATCTACATTAATGACCTGGCCGGTGATAAAGGGCGCATCCCGGAGTAAGAAACACACGGTACGTGCGATATCTTCAGGACTGCCCAGCCGTCGCAGCGGTGTACGCTGTACGATCTCATCTCGATTTTCATCGGATATTCTTGTTTCGGGCCACAGTACAGCGCCAGGTGCGATGGCGTTGACTCTAATATCCGGACCGAGGTCGCGCGCCAGCGAGCGAGTCAGGGAAATCAATCCGGCCTTGGCTGCCGAGTAGATCGGATGCTGTGGCAGCGGCCTTTTTGCATAAATATCCGCTAGGTTAATGATGGCACCATTGTGCATGGCCAGCATCGGCGCGCATGCCTGTGCCAGAAAGAACGGTGCTTTAAGATTTACCGCAAACAAATCTTCCCATTGGGCCTCAGTCGCCCTATCCACCGGGGTCGGATAAAAAGCCGAGGCGTTGTTGATCAGGGCATCGAGACGGCCAAAGGCCTGGTGGGCGCATTGCGTCAGTGTTTCGCAAGCGCCGGAGTTTGTCAGATCGGCCTGGCACAGCGTGACCGATCCTGGACGGTGTGCGTGCAGCTCTTCTTGCAAAGCCAAGGCGGCATCAGCGCTGTGGCGATAGTGAACAATCACGTCCATGCCCGCCGTATGCAGTACGCGGGCGATTGTTGCACCGATGCGACGCGCTCCGCCCGTGATCAGCACGGCCTTTGTGTCGAGAGAATTTTCAGACCTACTCATAAGCGGTGTCGATTGTGTGGATTTTTTAAAACTTCTGTCGAAAGTCTACTGTTTGTGAGGTGAGGCCAACGTCGGTGATGCACCATTTATTGGCCGAACTGTAGTTATTCGAGTGACTTTGACAGAAGTTCTGTCTGTCTGTCTAATCAAACTCCTTTAAGGCGCGCTTTGGGTGGATGCCCGTCTACGCTTTGGGTGGATTAGCCGTTATGTGGTGACTAAAGCGGGGCCTCATTTCGTTCGCTTGATCGTACGAGTTAATGTTGAAAGATCAGGCCTCAATTTTTCCAAGAAAAAAAAGGAAATCGTAACTGTGTGGTGTGTAAAAGGATGAAAGAGTCGACGTTGGTTAGCAATAATAAAACACGAAATTCGGTTTGGCCGGGCCTGGATTCGGCCGCTCTGGTACACAGCGCCGCCGTTTCTAGGTATATCCGTGAGTTGATCAGGTCGGCCGGTGGCGTGCTGCCTTTTGATCAATACATGGAAGCCGTCCTGTATGCGCCGGGTCTGGGTTATTACGCAGCCGGCGCTCGCAAATTCGGTGAAGACGGTGATTTTGTCACCGCGCCGGAGATGGGTGATTTATTCGGACACTGCCTGGCTCGTGAGGCAGAGCAGATTCTCGCAGCGATCCCTGATGCGG
>Ga0257116_1001101_pt1 | contig 18952 bp, 19 predicted proteins | sample SI112_120mmetaG_FD_190150 | JGI IMG/M metagenome (GOLD analysis project Ga0257116, IMG submission 190150) | Marine microbial communities from Saanich Inlet, British Columbia, Canada - SI112_120m | ecosystem: Environmental > Aquatic > Marine > Inlet | place: Canada: British Columbia | collected...
GGAGATAAATTATGATTAAGTTAAATGATGGTGCTAAAGAATGATGGAAGCAAATGGTTATGGACAGAATTAAATACCAACGGTCACTAGACCGTGATCCTCGACAAGATGAGTTCACGGAAGAGGAATTGGACTACTTAGAAAGGGAAGATAAAGATGATGAGTACGCAACTAAATATGGATAGGAGAATGAAAATGAAAAACACCTTCAAGGCATTTATGCAAGATGAGGAAGCTTGGGATATGTATATAACAGGAGCAGCAGGCACTGGCAAGACCACCTCGCTCAAAGAACTCCTATCGTATTGTGAGGATAAAGGCATATCTACTTTAACAGTAGCCTATACGCATAAGGCCTGCGGAATACTTAGGTCCGTTCTGCCTGAAAGAGCTCGAGTGCAGACTCTCCATTCCTTCTTACAGAAACGTCCGATAGCTAATGAGCATGCGACTAGGGTAGACCAGCTAAGCTTGAGTAAGCAGCAAGGAGTACCTACTAATCCTCCTAGAGTACTCTTCTTAGACGAATACTCTATGGTAGGAGAGAAGGATTGGATGGACCTTCAGGCGGTGCAAGACCCAAACTACTCTGGCCTTCCTCGTATGAAGGTAGTCTATATAGGCGACCCTAACCAGCTACCCCCAGTGGGAGAAGCAGAAGTAGCGCACCTGAAGGGGGCGTATCACGTAGAACTAGCTACTATACATAGGCAGGCTAGCACCAACCCTCTCCTCTCCCCCTTGTCTCAGCTAGTAAGCTATATCACAGGGGCCACACCTCCGGCTCCGCTAGAGACAAATAGCTCATTTATGCGAGGGCTCGACCTATACGAGGAGTGGAAGGAGGATAAAGAGAAGGACAAGGTGATGCTTGCCTATACGAATAAGTGTGTGCAAGAAATGAACGCGAAGCTCTCAGGCAGATCTAAACCCAAGCTACAAGACGAACTACTTAGTCCGACCACTAGACATAGCTACACTCTTATAGAACACGCAGAGAACGTAGAACAGATAGTTCAGCCTTTCTTTGGCGTCTTAGAGCTAGGGAGTAAGTATAAAACACTGGAGCACCTACTTCGTATGCCTAATATATCTTATGGTATAGTGTATGACCACGAGGTATCTACTCCTATCACTATAGCTTATGTGTTTGGGCACTACGATTATCAGCAGAAACTTAAAGAACTGGGAGGAGCTGCTTCAGCTGCTAATAAGCAGATAGAAGATACTCATCACCAAGGAGCAGCGGGGTGGGCGAAGAATAACCCTCATACTCCATTAGCTAGGGGTAGAGCTAAAGCTTGGAGAGATTACCTTACTTTTAAGGACTGCGTTATATGTTTAGACTTCCCTTACGCTATGACAGTACATAAGAGTCAGGGGAGTACCTATAAGAATGTGTACCTGAACACAACGGACCTCGCTATGTGTGCGGAGCGTGACTACAAACTCTACCTACGTTTAATGTATGTGGCCATAAGCCGAGCCAGTAGTATAGTAAAAACTAATTAGGTCATAAGAAAATTCTATTGTACTTTTCAATTTAGATAATGTATAATTACACCTCAATCGGAGAATGTTCTCCAGCGGGCTAGCGCTTTCTAGCAACGTTACTGGTCGTTTAACCAGCAGGTAATAAGATATGTCAACACAAGCAATCACTTCTCCAGTAGGAGAGCTACAGTGGGTATTCATTGATGGAGAAGGAAGAGAGGACTTAAGTGGTAATAAAAAGTACTCTACCTCCCTTGTTCTAGATGCCGAAACAGCTGCCCCATTTATAGCTAAGATTCAAGAGTTCTGGGAAGACTTCAAACCTAAAGGTTTAGGTGCTCCTAAGTCTACAGGGTATAAAGAGGTTGATGGAGATCGCTTCTCGTTCACCTTCAAGACTAATCCTGTCTATCAAGATGGCACTGCTAAAGTAGTAGATATCTATAATGCTAAAGCTAATAAGATAAGCTTAGGTGGTAAGAAGATAGGTAACGGGTCTAAGGGCAGTGTTAGCGGAGCTATGGGTATATACAATGCTCCTGGCAACCAGGCAGGTGTAACGCTATACTTGAACGCAGTACAGCTCGTCAAGTTTGTAGAGTTCGCAGGTGGCGCATCATTTGAAGCTCAAGCAGAAGGTGGCTTTGAAGGGCTAGACGATAGCACTGCAGAGTTTACAGAGCAATCTACTGAGGTAGAAGCACGACCTAAACTATAGTTTATCTGTAGTACCCCTCTGCTTATATAGGATAAGTAGAGGGCTTTTAACGTCTAAGGAGTACAATATGAATGAAGTACCTTATCGCTTCGCTACACTAGAAGACCTAGTATTCGATCGCGAAGCACCACTATACTTTGACACAGAAACTGACGGGTTGTATGGGCCTATTATGTTAGCTCAGTTTTTTCAATCTGACTGGACCGAAGTAACCCTAGTTCACCGTCCTGACCCCTTCTTATTAGCTGGAAAGCTAACCTCACAACACGTGGTTATGCACAACGCAAGCTATGATGTAAGTACTATACAAGCACAACTTAACTCTGCTTGGAAGCCCCAGGTATTTGATGACACTTTCTTACTAGCTAAACTACATTACTACAGTAAAGAGAAGTTCTCTCTTGACGCGGTTATGCAATATACGTTAGGTTATGACCCTTACCTTGAGCAAGGGCTTGACAAGAAGATATTGCAGAAGTCTAAATGGACCTCTCTTCAGCTTAGCAAAGAACAGTGCGCTTATGCTGCCACTGATGTATATTACTTAGGTAATGTATATGACGAAGTAAAAGAGCAGAAAGAAGAGTATGGGTACCAACTAGATATTCTAACTTTGTCACACTGTCTAGACTTCCAGTTAAATGGTATGCCGGTGGACCAAGATAGGCTACAAAAGAGGTATGCCGAGAACTTGACCGAGATAGATAGGTTAGCGGTGCCTATAAATGTGAATAGCTGGCAGCAAGTTAGGCCTTATATAGGCGCCGAGCAATCAGATGACCTAGCATTACAACTATTAGCTATTAACGGTAATGATAAGGCTAGGGATGTAAGAGCGACTAGGAAGCTTAAGAAGCAGAACTCATTCCTAGATAAGTTTGATACAAGAGAAGGGAGAATATTTGGTAAATTCGTGCCCTCTACAAAGAGTGGCAGGTTGGCGTCTAAAGCGCAAAACTTGCAGCAAATACCTAGAGCTCTTAAAGGAGTATTTGGTTATACTACTGAAGATGATAAAGTCTTGATCTATTCTGACTATGCGCAGCTAGAGTTACGCTGTATTTGTGCGATAACTGCAGAGCGTAGAATGGAAGAGCGGTTTAGGAATGGTGAAGACCTCCACGAGTACACTGCAGAGATGCTATTTGGTAAAGAGTTCACTAAGACTCAGCGTCAAGTAGCTAAGACTGCTAACTTCGGACTCTTATATGGTGCAGGCATAAAAGTGTTCGGCCAGATTCTGCTTAAGCTAGCAGGTATGCAAGTATCGGAGGCAGAACTAACTATAGTTAAGAAAAAGTGGAGGAACCTCTGGCCTGCTATAGCAGCCTGGCAAGATAGAGGGATAAGTGCGTGGCGCAGTGGGCTAACTGGGGTAACACCTTTAGGTAGGAGGTATACTGCTAAGCTCCTCACGGACCAACTAAACATTCAGAACCAAGGATTTGGGGCTGAAGTAGCTAAGTTAGCTCTTCATTATATTCTAAAGGACTTAGACCCTAGAGTGAAGGTACTCAACTTTATCCACGATTCTTACATCCTAGAGTGCCCAAAGGAAGAAGAGATGTATGAGGAGGCTAGTAAGGTATTAGCTGATTGTATGCAGAGAGCTTGGTTTGAATCTATTAAAGGTGTAAAGATACCGGACTTGCCCATGCCGGTGGAATGTTTTGTAGGGTACAACTGGGGTAGCATAGAAGATGACTACCTATATAAATATGTCAAGGAGTAACGTATGTTTGAGAACCATTATAGCGAGTTAGTCGCTAATATAGTAGAGCAAGGAGAAGTCCGAGAAGGTAGGAACGGTGTAACTAGGTCGGTGTTCTGTAACACTCTAGTAATACCTGACCTATCAGAAGGTTACTTCCCTCTCTTAACAGGAAGGAAGATCTTTTACAAGGGTGTGCTAGGAGAGCTAGCAGCTATGTTGAAGGGCCCTAAGTCGGTCCAAGATTTTGAAGCCGAAGGGTGTAACTATTGGGGCCAATGGGCGGACGAAGATGGCAAGCTAGAACTAGACTATGGTAACGCATGGTTGGACTGGGACGGATTCAACCAGCTAGAAGCTCTAAAAGATAAGCTAAAGAACTCTCCTAACGACCGGCGTATGCTAGTGTCAGGGTGGAGACCGGATAAGCTAAACTCTTTAAGTTTACCTTGCTGCCACCTATTGTACCAGTGGTATGTATCGGCTTCAGGTAAGCTCCACATGATATGGTATCAGCGGAGTGCAGATGTTATGATAGGCGTACCCTCAGATGCGGTATTTGCCGCAGCATGGAATATCACCCTAGCTAATGAAGTAGGTCTGAAGCCAGGGGAAGTTACTATGATATTTGGAGACACCCATATCTATAAAGAGCATTGGCAAGCGGCTAAGCTATATCTGAGCCAGCTGCGGGCTAGAGAGAAAGGAAGCCACCCTAAGTATAGGTTATTAAGTGAAGTAGGTAAAGAAGACTTCACTAGCTCAGACTTAGAAATATATGATTACTCACCAAGCAATAAAATAACTATGGAAGCTAAACTATGAATTTTATAACCCGAATAGCAGATTGGAATGGCGAGAGATATCCTCAAGCCTTTGATAAACAACTTACAACTACTATCTTAGCTGAAGAGCTAGGAGAACTTGCCTCAGCTAAGTCAGAGGTAGAAGTGTTAGACGCACTAGTAGACCTAACGTATATTGCGGTAGGAGGGATGTGGAAGTTAGGCCTCTCTTCTGAGCAAGTGCGAGAGGCTATAGAAGCCGTTTGTACAAGCAATGAGACTAAAGAAGTGGTACCCACAGAACCTAACGTTAAAGCTAACCTCTTCAAAGGGGAAGATTACGTAGGGCCAGAAGTAGAACTAAAGAACATATTAGACAGGAGAGCATAATGGACGAGTTAGAGAACACGCTAAAAGAACGAGGCAGTAGGTATGGTACTATGGCGCAGAATGGCAAAGTAAGCCAGTTACTAAAAAGGTCAATACAGCTAGGAGAAAGCTGGGACTCTATGAGCGACGATAAGAAGGAGTCGCTAGAAATGATCTGCCATAAGATTAGCCGGATAGTTAATGGAGACCCCGAGTATGTAGATAGCTGGCACGATATAGGTGGGTACGCGCGACTGATAGAGGAATCATTATGAATATACAAGTAAACAACACAGGCATTAGAATACGTCCTAGCAGTATAGATAACTTCGTTAACTGCCCTTTACAATGGGCAAAGGTCTTCTTAGAAGGTCGCACAAGTATACCAGGAGCTAGAGCAGCTATAGGTACATCTATCCACAAAGCCGCGGAAGTTCTGTGGAGCGAAGCTATTAAGCAAGGTAAGGTAGACGATAACGTAGAGAAGCTCACAGATGCTGCAGTAGAAGAGTTCGCAGAGATAGAGAAGAAGGATAAGTTATACTACGACCCTCAAGAAGACACAAATACTGCGCAAGATACTATAGTTAAAGGGGTAAGAGCCTTTGTAGAAGACATAGTTCCATTCACACCTATCCCTCTTGCAGTGGAGCAGTTCTTAGAGATACCTATCTCGGGTAACCCTATCATTAACGCTATTGGAGGAACTATAGATTACCTCACTGACACAGTAGTAGCAGATGTAAAGACTTCTAGACGCAAAGCGGTCATGCACCATTACACTACTCAACAGTCCGTGTACAAATATCTAGCCCAATCTCACGGATATAATATTGAGCACAGCTTAATACAAAACGTGATACTCCGCAAGACTAGTACTGAAGGGCTTATAGGGGAGCTAACTCCTAATGTAGAGCAAGCGAAGTTTATTGTAAATAAGATGTTAGAGACTATGGAGATAGTAGAAGCTGGCACAATACCGCTAAACGTGTTATTCAGAGGTAACCCTAAATACTACCTCTGCTCTGAAAAGTACTGCGCCTTCTTTAATGAGTGTGATTGGGTAAAAGGAGAAGCAGTATGCCAGAAAAGACCAGTCCTCTAGTACCCTACGCCTACCAAGAAACACTAGCTAAGGAGGCGTTAGAAGTACTAAGAGCCCATAGCCTTGTGTATCTTGCTATGGAAGAACGAACGGGCAAGAGTCTAACAGCCCTCTTAATGTGCGAAGAAGTCTTGGTAGAAAAGGTGCTTATTATTACTAAGAAGAAGGCGCTAGAAGGGTGGAGAGATACTTTAGCAAGGTTCCCTCATATTAAGGACTATACTGTAACTAACTATCATCAGGCTAGCAAAGTATCTACTAGTTATGACCTCATTATTTTGGACGAGTCACATAACTATATATCAGGGTTCCCTAAGACTTCGAAGCTATGGAAGGATATAGCTAGGATTACTCCTGGGAAGCCGATTATCTATGTGAGTGCTACCCCCTATGCGCAAGGGACGTACCTACTGTACCACCAGTTTAAGTTATCTAGCTTTACTCCTTGGTCGAAGTGGACTAGCGCGTACTCTTGGTTTAGCCAGTACGGAGTGCCTAATCCTATCTGGTTAAACGGTAGACAGGTAGAGAAGTATGATAAAGCTAAAGATAAGGAAGTGTTAGCGTGCTGTGACCATCTGTTCATAACTAAGACTAGGAAGGACTTAGGGTTTGTACAAGAACCGCTAGACCATAAGCACTATGTCTTGCTATCAAAGCAGACGAAGGAGCTCTACAATACTTTGCAAGCAGATAGTTTGGTAGAGCTAGGAGGGGTAACTCTCGTAGCTGATACTAGTATGAAGCTTAGAACCTCTCTCCACATGCTTGAAGGTGGAGTAGCTAAGGTAGACGAGGATTACTTCATTCTTGACAACGCAGAGAAAATCCAGTACATAAAGAAAACTTGGGGTGACTCTGAGGATATAGTTATTATGTACAACTATATTGCAGAGGGCACGAAGCTCAGAGGAGCCTTTGATAAAGCGGAGATACTACAGGCTACAAGCTTTGCTGAAGGTGTTGACTTATCGCACAAAGATACCTTGATTATATATAGCCAAGACTTCTCTACCGCCCGTCACACTCAGCGTAGAGCTAGACAAGCTAACAGAGATAGGTCAACCCCGATAAACGTACATTTCTTACTAGTTAAGGACGGTATATCAGATCAAGTATACACTTCAGTAACAGAGAGAAAAATAAATTTCGTAGACAGTGTTTTTATAAGGAGAGAAGTATGAATATGTTATTAGCGTTAAAAGAAGAGTCTAGCAGACTAGGTAAAGAGTTACTCTTAGGTAGACTAACAGAGATAGAGAAGAGAGTATTTTTATACACTTATAACCCCTACTATATGTATAGGCATAAGCAAGTAGGCAAGGTAAGGTTAAGTAACTTAGGAGAGCCTAAAAAGCCTATGTTTGAGCTACTAGATAAGATAAGAAAAGGAGAGCTTTCGGGGGGCCTCGCGTTACGCGCTATTCTACAGTACGCAGAGGCCAATGGTGATTTGATTAAGCTTATCGTTAAGAAGAACTTAGGTTGTGGCTGCACCTCCACTACCATAAATAAAATCTGGCCAGGTTTTGTGCCTCAGTTTAAAGTTCAACTAGCTAAAGAAGCTCCTATTGATTCTCTAAAGTACCCTTTACTTGCGCAGCTAAAGTACGATGGAGTTAGGTTGATAGTATTAGTTAAAGAGGGGCGAGTAAAGTTTAGGACTAGAAACGGTAAAGAAGTGGAGCTACCTAGACTAGGTAACATAGTTACTAGAAACTTCAACTCCTCTAACTTTGTATTAGACACAGAAGTAACATTAGTTTCAGGTAAAGTAGAAGATAGGACAACTGTGTCAGGGATGATCAACTCTGCTATGCATGGAGGTGTAGTAGACGAAGGGCTACTTAAGCTAAATGTATTTGACGGTATGTCGATAGACGAATGGGAGTTCCTTGAGTGCGGTTGGAAGTACACGAGTAGGTTGAAGCTTATAAGTTCTGTAGCTGCCGCTATAGATAATCCACAGATAGAACTAGCTCAAACTATAGTATGTAAGGATACTTCGGAGGTATCCGCTTTATATGAGAGTAAGATAGCCGAGGGGTACGAAGGACTAGTACTAAAGCAAGCAGACCACCTATACACATTTAAACGAACTAAGGACTGGGCCAAGCTTAAAGAGACTAAGTCAGTAGAGCTTGAATGCGTAGGAGTTATAGAAGGTAAAGGTAAGTATGAAGGTATGATAGGGGCTCTACAATGCCGAGGGCGAGCTGAAGGAGAGTTAGTTAATGTGAAGGTAGGCACAGGGCTATCCGACTTAGAAAGGAGCCTAGACTACAGTTGCTTTGAATCCGAGACCATAGAGGTAGAGTATAACTCAGTTATCAAAGATACTGCTACTGGTAGTCTAAGTTTATTCCTCCCTCGCTTCATCTCTATCCGATGTGATAAATAGGTCTCCTGTGGAGTCCGTGGTGGAGTTTTTAGAAATAATCTATATGATTATCAGGGCCTCTAAAAAGACTCCGTGGTGGACTTCGTATGAGATATTTTAAAATAAGCCTTATAAATCAAGGAGTTATAATATGAATGAGCAAGGGTTACAGAAGAAGATACAAGACTACTTAAAAAGCCAAGACTTTTATGTATTCAAGACGATACAAACTAATAGGGCAGGAGTACCTGACGTGATAGCATGCGCTTCACCCACGGGTACCTTTGTCGGGATAGAGGTTAAGATAGGTTATAATAAGCCTAGCAAACTCCAGCAATACCACATAGAAGCTATCAAAAAAGCTGGTGGAGTTGCTGGAGTCTGCTGGTCACTACAGGAAGTTAAAGACTTACTTGAAGAGAACGAACTCGTCTAAAAAGTTGTACCCTAAAAAGCCTTTATCAGTCAGTGCTTTTTTAAGCCCCGGAGTTTCCCTAAGGATCTGCGGGGTTATTTCGTCTACCCCTATTAAAGTCTTGATAGCAGCTTGATCAGCTATACGATGTGGGTGCACAGTCTCTTTGTATACTTTGACTCCGTCACGACCTTTAGCTCTCGCTGAAGCTTTAGACATCTTATCAAAGTAGTACACCCCTTTACCTATCGCTCCCTGGCTCTTAGCATTTTTAGTAGCCTCAGAAGCTGCCCGGTATATAGTTATCTTAGGCCGAGCTAAGTCTTTTTGGCCTGACTTAGCAAACTCGATAGCCATACGGTTAACCGCGTCTGCCATCTTAGGGTCCCTACCCATCCCTTGCATCAGCTCATCTATAGACTTAGAACTTAAAGGGTTCTCTAACACTTTACCTGCTTTAGTAACTAGTGATAAGTTCCTACCTTTTTGCCCTGGAGCTAACCGCTTAATGTAGTTAAACATCGAGCTAGCAAACTCATACTTTGCCCTCATAACAGGGTCAGCGGTTAAGAAGCTCTGGAACCTAGGAATAGAGATATGGCCGGAAGCCTTAGCTAAGTTTACGTCATTCTTCCATACCTCTGACATCCCTTTTATCACCCTCTTTAGGTTTTGTGCAGGTCCGGTGCTAAAGGCTATGCCCTCTAACTCCTTAGCTAGCATAGGGAAATGGGTTGCCCGGTTGTCCCCTACTACCCCGGCTGTGAACTTATTAGCTAGATGGTCTAGCACAGCACCTTCCATGTTAGTTCTGGTGCTCGCCGGTAGTTTACTTACTAGCTGCATAAATGTACCATCGGGGGAGCTAATCTTGTTTGCAAATAGCCTAACTAGTTTAGCTGGCTCTGCTCCTTTAGTGCTAAGCGCTTTAAAGATTACATTCTCTTCCAGCATCTTCATTTTAGCGTACTCTGTGTTTGAGCGCTTCCACCGCTGCTTCCATGCAGCAGCATTAGTAACGTTTGCGTCCACAGTTTTAGACACTTCTTTGTCTATCTTTTTCAATACTGCGTTGATACCTTTTTTATCTACCGCAGAACTTATCTTCTTGTTAAACTTAAAGTTGTTAACCACTTGTCTTAGCTCTAACAAGTTTTCGAACGACCTGAGGTCCTCCGCTAGTTCTATAGTAGTGCCTTCTGGAAATATGCGTTGCCCAGTAGCATCTTGAGGGGTAGGACGTACAGGAGTCTCTATCATTTCTCCTGTCTGTTTCTGCACTTTCTTGACTGCGCTTGTACCTATCAACCTAGCTTTAGCTACTTGTAGTTTAAAAGCTTCTAGCACTGACGGATTAGTTATCTTACTTTCCATTGCGTCCAGCAAGGGGCTAATAGCTAGTGAGTCATAGTCGAACCGGTAGGCCTTAGGTACTTCATCGATAGCCTTCTGACGTGTAGTAGTGAACAACTTTTTCACCTCTCTTTGATAAGCGCCTAACTCATCTTGTACTACAGTAACTATCTTATCAGGTACTAGCCTTTTCGTGCTGCTTAATAAGTCAGTGGCTCTCGTAGAAATCTCCCTGACCACCCTTGTTCCTGCTACAGGGTCTAGCCCCATAGCAGGCTCCATAAATGCTTCAGCCCCTGGTTGGGTCAGGCCTACTGCTTCTATCTCTCTAGACAACCTAGATGTATGGGTGGGGGTGGACGTGCTTGAGTCTACTATATTTACTATCTGGTCTATCTGGTCTCTAGCTAGCCCTGTTATTTCCTCTAGCGCTCTACGTGCACCTACTCCATCACGGTTACGCACCGCTCTCCAGGCCGCCCCCACCCCTTTAATAACGACAGAGGACAGAGGACCCAGAACTAACTCTAGCTCAGCCATGTCTACACCTGACTGTTTCATCTGCCCCCAAACTTCTCTGGCCTCTAGCTGGTCAACCATACCTAGAGCTTCTGCCGCTGCTTGTATGTCTGCACCTCTGCCGATAGGCGCTGTACCGAGGGTAACACCTGCTGCGCCTATGGCTGCACCTACTACTTTAGCAGGCCAAGGCCCAGGAGTACGAGCAAAACCTACAGCTGCTCCGGCCATACCACCAGCGGTCCCCATGATAGCTTCATACTTGTTAGTAAACAACTCATCTAGTATCTCTGAGTCTTGGGCCATGAAGGTACCATCTTCTAGCGTATTACCTAACTGCCCATCCTTATACTCTAGAGGAATGCCATTAGCTGTAGCTATCTGAGATATGAAAGGCCCCAGCTCATTTAGCTCATTACGCTCACTCTCCGCTCGGCTAGTAATAAAGCTAGAACCCATGTGTAGACTCTTACGCTTAAGCGCACGAGTAGTAGCAATGATTTCTGACAAATCCATTGACTGCACTTCGGGGCGAGTAGCTTGTTCGGACCGTCTTATATCTCCGCTCACATCTGTAAGTCCTTGGCTCTCCTCCCCTGCCTTCATCTGTTGGGCTAAGTGGTCCTCCTCCTTGGGCTCTTCAGGGGGGCTACGACGGGCTTGCTCCTCCTTCATTATGCTAAAGACTTCAGCCCTAACATCAGTATCTTTGAACCTCTCATCGGCTGAGATAGAGTTTACTATCTCATTAGTATAGTTCTGCATGTGGGAGGAGAGGTCTGCACCTTCTTTTGTGCCTCTTACTCTGTCCCTCTCTTCATCTAGCTTTTGAATTACAAGCGCGTCGTTAATTTCCATCAGTTTACCTCGGAGGTTATAGGTCCCATAGAGGGACGGATTAGTGTTCCCAATTTGGGATGATCTGGTCTCTAATAGCTCTAGCTGTATTAGCTCGTCTATTGGTATCGCCCTTACCAGAATCTTCTATAGCCTTAGCTATATCTTCTATAGAGCTATCAGGGTTAGCTAAGACTCGGCCTACCTGATCACCCATAAAACGGACGTGGGTCTTGAACTGCATCACTTCATGCTGCACAGCTTTGGGGGCAGCGCTAAACGCACTATAGGGAGTAAGCTCTGCTAAGTTACGCTTGTATATAGCTGAGTCTATAGCATCTATATGCTTCTGCTCAAGCTTAACATTCCCTAGCTTCCCTCTAGCTGAGGCACCCTGGAGGCCTAGAACTTTAGAGTTACGCAAAGCTTTAACTGTGCCCATATCTAAGTGCCCCGCTTTAACCATATCAGAGAGCTCAAAGAAGCCTGCGCTACCCCCTAGCTGGCCTAAGTCTGTTCCCAACCTAGTAGTTATACCCGAAGCATCCGAAGGCCCTACGTGGAACTTCTGGCCCTCTTCTAAGGTACCCGACTCATAAGCTTGTAAGTTAGACCTATACGTATCTTCCATTACGCTCCCTCGTTAGTATTTTGAGGGAGCTTCATCTCTTGACTCATACTACCTCCGCCAAGACCTTGAGCGGCTTGCATAGCTTGTGCTTGTGCTTGCTGGTTCTGAGAGAGCATCATAGCAGTCTGTTCGAAGATGCCACTAATCTCTGGCGCATACTTAGTTTTCATAGTACGCAAGCTAAGTGAAGCTGCTTTTAAGTACCCAGCAGGATTAGTTTGAGCAAGCATTTGACCTACTGAACCAGCCATAATAGTCTCTAGCATTAGCTGGGTCTTCTCATCTTCATCGTTATAGCTAACTGACTCCACTGCTACGTCTACTCGAGTAAACGCAATCTCCGTAGACTCTTCAGGTATGGGTGCAATTACCCTATTACCTTCTGGGTCTATCTCAGGCTTCCCTGACGCAGGGTCAAGAACTTCTTCGAACACAAGCTCCATAAGAGGTTGGCCACTCTGTGGGTCAATCTCACCTGTAGGCATTTGCATTGGCTGATTGATAGACACCCAACGGTCTCCGGTTATTTCATCCGCAACCCGAACTACTTGGTAAGCGGTGAAGTACTGCTTTATGAGGTTAACTATATCCCACCCTAGCATCCGATAGAACTGGTCTATTCGGTTAGTAAGATAGTTCAGGGCTACGATAGTCGCGTTCTGCTGTAGCTTAACCTTACGGCCAGAGTCAGAAGCATACGCCATACCTAAAAAGCTATCGTTAATGCTTAGTACTCTCTGTACTCTGTCTAACGCTTTATCTATAACTACATACTGGTTCATAATCTCTGAGTTGAGGTTCTCTATCTTAATACCATTAAGGTCTTTGACAGGTACGACCGCGTTAACTCTATTGAACGCATCTGTGAATTCTGCTAGGTCTTCCACCGCTCCATCTTCTACATAAGCCTTCTGCGTATTAACCATTAACTGTATCTTAATCAAAGCTTGGTTGATAGCTCTCTGGGTTTCAGCTACTTCTCTAAATATGCCATAGTGCTCTGTCTTGTTAGAAGTGTGTAGCTTCTGTACTCTGTAAGGAAAACGTACTTCTTTGTACGTTACTTCTTTGCGCTCAAGTTCTTCATCTGCGGACCAGTAGATTGACCACGTCTTATCCTCTTTGTCTGTTATAACCGTATGTACAACTAAGAAGTGGTTGAATACTCTGTAGTTACCAGTGAACTCTTGATTAAATTGGGAGCTAAACTCTGCTTCATCAATGCCTAAGTGATTATCATACGCCCATAGTGCATCAAGTTTCTCTTTGCCAAACAGTTTCTCTACCTGGTCTTCACTCAACCATTTGAATCTATGAATATACCGTGCATCAGAATAGTCTTCAGCCTGGCTAAGTGGGTCTAGCACTATTTCATTATCTGGAACGTGAGAGATATTTATCTGCCTAATGGCTCTACCAAAAGGGTCACGGTCTCCCGTGTCTTCTACATCAATATAGCTACACATCAAGCCAGAGACTAGGCCAGATAACTTTAGCTTATCACCTTCAGTGCTAAAGTTATTCACTCTTAGCACATACTTCACTAAGTCGTCTAGGACTGCAGAAGTAGCTATGTCCTGCATCTGTACTGGAGTTACTTTAACCGTGTTAAGCACGGTAGAGTAGTAGCCCAGAAGCATGCGGGCAAACAGCTTAATAACATTAAAGGTTTCGGCAGGTTGGCCTCGCTGAGCTAACACCGCAGCCTGATTATCTGTGTACTGCCGGTTGTGGTAGAGGTCCCAGATTGACTGGGCCTCTTTACGGGAATCCTCATACGCTTCATACCCGATCTTGAACGTGTCTTGCAGTGTCTGTATGTCAGTCTTCATTATTTCGCCCAGTCAATAGTGGTTAAGGAGTCCCCGCCTGAGGCCCTCTCTATGAGAGCTACTCGTTCACTGAGGGCCCCAATTATGCTATCCACCCGTTCTTGACTAGCCCCCAGTCGTACTTGCGCAGTATAAGGGTTACCCAAGCGAGCTATCATATTTAGCTTAGCCTGCACTTGAGTGAAAGAAGTCTTGAGCTTAGTTAACACCGGCCCGAGCTGTTGACCTAAAGTACCAAACGCCTGGTTGAAGGACTTAATCTCTGCAGGTGTAAGGGCTGCACCATATAGAGCATGCCTCATGCTGTTACGTACAGTTGCGTAAGCCGCTCTACCTGCAGTACCTTCAACATTATCAGTGATATACTCTAAAGTACCCTTAAGGAAGCTATCAACTATACCAGTCTCCTGCGCTGTTAGGCCTTTACCGGGGTCTAGAGATAACAGAGAAGCTATATTTTGCATAGACTTCTTATCAGCTTCACTCAGTGCTACTCCACCTAGTCGCTCAATACGCTCTACCTTACTTATAGCTTTTCTGTAGTTCTTATTGTCTCCGAAGTCCGTGTTAAAGAACGCCTCTTCACCTCCGAAGTCGGATATCAGTTCAGTAGTAGTAGCCTCTACTTCATCCTGCTCTACTATCTTAGCCGGAACGCGAAGAACAGAGGTAGTGTGTTGCTGGGTGTAAGCCTTAGCCTCAGTAGTCCCCATGCCTAGTCCACCTTCAGCTTCAGGCTTAACCGCAAAGTTATATACCTTTTCTTCTCTCGAAGTAGTAGGGGTAGTCTTAGTCTGTTGGACTACGAAGGCTTTTGCATCTTCTGCAGACATTCCTAAGCCTTTAGGGTCTGTAGCAAAGGTGTACAGCTTCTCCTCTCTAGTAGGCGTTACCTCGGGGACTAAGTCTTGAGCTATCAGCTCTGATAGAGGCGTACCTGTATATTTAGACTTAAACTCCATGTTAGCTACATAAGCAGTAACCACAGGGTCTCCCTTTTTGGAAGCTCCGCTTATTAAGTCTTGAGCTATAGCAAGCTTAGACTGTGCAGCGCCAGTAGGCTGGAGAGAGTGTATGTACTCTACCTTCTTTTCAAACGCACCAGCTCCACTACCTGTACCCTTAGCTGTTAAGCCTTGAGCTATCTCGTGCTTAGACTGTGGATCAACGGGAGGCTGGATAGAGTGTAGGTACTCTACCTTCTGGATGAACGCATTCTTAGTAACTGTACCTTTAGCTTTGTCTAGCACTTCTCGCACTGTCTGACGCTTAGCAGAGTTGAACCTCGTCATCGCTCCAGTATCTCTAGCCATCGTAGCAGAGTCTCCTAGAGACCAGGACTCTCCATCCCAGATTTTAAAGTACCGTTTCTTCTGCTCTTCTCTGTCCTCAGGCTTACCTAGTAGCTTAGAGTCAAACAAGTCATCATCATTATCCCAGTCTAGATTAGCTACTCCGTGCACTCCTCGCTGTGCCCAGATACCTCGAAGTATCTCATTACTAGATAAAGCGTTTTGAATATCTGCAGCGTCTCCTGAAACGGAGAAGTCGTATAGTGCTTCGTCTGACGACTGCAGAGCTAACTTGTTATTAGCTAACTCTATCCGCTGCTTCTGCAGACTTAGCTCTTTAAGTAAGAGCTCTTCCTTCTGCTCTCCTACTTTAGTCTGCTCCAACTTGCCTTGAGTGCCTATAGTATAGCCTTGCTCAAGTAGCTTGCGTTCAGTCTCTGCTTTTTGTGCTCTAGCCTGTAACCTAGCGGTATGCTGCTTAGGTCTAATACTTGCTTCACTCCAATCACCTGTTATAAATCCCATACTATCTCCTTAAAATACCCACGGGGCTTCAGCTCCACCCATCATGCTGCCTGCAAAGCCCATATTAGCCGCATAGTTGCTAGCTGCTGCACCTGACTGAGCCCTGAAGATACTCGCTCCACCAGAGATATAGCTCTGTTGAGCGCCAAAGTGGCCTTGTGACTGCTGTCCTTGAGCACTGCTCAAGCCACTGTATGCGCCACTAACAAGCTGGCCTCCTTGGGATGAACCTTGCATAGCGGTACCGAAGGCAGAGCCCACGTTAGACTGCTGCTGAGCTACTGTGCCAAGCATCTGAGCTCCTTGGCCTAAACCTATACCTAAGAAGCCCGCCTTCTTAGCGTAGGATTGCTCTTCTGCTCCAGCCCTGATAGAAGCATCTGCAATAGCTTTAGTACCAGCTAATTGTGTCATGGCCGCTGCTTCTACCCCAGACTGCTGGATGCCGCGCTGTTGCATCTGTTTAGCTAGAGAGATTTGTTGTTTCTGGAAGGCCTTCTGATTAGCTTGTAGTCCTTGAGATTCAATCTTCTCGGGGCCTAACTGTTTATAGTATTCACCTATGTTAGTTTGTAGGTCTCCGAATACTGCGTCCCAATCGTTATACTGAGTTTCTTGGAACTCTTGTCCCCTTTCTTGCGCCAGTATAGCTCGCTCACCTAAGGCTACTTGAGCTACGTCCTTCTCCTTAGCCCAAGCTAATCGGTCTCGTTCGGTCTTTTGCTGTATCTGAGCTACCTCTACCGCGCTCTCCCCGCTAACTGCGGCGGCCCCAGCGTAGTCGGGAGCTGGAGGCTCATCTGGCCCGAAGAGTAAATCTGATACGAAGCTCATACTAGCTCCTTTCTACACCGGGTAGCCTTTACTATGTAACTATATTTGTTTAGCATTGCCAATCCTTCTTTAGTTGCTCCATCCGCTTCTATATGGGTATAGCCTAGACTTCTAACCATACCCTCGACTGTATCAATCAATTCCTTAGTCTGTAGTCTATGAGTTTCTTCGATGTATAAGCCATCCCAGAAGTATAGAGTGGGGGAGAGTGCGAACCCAGTAGCAAAACCTACTAGCTCCTCCCCTTTGTATAACCCCATACGAATAGCGTCTTTAGTCTTCTGTCCAGACATAAGAGTGTCCATCGCAAAAGCTTGGGACTCTATAGCGTGAGGGTTAAGAATAACCATCTTATAATACAAATGAGCGAGGGCGAAAAATTCGACCTCCTCTACTTTTTTAATCTGATAATCCATTTATTATATTATACCCTATTCTCGCTCAGAAAGATACCTTAATAAGTTTATTAAAAATACTCTTAGCTGATGTTCATCAGTTAAGTCAGGTGGTACTTCAGGTAACTCAGCGTCCATTTTGTCTCCCTACTACTTTGTACTCAATTTCGTTAATCGTGCCTGCCCCAGTAGCTTTGAATTGAATCTTACTACCTCTTTGTTTGTCTGCGGGTATCTTAACCTCAGTTATCCCAGCTTTCACTAGCGAAGTGTAAAGGACAGAATCACCATCTATAAACACTTCAAATGTAAGCTGTCCTGTAGAATGCACGTAGATAGCTTTGTACCCTTTAAGCACTGTTAAGTCGCCTTCCGTAAACTCTGGGGACTTCCAAGTAAGCTCCTCGTGCGAAGAGGCGGTGAATAGTGTGTGTAGCCCTCCTGAGATAATAGCATATAGAGTGTCCTCAAACACTCCCAGCCTTTCACCTACTAGGTCAAACTCTTTATACATGCTACCGAACCTTAGGTCTAAAGCTAGTATCTTATCGTCGAAGAGAAGGTAGTACACATCATCATGCACTACTGCGTTTAGCACTGTGCCCTCTAGCCTACCTAGCTTGGGTCTCGACATAACTTCTACTAGCCCACCTTTAGAGAAGCAAAGCCCGTCATTAGAGAGCCAAACGAGTAGGCCTTTGAGAGTAGCTATAGAGGAATTAGATATACACCCCTGGCTACCGCTAAAGAGTTGAGAGTTGAAGTCCGAACTATCAGAGCCGGTAACTATATAAGTAGTTAGCTCTGTAAATACCGCCAGCCCTGTGGGAGCAGCGCCTAAGCCTGTAATATCCGCCCCGTACTCTAAGAAGTCTAGCTCTCCCCACGCATACGGCTGAGCTATAGGGGTGAAGTATAGTTTAGACCCTACAGCTCCGAATAGCAGGCTGTTATGCTCTACTAAGTACCTAAGACCTGTAGGAGCTTCGTGGTAGTTCTGAGAGGCTAAGATTGTGCCTTCTACGTCTACGTCAGCTATGTTATCATTGTACGTAGTAGTACCTTCGTTCAGAGTAGTAACTAAAGTATAGCTAGTTAGAGAACCTCCAATACGATAAACCCGCACTTTGTCTACTTGAGGGTCAGAACTAGTAGGTACTCCAGAAAGGTCTATCGATTTGGTTGTAACGGTTACACTATTAGTCACCGTATTAGGCTGACTTTCTACTCCAGTAGAGTCAGCGTAGAAAGTAAAGCAGTAAGTGTAGGTACCTGTAAGGCTACCTGAGCCTGAAGCTGTAGCAGCGGTAGCAGAAGTACTTGGTTTAGTAATACCTAATTGGTATATACTAGTTCCATCATACACCTTAGCGATTGCCCCGTCTTCTGTCCAGTAAAGCTTCGACTGGAATTCTACATACTCTCTTTCTGAAGTGGAGCTAACCCAAGTAGAGTCGAAGCGCCAGAAGTACTTGTTTAGCGAGATAGCTAAGTTAGTGCTTTTCTTTGAGGGGCTGAGCATGCCTGTAGAGTTATCTATGTTAGAGTACTCTACCGCTTCTGAGGGGGCTGCTAAGTGAGGAGCTACCCTTGTGTTAAGCCCTCCGTTAAATACGTTAATCTTCATTGCTTAATCTCCACGTCTGTCTCCTTGTGTAAGTCAGTCTTACTACCCATAACTCCTGAACTACCTAAAACTCTAGCTTCACTTATGTATTTGACTGTATATTCATACCCGTTATAGAAGAACTTGTCAT
>Ga0257116_1001127_pt1 | contig 18627 bp, 15 predicted proteins | sample SI112_120mmetaG_FD_190150 | JGI IMG/M metagenome (GOLD analysis project Ga0257116, IMG submission 190150) | Marine microbial communities from Saanich Inlet, British Columbia, Canada - SI112_120m | ecosystem: Environmental > Aquatic > Marine > Inlet | place: Canada: British Columbia | collected...
CAAAAGGCCTATATCCTGGACCGAATGCTGGGAGAGAAAAGAACAATTTATTTACTAATCTTTATGACGATCACTGCACTTTTCACGCCTAGTGTTTTAGTGATTTTTCCATTGTTTCTTATTCCTCACTTAATTATGCAGATGCAAGCAGGGCTTTTTATGCCACTGATGAATCATTATTTAAATCATCATATTGAATCCCATCACCGAGCAACCCTAAACTCCATTAAATCTTTTTGTAGTGGAGTTATGATTGCCATCTGCTCTACTGTTGTGGGGCTGATTGCGGACCACTACGACTACAGAACTGGGCTCTTTTGCTTAGGGGGACTATTTTTACTTGTGGCCATTGGCCCATCTCTCAAAATTTCAGAGAGGATAAGTCGAAAAAGGAAAAAGCTAGCTGCATAGTTAAGTTTTATATGGAGAAGTCATGAAGTGTTGTGATGATAAGCAAAAATCTAATATTCAAGAAATAAACCTAGAAGGACTTATTTGCTATTGCTTTAATCATTCTAAAATGGAGTTATATGAGGCAGTGAAAAATGGAAGTGAAAAAGTCATCGTCGACGATATAAAATCTAAAATGACTAAGCCAGGCTGTTTTTGTGAATCTGCCAATCCAAGTGGGAAATGTTGTCTTGGTGATATCAGCACTTTTATCAAGTTATCTAAAGAAAATCGCAGTAGTAATTAATTGAATTTTGACAAAATATGCTCAAAGAATCTTTTACCATCAGAAATATCATTTTCATTACAAAATTTTTCTATATCGCTTCGGTAACTGTCGAGCTCACTATCCATTCTTGAGAGCGCCCAGGCCATAAAAAATTTAATATGTGGTACTTCTTCATTTTTATAGCAATCTAGTAACAAGGGAATTAATTCAGACAATTTAGGTGCCATTAGGCCAATAGTGCAAGCCGCTTTTGAGCGAGTTGGTAGGTCATCACTATTTTTTAATTCATCACCTAATGAGTTTATATCAAAGATTCTAGTTTTTCTTTTGTGTTCACAAAGTACCTCAAATTCTTTTTGAAGTACTTGGTTTGTGTAGAGCTCTGGGGTAGACATCATTAACTCAAATGCTTGATCAGGAGTTAATCTGCTAATGCTTTCCTCGTCCTCATCTTCACCAATTCCTCCAAAGTCACCATATTCAAATCCCTCAGCATAGTAGTAATGAAAGTAATTATTGCAAGTACTACATTTTTTGATTTCTGAGCCTGGAACATTTCCATTGCCAATATATGAAAGGGCAGACACTTGGGCCTGATTACTTTTGTCAACATCCGCTCTTTGAGCAATACTACCGCAGCTACTACATTCTTTTTTACTCATCATAAACTCCAAAGCTGATGCTTTCCCTAGTCTTGGATTATTTGTAGGCCTTACATTTGTCTAGCGAGGGCACACCTCCCACAATCTCATCTTGATGATAGCTCAAGCACATTTCACAGACTTTTTTGTTAAAACCTGGCCGATGCCTAGCAAAGCAAAGAAACTGACAAGAGTAAATACGATCTTCCTCAATAGAAGGACCACTATTATGTGGAGCTATCTCCAGGTTATCTATTTTGCGATCAAAACCCAAGGCATGTGTAATGTGCATAAACTCGTGTGCTGGAGTACTTTTAAAGGCGTGCTCTTTAGGCCCTTGTAAACACTCTGGCATGGCCACAAGTCGCTTTAATGCTATTTCAGTTGGATGAGAACCTTGGACGTAAGAAGCGACTGCTCCTGATTCACTGCAGGGCCGATCTTTTCCTTTAAAATTTTCAGGACAGCTTAAAACGAGTCCACCCTGGTTAATAATTTCAATATAATTTTGCTCCAGCACTTGATGTAAAAGAGGCTGAGGAAATTGTAACTCACCATTGTTTTCATCTGGAGCAAAACATTGTACAAGAGAATTAATTCCTTCTCTAATATTTCTCTCAATTTCCATGACGTCATATGAAAAGCATGATTTATCAACGGCAATCCCCCATCCGTTGTAATAATAGTTTTCATCCTGACAGTCATTACCAGCATCCTCTCCATAAATTTCTGAAAAAATATTTTCTATCGTCTTTGGTCTATCACCGATAACCGCCATACATTGAAGAGAATTTTTTTTCTTTAAGCACGCTGTATACATATCTGGGTAGGGGACTGGACGAGGCTGTTTTTTTTTTCTAAAAAGCCTTGATAGAAGTGGTCCAAGAGAAATTTCTCTATCTTCTACTCTAGATTGCAGTAGTTTTCCACCTTTGTGAATTTCTACTTTGACACTAGATCTTTCACTATCAATTTCCAATTTTCGAACTACATTCCCAGATCCGAGTTGATAGTCGATTTGGTTTTTTACACCAGGACTTGGGTAAAGGTAATGGGATTTAATTTGATATTTCTGGCCAATTCTTTCAATCAACATGCCATCTCTAAAGTGCAATTGTTCATCAAAGCTGCCATTATAGTCAGTATCAAAATAGAAAAAACGAGAATTCCCGGAGTCCGACCATTTTCCATCAACCCTACCATCGCGATTAATATCTAAAACTCTAAAAGGTGACTTGTTAAGGAGATATGACTTTTCTAGGCTTTGTGAAAAAGCTGACGCCATAATAAAAATGGAAAAAACAAAGGCTCCTCTCATGAGCCTCTTTTCGGTAACTCTATAAAAAACCATGATTATTCGACTGATTCAGTCCGACTTATTCGAAAGTGACGTAGTAGAGCCTGTAGGCGAACATGCCACCTCCTGTGTAGTTCATAGGGAAGGCCATATAGAATTCTCGTCCAGTTGGACCATTCATATACTCGACATCAAGATAGGCAGTAGCGCTAACAGCGTTGGTACCACCTGCAGGAAAGGTGGTATTATCGAAGGCAATGGCAGCGGGTTGCCAGCCCGCACCTGCAATATAGCGTACATATTTAATGGTATCAGCATCTAATCCATAAACAAAAACAGCGTGGCCTTCGGCGCTCATACGAAGTATTGAAACTCCTGAGTACCACTCTTGAAACATAGAGGCGACTGCTCCAAAACCAACACCTTTTTCATACTTGTTCCATTTTTGGCAAGGGGCTGAAAACATCCCTGTACACCAAGTCTCGGTATAAGTGGCAATAAAATTTCCATCATCATCTGATTCCACATTAAAGTTGTTGATTCCCCAGCCTTGAACATCACCCCACTGAGTAGGACCAGTCCAGGTATCTCCATCGTAGTGATAGGCATAGGGAGCATTAATTCCCCCAATATTACCATGAAAGACAAACATGGCATGACCATTTTTTGAGTAGGTCACATCTAAGCGGTCCGATATTAATGCTGATACAGGGTTTAGGATTGTAGGTCCTATGCAACCAGCGCCAGCACTACAGTGCCATACATCAAAGGTTGCATTAGTCAGGCCGTTGACAACAATGGTGTTTCCATTGCCGTCAGTGTCCGAAAAGGTTTCTCTAATATTGGCAGCAGCACTCATCGTTAACGTTGTAGGAGCTCCATCCCAAACATTGGCAATTCTCTCTGTGAAATTTTGTGTTACACCATTTTTGGCGATATCAATAAAAAGGTCAGAGGGAGAGGTGTTGTGAATTTTAGAATAACCTCCAGAACTATTTTGAATTACTTCAATAGATTGACTTTGTGGCCACATTCCGGCGGCAAAGTCGTACTCACCAAAATGCAGATCATAGTCATTTGCTCTATATACTGCATTTGTAATATCACCATTTATAAAAGGCGCTATATCAACAGTTCCACTAAAGCATCCTGAACCAAGACCACCAAAGGTTTGTCTCAAAGTAGTCGGGGCTGCATCCCAAATAGCCCCGTTGAAGGCCATTGAACGAACCTTCCCATACATTCCGGTAGTGTTACAGCCAAATTTATGTTCGAAAAATGTCATTAAAATATTATTAGTGGTCGATCTCCTCACAGAAATATTTGCAATATAATATTGATCTCCATCAAGTAAATTCTTCTCGTAAGCTATGGTTGCGGGTTGAATACTAAAGGCCTTAAACTCAGTGGTGAAAATAGCGCTAATGCTTCCGTCTGTAACACTTCCCATGATCAGCTCTAATGTAGCATTCTTCACATATACTGTAATATTTGTTTGAATATTGGTCATGGTGGGATTTGGGTCAGGAATAGTACAAATATTATCTGAATAAATAACCGTTGCACCAAGGCCTGTAAAAGAAAATGTCCTATTATCGGTATTGCCATTAATCGTAAGATTCACGGCAGTGCAAATATTTTGCTCACTAGATGTATCTAGGTCATGAGTCAGACTGAGCAAAGAGACTGGGGCGGCGGCAGCTCCACTAGCATTGTCATCTTCTTCAGGGATCGTAAGACTTGCCTGATTGCATGAAGTCGTAATGAGTGTCAAGGCCAGGATCAGACATAGGCACAACCACTTAATAAAAGTCGCTTTAATCACATTGAAATTTGATTTCAACATTTTCATATTATCACCAGCTTGTGCTTATTACCTGATTGATATTCTACAGTGGGCGTGGGCCTAACCAAACTTCAAGGGTTTTGGACACTTCTTTTAGACGATAACCTCGAGAACTGTGTCTTTTTCAAGGCAGTTTTTAAATAAAATTTATTGATCAACATATGGCGGGCTAAATACCCAAATATGGGTGTTATTTGCTGTTCATAAGAAAGTACATTTATGCTGGTACAATGAATTGATTACTAGGGAGAATTCATGATCAGGTTATTGGGAATAGGCTTAGTTGTAATGGTCTTTAATATGATGCCAGCTTTTTCAGCGGTATTAGATGTCCACCATGTTTTTATTGGTAAATGCAATGGCGATGATACTGGTAAAACTTCAATTGGAAATGCTTGTAAGGAACCGAAATTCGCTGGAAAAAAATTAGTTGAGTGCAAGAAAAAATGTAATAGTAAATTAGCACTAACTTGCTCTAAGAGTGGAAAATTTACTTGGAAAGTTATAGAGAGCAGAACTTGTAGCAAGAAGTCTGTATACGTAGGCTCATGTGGTGATGAAAACCAGAATACCGGCTATCAAAAACTTGACGACGCCTGTGCCAGTGGCAGGTGGAACCAGAAAACCCTTTACCAATGTGACAATGGTAAAGTGAAAGGTCGCATGTATTGCCAACAAAGAAATTTAAATGCTCCCAAGCACGCGATCTTTTTTGATAAATGTGGTGGAAACCGAGTTGAGTCGACGAATTCCAACAATTTAGATAAGGCATGTAAGGGCCATGCAGGTCGGACACTCTACGAGTGTAAAGCTGATTGTGCTAAGCGAGGAGGCGGGGTCATTGGTTCTGTCTGTACAAAATCAGTTTGGAAAATTGCCAAAGCAATGGTGTGCACCAATGGAGGTGGAGCAAAGTTAGAAGGATGTACACCTGAAGAGGCAGAGAAAATCAGTAGTGCGTACGTCAAGGCGAAAAAGAAGATTGGTAGACTAGAAGGTGATATCGAAACAGTCTTAAGTGAAGGGAAATTGACCAAAAAATTAAAAAATAGGGTGAAAAAAGCACTTAAAAAAGTTCGAAAAATTAAAAACTCTTTAAATCAAAAGTCGAAAAATTTTGTTTGCTATGACAGTGTAAAGGGCCGATGTGGTGGTCATTCTGCACAAGCAGGAGCCAAAAATATAGCATTTTGTCCTAGCTACTTCGGAAACTCAGGTAGCATTGACACTAGGTCCTCAACTCTGATTCATGAATTTGCCCATATGACTGGGATAATAAATTTTGGAGGGGAAAGATACTTCGGAAACCTAGGTGATTATCCAAGAGATTATAAAAACCATAATTGGGAGAGCATTGCGGATTCTTATGACTGGTGGTCAAAACATAAGTTTTGTCTTCCGAATAAGGGGGGGAAGTTTGGATGTAAGGAAGTCACTGAGAGAGTGAGAACAAATAAAGCTAGGGTTGAAGTGGCAAGGTCACACAGCTTTTTTTATGGAAAATGCGGAGGAGAGCTCACTAGGGCCGCTTCTTTTAATAGCATCAAAAGGGCCTGCAAGGATCATGAGAAAAGAACTGTCTATGAATGCGAACAGCTATGCTCCAAATGGAAATTTGATAGTGATGGTGTTAGAACATGTGCACCTAAAGATAGGAACTGGAAAACTATTCGTTTCATGTCATGCGATCCAGAAAAGCAAATAAGATTTAATATTTGTTCAAAGGGCCAGAAGAGCAAAATTGTGAAAAGTTTTTCAAAAGCAAGAGAGCTGCTTAAGAAGGTGAAGTCTCAGCTTTTCAAGGTGAAAAATGTTAATTATACCTCCAGAATAAAAAAACAAGTTAAGTCTGCCAGTAGAAAAACAGCTAAAATATTGTCAAAACTAAAAAGTAAGGGAAAGGAGTTAATTTGCTACCAAAATAGTGGTGCAAAGTGTGGTGGTCATCTTGCCGAGGTGGGTGCGAAAGATATAACCTTTTGCCCTGACTTTTTTAAATTAGACCTCAAAAAAAAGGCAGGCATTTTAATTCATGAACTTGCTCATAAAGCGGGGATGAAAGAAGAAGTCGTCAAGTTTCAAGGAGCTCGCAATCCTCCAGAAAATACAAGTGGCAAAGGTTTTGAGCAAATCCCAGATAGTTACAGGTGGTGGGCGATAAATCAGCTTTGCGTACCTACTAAAGAGGGGTGCTTATCTGTAAAAGATTCTCTCAAATTAAATAAGAAAGAAAAAAGTCAAAGCACAGATGAAGAGATCGCTTTAGAAGAGGAAGAAGCACAGGAGAGTTCCACAAGAACAAAAACTGCAAGACTTAGTAAAAAGTCAAAGAGCACTAGAAGCAAAACGAGAGCAGCTAAAAAAACCACTTCTAAGAAGAGTTCTAAAAGCAAAACAAAATCTAGGGTCTCTAGTAAATCTAAAAAAACAAAATCTACAAAAAAAGAAGACAAAAAAATTCCTAAGAAATGCCCAAACAAGCGTCCACGTTTAAATAAAAAAGGTGAATGCGTTGAGTGTATTAAAGGTAAGAAATGGAATAAAAAAGAAAAGAAATGTGTGAAGAAATAAGATTTTCGAGTTAGTTCCTCTGGGGCATATTACCTCCTCAATATCAGTTTTGGGAACACTATGAATTCACAGCAAAGAAGCGCCTACTGGCGTACCAATCTAAAATACCTCTCAATTTTGCTCTCCACCCCTGCACCTCCAGCTCATATTCAAGACCTGGTTGAAGATATAAGAGTTCCCTGTACAGATACTATCAAAGTGTAACGCAATAGTATTTGGGTCTCTTGTCTGAGCCTAAATTGAGGCCTTTGTTTTTCTTAAAGCCCACAGGGCATCTTTTGATATTTTTTAATTTGGCCTTTTTAAAATTGATACACGCTCTGTCTGCACCTTTCGCGTAAGCTGATTTACGAAAACCTACACTAAATTAGTATTGGAGCTGAGGTCTTAGAAAGTATTCAAATCATTAAATCGTACTTTTATTTAGCATTGGTTTTTCTGGCCCAGCCTATTCGAAGGGAAAGGTTTGCTTTAGATGGACTAAAAAACATAGATGTGCCAAGTTTAGGATTGGACCTGTGTTCAAGAAAAAGAGTAAGAAGAACACAACAGTTGTTGTTGAAGTAAATCAAGCTCCTATTACCAACGAAGTCATACAAGAAGTTTACGTCTAACAACCAGCAATAGAGCCAACAGGTCCTGCGATTATAGATGCAGAATTTGAATGTACTATTTCTGTTAAAATTGCTGTTGACTCAACTGCTTGTAGCTGGGATTCATATTCAAAGTCTGAAACATTTTCGGCTTCAGGTGATGGACTCAGGACTATCGCAGAAGAGCTAACCTACAATGCACCATTTTTAGCTGATAAATACGCAAAGGAATTTCCAGAAGAAACATATATTGGCGGCAGATATGTAAAAAGAGCTTATATTTGTCAGATCAGCGCAAGATCTTGTAGTAAGACTGAAATTTATGATAACGGTTCTGTTGAAACCTCACACATCAGTACTGCAGGTATTGAGGCCATACTTTGGTAGTAAACTTATTTATTTTAAAGAGCTACGTTGTATTCTTTAAATAACGGAGTCGATTGAATACTCACCATCATTTGGTAACTCTCACTATTTTGTATCTTGTCGACAAATTCATCAAATTCAAGACTCTGCGAGAAGTTCTCTGAGTCTTGATAGTTCTTATACAAATTAAGTAGTATATAGGCGGGGATTAACTTCTCTAGACCGGTATGAATAACTAGCTCAAGTAGAGCATAGCTTGGATCATTAAGCCGTGTCCAAATCCCATCCAGATTTTGATACATGTAATTTTCATAAATATTACCCTCACTGGCATTTGTACCTGTTTTAAGCGCCATTGTTACCCAGTTATAGTAAAATCCATAGAGCCCAAAGAAATCTTGTGAGCCAAGGTGAGAGGCTTCATGTGATAAAATTAGTAAATTAAAATCTGTAACATCTATTGCTATGAAACCTGGGCCTGTAAAAGACCTACCACCGTTGAGTTTAAGTACATTTCCAACCCAGTCGTTTGCCTGATATCTCCAATCGGTATCCATAATTTGAGTTACCTTTAGATCCCATTCACCAACCCCATAGTAATTCTGGAAATCACTTTCAAGATCAAGCATATCTTGAATTTCAGTTTCGCTATAGTGATCAGTTAAATTCACTCTTACTCCAAACAAAGTGATCTTAAGGGCCGCTTCACCAGCACCGTAGGCAGCTCCTTTAGCGAATCCGGAGGCCACATGTTGATTGGTTATGAGGGCTACAGTTCCACCTTGAAGACCTTTTTTTATAGCGTTGTGACCAACTTCTAGTGCTATATTGGCCAAAATATCTTCTGTGGCAGGGTTTTCAATATCAAACTTGATAGTTGGCTTCCCAATGGCCATAGGTAGTAGTGCTTCTGCTACTTCAAAAGTTCCCCCTACAAAACCCCCGGCCAATATATTTTGTCCTGTCAGAATTCCTTGAAGTGTTCCTTCAAAGACTCCCACTGAAAATATCTTTAAATAATGTCCTGGAAGCCATGGAGCATATGAGACAACTGATTTGGCCACATCCCACGGAGTTTCTTTAAAACCTTCTGTGAATTTTTTGTTGTGAATAAGTGTATGAAGGGAATCTTTTACCAGTACATTGGCAATTGATCCCACCATGACATTTCCAGAGGCCAGAGTAACGAGTATTCCGGCAGCAGTTCCCGCTAGGTTTTCAGGAGCAACAATCTTTAATACAACTTTCGATACTTGGTACATAAATCTTGAGAATCCGTCTTTTCCCAAAATAATGGGATGGCCGCGTCTTCCAAGCACAGTCTCTTTAAACTTTTCCATCCAAGGGGCATCAGGAAATAATATCTCTAATTTAGAGAAGTCTTGGATTATTTGATAACGCTTAGGAGTTCTACCAACTTCAAAGCTTAAAGCAATTTGGTCTTTGGCATCTTTCTTATCATTAAATTCACTAAGCTTCGTTTCAATAAGGGCACTATTTTTCTTTGCCCATCTTCTTAACTTGAGAATGACTTGATCATTTTCCATCCCCAGTAAAAGAGTTCTGTAAGTATACTCTTTAATATATTCACTAATAAGATCCAAATGTTTTAAGACAAAAATATCGGTTATGTAAAACCTGTCGCCATCATTAGGGATTGGAACAGTCTTGTGAGAGGTCATCAATTCCTTGACAAGAAATCGAACCAAATCGAGTTTAAAAGGTGAGCTGTGAATAGCATTGTAAAGAGGAATAACAGATTGCTTAATGATCTTATCATCACTCTTGTCGTCTTTAATTTTGTGTGCGACTATAGAGTCAGGTTTTTCAATGAATTTTACTTTTAATTTGAGGTCTTTGTAGAATTTTTTAGAATATTCTTCTCCAGTTTTCTTTAAGTCTCCAAGAAATTTTGCGTAATATAAAGAGCGATAGGTTTTTAGCTCCTTTTTCTTTACATTATTCATTTTTGTTACAGTAAGTCTTTTAATAGGAGATAGTCCCATTATTTTTCCTCTCATATATCGTAGTATATGAGTACTTTCTGAGTCGGACCCAATGGCGTTATATTTTGTGACTAGCTTATTTCTATTAATTTTAATGAATCTTTGTTTTCTAATAAATTGCACTTGATAGAGACTTGCATTTCCATAGAGGTTATATTCTTGGACTATCCATTTCTTTTCTAATTGGGGTACAAGCGCTTTAATTTTATCTTCTTCGTTCTTTACCAGTATTTTTAAGAGTACTGGGAAGTTTTCTAAAGGTTTGTCTTTTAATATGCTGGCAACAAAACTTTGCTCTTCCACAAGCTTTTTGTCATTCATTACGATGTAGAGTTGGTCGATAAGGTCTGCCATTATAAGATCTAGGCGAAAAGGTAGGTCTGTTTTCACAAATCCTTTTGAATCATCTATACCCAAAAAAACTTTTGGGCTTTTTGTATGCAATTTAACAATCTGATCAATTGCCGTGTGCTGAAGAATTTTCAGTGACTGTGAAAATGCACTAGTGATACTTAAAAGTAATACTAATACAAAATAGATATGCATTCTATTACGATGCTTCATGAAACGACCCCCTAAATGTGCTGTGGGCCAGAGTTTATACGAAAAGTAAAATCTATGTTGGATAAGTGCAATTTTTATATTTAAGTTTATTTTTTTGGAACTCTCTGAACTAGTAAATCTCAAAGTGCCTACACTGTGTAAAAAAGGACCTGGCCTATAGAGAAAGATTCAAAATTAGGTTAGAAACGGCCATGAACAAATGGCTCCTTTTAATTCTATTTTCAATAGTTTGCAATCAATCCTATTCATCAGCGCTTGTAGAATTGAATAGATCTGAAGATTTCTTAATTATTAAATCCCACATCGTTTGTTTTGGGACTGAGGCCTCAAGCGAGCTTTGCACAAAGATTTCAAGTGATATCCAAACACTTTGGAGTACTCCTTCAGCTCAAATAGTTTTTGAAGGACAGTCTTTTGAAGTAAGATTTGAAATTACTTCTGAGTATCTAAGCGAAGAGCAGAGTTTTGAACTCGCTAAGGGGAACAGAGATCCCCGGATCAATTTTATTCGTATTGAAAACTCTGCTCCCTCACAAGCTGATCCTTATGATGATGAGGAGCCGCTACCCATGGATACAACCCTTTATTCATATGTCCACGAAATCGGAGGCAATGCTGGCTTTTATATCAAAGCTCAGGTGGCCTCTGGAGTATCTACTTCATCTCACGAGTTTGGACATCTTTTAGGTTTAGAGCACCCTCCCTTTTATCAGGTGCCTGAGAATCCTCATATAATGCTTCCAAGGTATACTTATGATGGCGACAGTGTTCGTATTTTAGAAGGTATAGTAGACGCCGAAATGCGCGCGGTACACCCTTTAAATATTGCCTCACTTCAAATCGTTAAGCTTGGCAGTCAGTATGTTTTAGGCTTCTTAAATAATGCCATTTTTGACTTAAATGGGAATATTCGTTACAAAAAACAAAAAGACAATCAATAGTTTACTTGAAGGCCAAAGCTGTCCTGATCAGCTTTTGATCTAAAATATGGTTCATACTTTTAATATAGAAGAAATTAGTCACCACTTGGAGTTTCTGGATCTTTTGGCCCTTCTGGATCACTGGGGAGTTTGCCTTCTCTTCCACCACAAACAGTGGCAAAACCGCATTTTGCAGGGCAAACACAACCTTTAACAGTGCTTTCGCCTGCACAATTTAAACATGTGATTTTTCTATCTAGAGGATTCCACCACGCAATCATTTTATCAATCTTAACTTCCTTTTCAGGGTACTCAGCGTAGCAGTTACCCATGTCTCCTTGAATAGAATAGCTACAGCTAAGTGAGCACTTATTAAGGGTATTGACTACCTCCACACTTTTCTTGGCAGGCATCGTACTTAAAAAAACCTGCTTCCACGCATTTGTAAGCGCTCGTCGATCCATAGGCTATAGCCGACAGCGTGAGTAGGGTAATTAGTAGCAATTTCTTCAACAGTGTTCTCCTCTTTAAATGTCGATGTAAAATATTTAATATTGCACACGTTGTGTTCAACAACTTCGTCTGATATCTTAAGAAATTTAGTTGGTTTTCCCCAATGCTAAGTACACGCAGCCGAACCGAGGAAGTTTCTGTTCGGCTGAACTATTTCATTTTTTTGCTGTGGCACTGAAGGGACATTTTATTGCAGCTAAATAAAAATCATATTATTACATATTTTAACTTGGGCACGTATCTTGAATTGATCTAATATTTAATTGAGTCACTAGAAGGTCCGACAATATAGGGAGTGATGAGCGTATTTTAAAAAATTGAAACTATACTGAAGGAGAAAATCCATTATATCTTTTTTATTTCATTTTCTTATAATTTCAACCCAATCTTTTGCGGCTTCAGATGCTGAAGATTGGTTTCAGCGAAACTGCCTTGAAAATATAGAGAAATCAGTTAATCAAATTGGCAATGTTGGGGAGAGTCACTCTCTTGATACGACTTTGATTTTTAATGGAAAAGAATATACACATGCACCCAAAAATGGTCTTGGCTACAATAACCATTTTCAAGGGATCATCTATTTTGAAAGTGAAGATGCCTACATTCTAAGTGGAGGTAATGAAAACACAGAAAAGGGAGAATTATTTATTTCTTCCAAACATTTGAAAGATCATCAAGAGTTTCACTCCCGAGTAGTTCTTCCCGGATTCCCCACACTTTGGCATGCAGGTGGGATGAGAAGTTATCAAAAAATTGTATTGGTTCCCCTTGAAAGATTAAAACCTCCTCTACAGTCAAAGATATTATTTTACGATATGGAAAATATCTTTAACCCCAAATTATTAAAGCAAGAGATTGTAATTAATCACTCTAAAACAGGCGCTGTAGATATCGTTTACTTGGAAAGCCTTAAGAAATTTCTTCTTGTTGCCTTTGACACTGAAAGCGTCAGTTTATACCGATCCAAAACAGATGAGTTTCTCAGTGGCTTCGATTTTCATAAGCAAATTAAGACCACCATATTCAGAGGGGCCAATATAAGCTTACTTCAGCAATGTGATGGAAAAATCTTTTTGGCCGAAACATATAATAAGGGCCTAATACCACCTTTTTTGAATGGAAAAAATCAATTAACCCTTTATTCCGTAAATCCAGATAATTTTGAAACAAATTTTATTCTCAAGAAAAATTTCAAATGTAGTGGTAAGTGCAATTTTAGGGGAGCCGCTAATTTTATCATTCAGGGAGGTGAGCTAGAGCTGATCTCTACTAAAATGTATCGAAATGGCAGGAAAAACCAACTTTTTTTGCGACACTTCCGCCAGCTTGAGTAATTTCCGCTCTATTATCTTGTATAAATTTCAATTACCTTGTAAGAATTTCGACTTAGCCCCGTTTACTTGATGCCAATCCATGCTCAAGGTAATGTGAGACTTCTAGAACAGGAGTGTGTGATTTATGAATTATAGTAAGAAGGCCGTGCCTTTATCAGGCATATTTGTATTAATAGGTTTGTTCTCTTTTTTATCACTAGATGCTCACGCTGATCTTCCTGCACATTGCTACTCAGATACGGTTTATTCAGTGGATGTTGCTGGAATAAATGGAGCTGATGACTATGAGTATCGCTATCAGGTAATCCCTGGCACAAATCCAGATTTTACCTACAGTCGTTTTTATTCCAGGTGGACCTGGGCAGACTTCAATTGAAGATACAACTAAACTTGGCCACAAAAGATCCCCTTTTACTTATTTAAAAACTGATCCAAGGGGAACTGGTTGCAATGAAACTGAAGACGGATCAACTCTAGCAAAAAGCAATTTTAGCTCCATCGTATTTTCAAATGATATTGTCAGTGCGGTTAAGCACTATGGCCTAGGCCAATATATTATTTATGGCGCCAGTTACGGAACCATTTTAGGAACTCATGTGGCGTACCAACTTGAGCATGACCAAGAGGCCATGGATCCTAGAGCAGTGGTTTTAGAGGGCATTATGGGGCGCTCCTACTATAATGATGAGGATTTTAGAGATCCCATGAGAAAAAGGTGGGAGGAAGTAAAGTCTCAGCTTTCACCAAAAGTTGTTGAAACTTTGAGCCACCTTGATGAATATGGAGTCGATATTGAAGAAAGTAGCGATAGTGTAATGCTTCTGAAGTCAGCAGGAAAAATACCCGATGGTCTAACAGCTTCTTTTTTGAAGTCGTGGACCGATTGCACTAATTCAGATATTGCCATCTGTCTTTTGAACTTTTTGGCTACACCTCAAAAAGTCAAAAATACTCTTCCTGTTTTCACTGCAAATATCAAAGAAGTGATGAAAGTAAGTTTATCCGCACTAGGAACTGAAAACGGAGGCGAGCTCTATCACCAAGTTGCTTGTGGTGAAATTTGGCATGAGATGACTCATACATATTTATATAATAATCAGATTTTTACAGATGGAATGGATATTTGTTGGGATGTAAATGACAGAAGACCATTTGATTCAGCAATGTTTCCACTTAAAACCCCTATTGTTTATTTTCACGGAGATAAGGACTTTCAAACTCCTTTGAATATGGGAAGATACCATTTCGATGGTCAGTCATATGCTGACAAATACTTTGTTACAGTAAAAGGTGGAGGCCATGGAGCCTTTTCCTTTAATTTAAGTGACTGCTCTACTGAGCTTTGGAGTGTTATCGCAGAAATTGAAAGTGGCATTGACCAAAAATCTGAATTAAGTGATGCCCTAGATAAATGTAGTGTAAGTACAGAATTAGAATTCTCGGAAGCATCACAGTGGGCAATAGCTGGTTATGGTAATGATCCCATTCCTAAACCTTTTAAATTTCCGAATCCAAGAGAAGATAAAATTATTGAGCAGTATCCTGTATCGTATTACGGATATATGGATGAGCATGTTTTAAAACCAAAGAATGTTTGTGCTGATGAGCTATATAGTGATCTTCTTCTTTCTTATCAAGAAACACAGAAACTCTTCAGCAACAATACCTTGAATTTAAAGGGCCAGCCTATATAGATATTGGCGTGAGGCAACTTATAAACCCTGACAATATTAAAATTATGGGAGGCGCAGCAGTTCTAGGCCTTTTAACAGGCGGTGTTGGGGCCTATGTCTATGGTGGATATGGACTATTTGCAAGTTACTCTATTGGAAGCGGAATAGGTTTCGCTTTTATGATGAGCACAGGTGCTGCTGTCGCTACATATGAAGCGACAACTCAGCTTCCAGATACACCTAGCCTTGTGGCGCCTAGCTTTGTTCTTTCACCATATCCACAAGATGATACTAGAGGGAATGGAATTGACTGGGATAGTGAGGTCTTTTTATTAGAGTAACTCTCTGAGCAAGATATGATGAGACGTTCTTATGAATTTGGAACAAAAGCCTACACCAATGAAAATGTGCGTATGACTAAAGTATTTGAAGCCTATCACGGTGAAATTCAGAAAGCCCGAAAGGATTTCTTTGAAAAAGGAAAGGGGCAGTATTTGATATCACTAATTGATAGCGGTCTCAAAAAGGCTGAATATGCTCAAGGCCAAGCTCTCGTTGATAAGTTCATGGACTCACTATATTTTAAATGGAAAACAGTAGAAAACAATCTGGCCTACCACAAAGTGATGCTAGAAATTGCTCAGATTCAAAAAGACTACATAAATGAATGGGTCTGGGAAAGTGTAACAAAAGAAAGTTTATAGAAAGTACTGTATAAGATTGAAAATGGGCAGGGTCATTGTGCATTAACTCTGCCCATTGTAATCTTGTATGTGCTCTGATCTTACTTAATAATCACTTCAAAAGATGTTAATTCCATAGCATCAACATCAATACTTACTTTAAATGATATATTTTCTTTTTTTGTGGTTTTCAAGAGTTTGTATGTTTGATTACACTTTTCAAGAGTAAAGCTCTCTGAGCTGAGTGGCTCATGGGGGACAGAGTCATCTCCACCAAACATAGGAAAAATGAAGACGGCATTTTCTTCATCAATACAATATATTTGGATGACATCTTTTTTGTCAGTGCTTTCAATGTAAAACTCTTTGGAATCTGCTTCGTAGTTTCCAACTTCATCTAGTGTAAATGTTCTTTCTAAGGTGCCTGCCGTAGCAAGAGAGCTTAGGAATAAAAGGCCAAGTAGGGTGTATTTCATATAATCTCCTTATTTATAAGTTCTTACAATTGTAAGGAGCATTGGGAGTATTAATGGGGGAGAAATTTTGGAAAGTAGTTTCCCGGACAATTTGCTGTCGAAAATGTGAACATCCCATGAATATTATACTCTTTTTTGAGAGCATTAGTTGAAACCGTCGCACTAGGCTAATGACAACTATCTCACTAGCTTATATATTACCTGTCTATGTATAAACTTCGAGATTATCAACAAGTTGCAGTTGATAAGACAGTGAAATATTTCAAATGCAAACGCGATCCAGCAGTAATCGTCCTTCCTACAGGTGCCGGAAAAAGCTTAGTCATCGCCGAGATGGCCAGGATCGCCAAGGGTCGAGTCTTAGTACTGGCCCACGTAAAAGAGTTAGTGGAACAAAATCATAAAAAATACCAAAGCTACCTTTTGGATGCTGGAATATACTCCGCAGGCCTTGGAAAAAAAGAGTCCGGACAAAAAGTTATTTTCGGAAGTATTCAGTCTGTTGCCAGGGCAGATAGTAGTTTTTTTGATGAATTTTCTCTGCTTGTTATTGATGAATGTCACCGAGTCAGTTTAGAGGCCGATTCACAATACGGGGTCGTGATTAAAAAGCTTAAAGAAAGGAATAAGAGTATTTGTATTCTTGGACTAACGGCAACTCCTTATCGTCTGGGACTTGGGTGGATATACAATTATAGTCAAGAAGGTGCTACAAGGACCAGAGAGAGTCGTTTTTTTAAACGATGCGTGTTTGAGCTTTCACTAGAATATATGATCAGAAACAAATTTCTTACTCCTCCTGTTAAAGTGGACATACCTGTTACCTGTTACGACTTTTCTGAGTTAACCCAATCTGGTAAAATGTACACCATCTCCCAGATTGAAGAACTATTAAAGCAGCAAAGAAGGCTGACCCCTCTCATTATAAAAAATATTATTGATATCACTGAAAGCTACCACCGTCAGGGTGTAATGATTTTTAGTAGCACTGTAAAACACGCTCGCGAAATACTAGATTGTCTCCCAGAAGGCCAGGCGCGAATTGTTCTCGGGGACACTGAAGATAGTGAAAGAGATCATATAATCTCTGAGTTTAAAGAAAAGAAATTTAAATATCTTGTGAATGTGTCAGTACTGACCACAGGCTTTGATGCTCCTCATGTGGATGTAATCGCCATTTTAAGGCCCACTGAATCTGTCAGTTTGTATCAACAAATTATTGGGCGCGGACTTAGGATCGACGTCTCTAAAAAAGATTGCTTTGTACTAGATTACACCGGAATGGGACATGATATTTATAGTCCTGAGGTAAGTGATAAAAAACCAGTTTCCGATTCTGTACCCGTTCTAGTGTGTTGCCCAAAGTGTGGGTTTGAAAATGATTTTTGGGGATATATGACACCTGATGGAGATGTCATAGAGCATTTTGGAAGAAAGTGTCGTGGGGGCACACAAGACCCAGATACTTACGAAATCGAGCCATGTGGATACCGCTTTCGCTATAAAGTTTGTGATAAATGTTCTTGTGAAAATGATATTACCGCTCGCGAGTGTAGAGATTGTGGCCATGTCCTAATTGATGCTGACTCTAAGCTCAAACAGGCCAAGCTTTCAAAAAATGCCCATATATTGAAACCAGATACCATCAAAATGGAAGAGAGGTTTGATAAAAATGGAAATCCCTATTTATCAATAAAATACTACGACTATGACTCTCAATTTCTTGCTGAAAACCACTATCTAAATAATCAAACCAGTCTTAAAAAATTCAATATCAATTTCTTAAGATCACACATGAGAAAGCCAGAACTCGACCTCACAATTAAATGTGTAGACGAAGTTATCCATTACCAAAGACTCCTCAGAATGCCCTCATTTATCATAGCTAGAAAACAGGGCAAGTTTTGGAAAATCACCGAAAAAATCTTCGCCGAAGAATTCTGAAGCAGGAACCAGAAGATTTTTTGGTGACACTATTCAAACATTTACCACTGGGATTTTTGTCATTTAAGTTAAAAAAAATATAATTTACCGACCTAGGCAAGGTAATCAGAATAGATTTAGTTGGTGGAATCTGGGGGGGGGATTGTTCACGGCGCTGGATAGCTTCGTGGGCCTGTGGGGGTTGGAGAGCGCCTTTTATCAAGGCGTAGATTTTTAAACGGCGTAGTTTTGTATTGATCAGCTCGCTCTAGCTGGGGGCTGGGTTTTGTGGTAATTGCTGGTATGGAAAAGGATTATCATGACCTGGTGGTTGTTTGAATTTTCATGAACTTTGCCGATTCAGTGGAGCAATATCTGGGCGCAGCTTAACCATCGTTAGCAGGCAGAAGATAAAATTGAAGTGGCTATTACTTTTTTCTAGCTCTTATTGATGTATAAATCCATCTTCTGCTGAGTTAGCAACTTGATGGCAGCTCTGCTATTACAATTTGAACACAATTGGCGCACATTGGTAATCGCCG
>Ga0257116_1001148_pt1 | contig 18412 bp, 10 predicted proteins | sample SI112_120mmetaG_FD_190150 | JGI IMG/M metagenome (GOLD analysis project Ga0257116, IMG submission 190150) | Marine microbial communities from Saanich Inlet, British Columbia, Canada - SI112_120m | ecosystem: Environmental > Aquatic > Marine > Inlet | place: Canada: British Columbia | collected...
ATTTTAAAATTATTTTCATACTATATACCCACTTCTAAATTTATACTATTATTTGTAATATCAAGTTTTAGTATATTTAATTTTTTATTTAAAACTTTATTTATAAACTTATCAAGATTATTTGATGAAACATCTTCTATCTTTATTTTAATCTTTTTTTTAGTAATTTTTTTATCTATTCTTTTTATCTTTAATGATCTAATAATTTGATCTATTTTTATTATTGTATTTTTTTTATCATTCCAATCATTTTTCATATTTGAATAATTAATAGCAATTAAACTAATATTTTTTAATTCATCTTGTGACTTATTTAACTTTTTAATTGAACTATTAAATAAAATAATAGAAACTATTAAAACTACAATTGATAACAATATTACATATAAAGGATCTAATTTTTTCATATACTAAGTCCTATTGTCACAACTTTATCTTTTACTACAGCACTTGTAAGTGAATATCTTTTTTCAAGATAATCTACTAATACTTTTGCTTTTATATTTTTAAATTTTATTATAAAAGATTTATTTTTATAATTACAAGAGATCATAGTTCCACCATACTTTGATTTAAAATTAAAAATATACTTATATGCCTCTCTTAATATAATTTGTTTATCAGATATTTTATTTAATTTTTTCATAATTGAATTAGCTTGTATAGTACTAGATGGCATATTATATTTTTGTTTTATATTATCTATTTGCATAGGAACTGAAGATACAATATTGTTATTTATAAATACTTTTATAAACAACATTAAAGAAAATAAAACCACTATACCACTTAATAAATAAGAATTTTTTTCTGTGATATATTTTGAACTTTGAGATACAGAAATAGTATATTTTGATAATTTCATAGAAGATATATCAATATCATTATTTGTATTTACTTGAAGTTGAAGTGGTACCTGTACCAAGATATTATTTGAAAATCCAAGACATACACCTGATACTTTCATACATACTTGTACTGAAGTATCTACAATAGACTCAAGCTCTATTTGAGCAAAATGGATACTATTTATTTGAGATAGTGAAAGATTCGCGTTCTTAATTCCACTTATGATGTTTTGTTCATCATAAGCAAAACACAGATATCTTTTATCTTCTAGTTTTTTTACATAAAACTTTTTATCTGTAACATCTATAAACTCTTCAAATAAAGAAGGTAATGCACTAAGCACCTCCTTAGTAGAAGCCATAGGCAAATCAAATTTTCTTACCCAATAAAATTCTGGTGAGAGTATAATATTTACACCAGACAATATATCAAATGATGATTTTGAGTGTAAAAAGAGATTCAATTTATCTTTGGAATTAAAAATATTCATATCCTCGTAGTCTTCATAATATAAGTCATTCTATCTAAATTAAACTTTTAATTTATAGACTTTAACAAGTGGTGTTAATATAGTTGGTTCAAATAGAGTATTATTATAGTTTTCTAATACAAATAATTGAAAATATGTAGAATTTAGTACTGAATTATCTACAAGTAAAAATTGTTTATAATTTGACATATAAATCACATTTAAATTACTTTTTTTACTTATAGTCTGAACTTGTTTTTTTAACTTACCTTTTTTATCATAAAATGTTTTAATAAATTTTCCAATTTTAATTTTTTTATTTCCAATAATTAATTTAGATGATTTTTTATCTATTTTAATACCACGACCTAAATCAATAAATTCTTTATTTTCATTAAATTTATTTGATTTATAGAAAAATGGTATATTACCTTTTTTACCTGTCATTAAATCTATATTTGAAAATAATGATACTGTTGGATAAATATTCATCATCCTATTTGGTAGATATAAATAAATATCTCTAGTTTTTTTAGGTATTTTAATATCTGTTTGGAGTGCTGTTAAAAAATTATTTGTATCTTTAAATTCAAAATCAAGTGTCATATTAGCAATATTTGTACGATTTCTATCACTATCACTTTTATCTAAATTAAATTTCTTCTCTGTATATTCAACATCAAATCTAAGCATTTTACTAGCTTCTTCTTGAGTATGAGTAAGTACAAAACTTGTAGGGAAATTTACAGATCCACTATGTTTTCCACCATCACTTAAGGTTTTAACATCTGCATAGTATCTTATAGGATAGCCATAATCCCACCATCCCACAACATAATCTTCTCTTGAAGCTGTAGTCTTTAGTTTATCTAAAACTTGTACTTCATTTTGCGTAAATACCGTTGGTACCTTATAATCATATGCATGTTTAATATTAGGAATTAAAATAGCAATAGTTAGTAAACTAATTACAGAATAATATATAAGTTTATTTTCTTTTATATTTACTAACTTAACTAATTCTACTATTAAAAATGCTATTCCAAGAGCAAGAGGTGGTATTGCATAAATTGTAAATCTTAAACCACCAGATGGAATAAGTCCAAAAATACCATTTGCTAAAAATCCAAGTCCTATCATAGGAAGTGCTAAAAGCATAATAGGATATCTAATACTCATCCAAATATATCCAATAATAGAAAATATAAAAGTAACTGTATGACCAGAAATTCTATTTGCAAAAGTCTCAAAGCTAATAGCCCCAGCTTCTCTAATTGTTTGCATTACAGTATAGTAATGTAGTTTTAAATCTTCCCCCACTACTGTAATATGATCTTTAAATACATATCCCTTTAGTTTTCCCCAAATTGGGTCAAATCCACCTGTAAATATAAATAGTACTATTGATAATCCAAATATATAATATAGATATTTTGAAAACAATTCATTTTTTAATTTTACTAAAGCAAATAATATAATAACAATTAAAAACCTTATATATCCATCAACTTGCATCATAGCAAACATCATAAAAGTTAGTAGTGTTAAATTATAAATAAAATCTTGTTTTTTCATATATTGATAAAAAACATATAGTAAAATTAATCCAAAAAATGCAAATTCTAGGGCATAAGATTGTGGATACCACCATCTATAAGCTATAATATCTAATGCTGTAAAAATTAGATATTTATTTTCTCGTGTTTTAATAGCCCACATGAGTGACCAAAGTAAAATAGTAGGAAATACAATATTTAAAAGATCAGTATCATAATATCCTACCATTGTACGATTATAATAAGACCAAGCAATAGAAGCTAAAAGTGCAGCTATAAATCCAACTTCAAGCTTTCCAATACTTCGTCCTATTAATATAATAGGTATAACAACTAATGATGCAAAAAATGCTGGCATATAAAATATGATTGATTCAAATGAAAATGGTAATATTTTTGCTATGAATGCAGTTAAATTTGATGCTGCAGTTGTAATTGGTGATCGATCATTTTCTTGACTAATACCAGATATAATATCTCTAGCACCCTCTGCCCAAAAGTATCCATCATTTGTATTTATCATAAATTGATTATTAAATTTAAACTGCTCAGTACCATTAAATTGATAAACCCATATTAATCTAACAGCTATACTAAATATAAATGCTATAAAAATAAAAAGTAAAGTTTTTTTATTTATTGAAAGATTCATTATTTCCCTTAAAATTATATAATCATATCACAAATCTACTTTAAACCCTACTCTTATTACTCTATTCGAAGTTTTTATATCATTTGATATCTCAATGCTATATGTTTTATATTTAAGTCCAAATATTATATTTTGTAGCTCGTATATATATCCAATTTTTGTATTTAAATTATTAATATATTCTTTTTGAATATATATTTCATTAAACATAATATTTTTATCAAAATCAATATTATCACCTATAGAAATACTATTATCTATTTTATAATCTAATATTACTTTATATTTTATTGGTATTTTTTGTTTATAATCTATATTATATTTATAATATCCTACTCCAAATGGTTTAATATGATTAAAACCATCATCACCTTTATAAACAGTTTGGCTATCAAAATCATAATACATATGTGTTATCGATTTCCAATTTATATAAGAGTTAATATTAAAAATACCAAAATTAAAATATAAATCATTATTTTTATAAATATATTCCAGATCTAATCCATATCCTTGTCCGCTGTAATTATTATCATGATTATTATTTTTTGATATTTTATTAGTTTTTGAATAATAGTAATCAAAACTCATTAAAAATCTATTATCATTAGAACCTTGTAAATTTAGATATTGTATATCTTTTGCTTTATATAATTTAAATTTAGTTTTTATAGTATGTTTAGAATCCAAATCAAACTTCTTTTCAATATACATACCTTTTGTATCAAAATAATTTGCATTTGCTTCTATGTTTTTAGATGTAATTTCACTACCTATATTATTACTATTAAGTAGTGTTGAGAAATCATTTGAACTATAATAAAGTGTCTGAATAAAACCACTATTCATAGATATATCAATATTTTTTTGTCTAAAAATACCAATTTTTATATCATCTTTTATGTAGTGTGTATCAAAATAAATATCGCCAATTACATGATTTTCTTTTTCATGTTGCGGTATTGATGACCATTTATTATCAAAAAGGTTAATTTCTAGGGAGTTTGATTTTATATCTAGATTAAAATCAAGCCCCACATTAAAATCACTAGAAAAACAACTGCTAGTAATTAGTAATAAAAATTTAGAAAAGTGTTTCAGAGCTACCGTCTGTATAGTTTATCTCCCAAGTATTTCCAATACTTTCACCATATGTTGCTAAATTATTTCCATCTTTATCTTGTATCGTAATTTGTGAATCACCATTTTCAATTCCAAATACTCCATTTGAATCTGATAATTTAGCTTGATTTTCATCTATAAAGAATCCTAGTTTATATTCATTTAAATCTGATCCCCTTATAAACATACCATATATATCATCAGCACCATTTGTACTAGCACCTACTATTTTAATACCAAATGGTTCAAATCCATTTGCTACAATACTACCTTCTATTTTAAAAGATTGTGTATCTTTTAATCTATTTTCATTACCATAGGCTTTTCCTGTAAATGTAGTATTATTATAGCTATAAATGCCATCAAAATATATCTCATTATCTAAAGATGGTGTATTATTAGCACTTATATTAGCATCTATCTTTAGATAATTTCCATCACTATCTTTTATAGAAATTTCAAAACCTTGAAGATTAGCAAGAGCAAATATATCTTCATCTATATTCTTCTTTTTAGTAAGATTTAAATTTGCAATTTTTACAAAACTATTACCATTGGTAATTTCTATATTTTTAGCATAAGCTACTTCTAAATTATTATCCTCAAAAGTTTTAGTACCCAAAGTTAATTTAATTTGTTTTGTACCAGCAGTGATAGTTCCATCAAATGAGATATCTGCATCATATTGATCTATTGATGTTACACCATAGTCTACCTCTTTAGCATCATCTAAATCAACTTTAGCAGTAAATGTACCTTCAAAACTAGGTTCTCCACTAGCACCTGTAAAAGTACCTATAAATTTATTATTATCTTTATTACTTTCACTTAATATCATCTGACCTCTAAAACTTCTATTAGCAGAAGTAATAGTTCCATCAAAAGTTGCCTCAAAATTTTGAATCTCTTGTGCTGTATCTTCTTTAGCATGGTCAAAATCAAAAGTGATATCCATATCAGTTAAAGTCATAGAGGAATTATTGATCCCTGTAATTGTACCACTTGCTTTAAAGTTAATAGTTGTATCTGAATAATCTAAACTTGTAATTGTTAAATTGTAATTAGTACCAGATACTACAATATTACCAGTAGTTGTTACAGTATCATTACTTTCACCTTGGTTATCTACACTTACTATTGTTGCGCCATTAAAAGTAATAGTAACTGTGTTTCCATTTTCTACAACAGTCATCTCACTTTCTAAACTTTCCATTCTATTGGCAATTGTATTCATTACATTCTCAAAGTTACCCTCAATACTAGAATCAAAAGTAGTCATAGAGTTTTCTAATGCGATTACAGTATTATCCAAATCATTAGCAACACTTTCAACAACAGGCTCAATTTTATCAGTTATTAATTTTGACTGTTGACCTATAATAGTTGCATGATCTTGAGAATTATCCTCATTATACAAAGAGTTTGTAGCTTCTCTTAACTGTGTAAATAAATTTTTTGCATCTGATACATTTGCTATTTTTGTTGTTTGTTGTAAAATTTGAACATCATGCTTAATATCATCAATAATTAAATTATCATTATTATTTGTAAGTACCCAAAATCCACTATATGAATTAATTAAGTTTAATGTATCTATATTTGGATTATCTTCGATTAAAGTTTTCAAACTTTGCTTAGGTGAGAATGCACTCCATTTTTGTGTACTTGAATCAAAACTCCAAATTAATTCTATATCTTGATTACTGCTTGACATATTATTAAAGCCATCAAGTTCTATATTTGTACCTAATAATTGCCAACCATTTTTAAGATTATAAGCTTTTATATTTTTTGTATCATCTATAATAACAGTATCAGCAGAATTAGCACTTACCCAAAATCCACTATTTTGCGGAATATTATATAAATTACCAATTGAATTATTGTTATTAATTATAGTAGATATATTTTCATCTGGTGAGAATGCACTCCATCTATTATATCTAGTATCATATTTCCATACAGTATTTATGCTATCTTTTTTAAAACTATTCATAGTTGTTTGTGAACTTCCATTTCCAAGAAGTTGCCAACCTTATTTTATATTAACATCTGCACCATTTAAAAGTGTAGCTACAGCTACACTCAATAATAAATTTATCTTTTTCATATTATTCTCCTATGTTAAATTTATAACTCAATCCTATATTCATGTATCCATACTTATGATCAAATGATGTTTGTGAGTATTTGTTGTATAAATATGGTATTTGACCACTAAATTGTGTCATCATTATCTTACCACCAACACTTAAAAGTAAATTTTTATCAATCACTTTTGATATATTAGCTTTGATGATATGATTATAATCTCTATAATCTAATCCATTATCTCTAAATAACATGTCATACTCATAGCAAAATTCATATGCCATATTATATTTTGTATCATCATATGATATATTTACACCAAAAAAAGCCATCTCTTCATCTCTATCAAGTCTTTTGTATGGTGTAATATTTCTATTATCTAATTCATTTTGTAATGATATATCTGTCTCATAATGCAATGAAGAATCTACAAATGTAGATATTTTTGTCTTTTTATAACCTATAAAAAAATCTGTAAGAAGATGACTACTAGTAATATTGGCCAATAGTCTAATATATTGACTTTCATCACTTAAATTTTCACTAGAAAAATATGGACTTAATTCTAATCCATTACCAAGTGTTGTTGGGTTAGAAGGATCATTTGTATAATCATTTATCACATATGGATATACTGGATTTACGATAGGATGCGGTTCTATTTTAATATTATAATTTACACCCTCATCTGTAGAAACTTTATCAAGCATAGAGTTTATATCATCTAAATCTCTTATATAAATATCTTTTGCTCTATTTTTTACATATCCAATATCTATAGATAAACCATTGATTAAACTCATCTTACTATTTAAAAAATTATATCTTAAAAATATTTCATCTCTATTGTTATTAAGTACATTTTCACCATAAGATATATTCTCATTAGTTCTAGTATAGTCAAGCATCAAACTATCACTTATACTATATCTTAGTTCAAGTTCATATCCATCCATATCACCCAAACTATCATAGTTTACTGTACTTGTACCAAATTCACTCTCTTTTATATTTAGTACATCAAGCGTATCATTCATCTTAAGATAACTTCCAAGTACTTGAATATTACCACTTTTGGGGGTATGTGTATGGATATTATGTTTTGCATAATTTATATTTTGAGCATTTAATCCAACTACGCAAAATAAAATAGTAAGTAATCTAATCATTTAATTTCAACTTCCCTTTTAATTATATTTGATCCTACATCAAATTGATAATCCAACGAAAAAATACCATAATTTGTAATCTTAACTTGCTCATCTATTGTTGTAGCATTTTTAAAGTTTACATCATCACTATATATAAATATATCATATTTACTTTTTGCTTGAAAAGTAGCTGCAGGTACCATATCTTGTATAGCAAATACATCATCAATATTTAAATATAATTTATCTCCATCAAAATTTAGCATACTATCATATACATCACTGCCTTTTATGAATGTTTTACTACCACTTGTACCATTACTTTTTGTTCCTGTAATATGCAGTTTATCATTATGAATTACAATTTCACCATATGCACCTGTTGATAGTTTATCAAACCTAATTCCAATTTTAAAATCACTATAATCACCAACTTCAATATCTAGCACTAAGTTAAAATTATCGGACACAGTATTTTCTATAGATTTTATCCATGCACCTTGAGATACTTTAACAATATCTAATGTCTCAAAGGCAGAAGTATCAAAATTTGGTGCATATACATTCCACTTTTCATTTTTATAGCTAAAGGCTGCTTGGTAATTTGATTTTACTTTAAATCTTTCTACTACATCAATATCACCACTTACTGGTGAAATCATATTCCAACCTACATTTACGCTAGAATCTTCACCTAATATATTTGATTCAAAAGAAATTAGATTTTTATCTTTTTTGTATAGCCATATTGCAGATCCAGCTAAGATATTACCTATTTTACTTTTTGAGAAATATTCCCAAGTATTATTTTGATATATCCAAGCATACTCTTCATTTTGTATATTTAATTTACTACTACTTATATTATCTGGTGTTCCTACAAAATTCCATCCACTTTCTACATCAAATGTAACATATACACCACTATCTAATAATATTCTAGAGTTATTTAATATTTTAATCGCACCTTTTGCTAGCTCACTATTAGTATCAGTATCAAATTTTTTAACATTATTATATAAATTACCTTCTTCAAAATATAATGAAGGATCTTTTAACCAAAGTGTAAAATGAGTTAATTCCCCTATCATAGATGTATTATAATCATCTTTGAAAATATTATCTAAAATCTCAAAGAAACCAAGCTCACCAGATGTTTCAATCATACTTAAGCTTTTCTTAATAATATCAAATCCAAATCTTTCTTTGATATACTTTGCAAATACTACAAGTGAATATTCATGAGATCTATTATAAGTTTCTATTGCTAAATCAGTATTATTAAAATATTGATTAGCAAAATATACATATCCATTTAAATCATCATATACTTCATCTTCCAAAAGTACCGATGTAGCTTCTAACCACCAAATATTTTTAATCCATTTATCATAATCTATATTTGATATTTCAAAATATGAATATTGAATAGTATGAAAAAATTCATGTGAAATAGTAGTTTTTAAAATATCATCATTTATAGTATCACTTAACACAAAAAAAGGGGTATTATTAGATGAATAAGAACTTGCCCAACCAGCAAAACTTGCATCAATCTCTTGAAAATAATCATATTCATAATTATAGGCATTCATATTTCCAATATAAATATCAATAAGACTACTTTGTGTATTTCGTGGAGCATTAAAACCTAATTGGTTAATTTCAACATCCCAAGATTTTTCTGCAATATCTAATATATTTGTCATTTTATCTTGTATATTTGTATCTAATTTATATTCTATACCTACAATTACTTTAAAGTGTTGAGATTCTAAATAATAATTTTTATTATCTTCACTAGTAATATAATTTGCAGATACACTAATAAATATTGTTATTAGCATTAATATTATTCTCATCTTATGGCTCCATTATATCTATTTGTTTAAAATCACCAGATTGCAAATCTTGGATATCAACATTTTGTATTATTATATCATTAGTCTTCGTATTTGTAACTTTTAAACTAACTATATCACTTTTTAGCTCTAATGGTATTTGTATTTTAAATGGTTCTTGCACAGAATTAAAAATTCCATACAGATATTTTGGTACTTTAGGTGGTACACCTTGTACATATACTACTTCACTATTTGATAAAACTTCTATTTTAAATATAGCAATTTTATCATCAATTTCTTTTTCTTTATTAATTGTATTTAAAGAAACTCTTTTAGGAATATTTTTTAAATTATTATTTTTAATATACTCTCGAACATCGTCATTTCCAATAATCATATCATCTACACTGTATTGTTGATTTAAATTCTTTTTCATTTGTAAAGGCTTTTTATCTTTAGTATTTTGTAAATTTAAGTTTACATCTATAGGTTTTTGCTCATCAATATATTCTATTTGAATAGAAGTACTTTTTCTATCAGATTTCATATCTTCTATTTTAGTATAATCATTAATAGTAATATGCTTTATAATTTTATCATTATTAAATTCAGATATATCATCTTCCTTACTCATAAAAAATATAGATAAACCAAGAATTAATACCAAGCCAAGAATATATAATATTCTATTCATCTATATCAAATCTATAAAACTCCCCTTGTATAGCTTTTTTTGTATCTATATGGATTAGTTTTAAAGATTTACCTTTTTTATCTGCTAGATGTATATATAAATCATTTTTATCTTTTGCTTCAAGAGGTATGATAAACTTATATATATTTTCTTTTGTATTTTTATAACTACCATACAATACAAATGGGATTATTGGATTTCCTTTTATATTATAAATAATATCATCTTTTATATACAAAGTTGTTGTATACTTACCTTTTAGAAACTCTGATACTATTTTTTTATTTGCAAAATTCGATGCTATTTTTAATTTATTTGTTTTTATAAATTTTTTAATATCTTTTGAATTTATAATTTTATTTATTTTTATTACTGGTTCATCTTTTTTAACTACAATATTTACACTAGAATCTTTTGGTCTTTGTAACAGTTCTTGATTTGTTTTTCTTTTATTTTGTTCTTGTTGATATTTTTGATATTGTTTTTGATTTACCTTTTCACTTATTTGTTTTTGATTTAAATTTCTTTTTATTTTTTCTTTTTCTTTTGTTTTATATTCAACTATTTGACTATCTAACTCTTTAAATTTTGCTTTTTTATTATCTTCATATTTTAACTTTTGTTCGTATTGTTTTTTATTTTTGTTTGATTGTTCACTGTATTGTTTTTTCTCTATTTCTGTAATAGCAAAACCATTAACAATAAGCAAAAAAATTAAAATTAAATATTTCATTGGATTTATCCTCTTTAGATTATATAAAAAAATAAGTGAGCAAAAAATTGCCCACTTATAGTAAAATTAGAATAATTAATTATTCTGGTGTAGGTGTTGTATCCGCTACTCCAGCTATAATTGGAGAAGTTGGGAAAGTAGCTAATCCACTTGTCATATCAGTAAAAGTACTAATAGTTTCAGTTTCTATACTACCATCTTCATATATTTTTATCTCTACACCATTAGCAGGCATAGACATAAATTCTATTAGTAGTCCACCACCATCACTATCTTGCATAGCTAATTTACCATCACTATCAATAGTCCAGTTACCATTTTCAGTATATGATTGACCATCATCTGTACCAGTTTCATTAAATGTTTGATCAGAATTAAACTCTATAGTAGTTCCATCATCAAAAGTAATTTTTTTATTACTAATATCTGAAATAGTTAATACAATAGAATTAGCAGTAGTTGGTGCCATTACCGATTCTTGACCAATTGGCTTCATTCCAAGAATTTTCATTGACCAATCTTCAACAGTACCATCATCATCAGTGTCTGTACCAATTATAGCTGTATTTGATCCAGCTGATGTACCATCTGCTTTGATCCATTCACCAAACTGTATAGCTTCATCAATTTGTTCTGTCTCTTGAACTCCATCTTCCATCCAGCTGTCTTCAAAACTTATACTTGGTGCAGTACCATTCCAATACCAAGTACCATAATTTGTTCGTATAGTTTTAAATATTACATTACCAGATGCATCTACAATAGGATTTTGACCAGTAATATTTCCTGTAGTTGCATCATATACATCTTCCATTTCAGGTTCAATTTCTTCCATTATCATCTCACCATTATCTTTGAATGTCATTCTTTCAAATTCCAGTTTTACATATGATTGACTATTGTAACTATCTTCCCAAACTTCAGCCAAATAAAGTTCTTTATTTGTCCAATATGCTTCATCTGTTACACTTGGAACTGAAAATGATGGTATATTATCAAGTTCAGTTTTAAGCTCTTCTAGTGTTGGTCCAGTATCTCCTATAGAAACTCCATCACCACCATCAGTACCTTCATTTAAAAATGATAAGTTTGGTTTTACTATTGTAGCTTCTTGTAATGAGATTGTCATCTCTTCTTGATTGATAGACATCATATCTAAGAACACTACATCCTCTTCTAGTGAACCTGCTTGTCCATCTTGACCATCTATCCATAAATCTTTTTTAGTGAAACTAAATCTTTTCTTTTCACTACCACCATATATAGATTCAGCTTTATATTCATTTCCAATAGCTTCAATATCCATAGTATTCGAGAAGTTAGTAAGTTCATCTTGATTGTTTAGATTACCCCAAACTACATAGTCACCACTATTTCCACTATTCCACATATCTATATCATTAAATTTGATAATATCAAACCATCTATTGTCTGGATTTTCATCATTATCTAAGAACCAAGTCTCTTCAAGTACAGCTACATATCCATCAAGATTATTAGCACTATCATTCATAAATAGTTTTAATTTAGCAAATGAGTCTCCTTTTAAATCTTTAAAAGTTGTATTTGTGCTAAATGGTGTAGTAAATCCTGTACTATTATTTTTCTTAAATGTGATACTATGATCAGTATTTTCTTTTGCAAAACCAACTACGATTCTATTATCTGCCCAGTCATTCCACCACGCATCTATATTTTGACTTAAATCTCTTTGATCATGTAGATTAACTTTCGATGTTCTATATTCACCAAATTTCATCTCCATACCATTTGAATCTACTTGTATAGCTCTAAAGTATGCATTTGTACTACTGGCTATAGTGTCAAAATCTTTTCCAACATTAGATCCGTTATTACCCCATTCTTGAGCAAATATCACAGTCTTACCTGTCATATCAGATAATGAATCTATTGTTTGTGTTGTATCTACTGTGCCATCTGTATTTAATACAGCAACAGGGAATAATTTTTCACTCCATGCATTTTCTCGCACAAGTTTACCAAACTCATTAACACTCCATATCTCAAAGTTTTCAGTATCAAGATTATGTCTATATAAATTTAAACCAAATTCTTCCAAATCTAGAATACTATCATTACTACCACTATTAACTCTTGTAGCTTTCAGTTCTGTATTGTCATTTTGGTATGTCCAAATATATTTATCAAACCATTGGTCTTCTTTATTCCATTTAAATGTCATCATACCACTTAAATCATTATCAAAATCTTTTACTCTGTTGTCGTAGATTCTAAGCTCTTGCTCTCCACCCCAGCTTTGTTCAAGTGTGATTACATTTCCTACAAGATTTTCAATAGATGAAACCATCACTAAAGCTGCTGCATTTTCTGCACTTGCAAATACTGTACCATCTGCTGGTGTTTGTACTGACATAGCTTCTTTTCTTATTTCAGTAATCTCTACTCTGGTTTTATTAACTAATATTTCTCTAATGTTATCACTATTATAAATATCAGTTGCAACTATTGTAGTACCATTTACAATATAATCATAACTTCCCCAATAGTTTCCATCTGGGTTGTATTGATCTTTATTACCAAATTGAAGCATACCACCATCTACACTACCATCAATTTTAAGAAGCTCTAACCAAGAGTTATCATTGCTATTGAAATCTGCATATGCTATCTCATTACCTAGTAAATCAAGTATATCAGATACATCATCTGTATCTTCTGTACCATTGAATTCTACAACTCTTTTGATATTCGACCATTTATCTTCTTTGATAAGTCTACCTTTACTATCTACATATATTTTAAGTGGGTTTTCTTTGTCCCAAGATCTATACGCATTTAAGTAGTAACCACCAACATAATCAGTATCATCAACTTTTTTAAGGTCAAACTCTTCACTCCAATTATACTCTATATTTTTAAGTTCAAGTTTTAAGAATGTAATAGCGGTACCAGTCCCTGCTGTAATAAAGTGTGCTTCTTTTTCTTCACCCCATGACATTGTTACATTTACAATTTTACCTTTGATGTCATCAAGAGTATTAAGCATAAAGTTTTGGCTCTTTTCTAAGACTATAATATTTCCATTTGAATCCTTAACATCAGTAATACTAGCTTCTACTTGTTCTACCCATTGATTTGTTACTTTAAATTTACCATTTACAAATTCTATAGTCCTTATATCATCACTATTATGCTGATTAACAGCTGTAATAATATTACCAACTCGTGTATAATCATAAGTTCCCCATAGATTTACATCATCGTAATCTCTATTACCAAACTCTATTGTGCCATCTTCTTCATTGATTACAAAGATTTCTGCCCAGTCATTACTACTATCATTAAAATGTTTATTTGCTACAACTAAGCCATCAAAATCAACAATAGAACTAAATGCTGAAACATCTACTGTAGATGCATCATCTTCTGTAGAATTTTTTACATCTACAATTCTTCGTACATCATCCCAGCCTCTAAGTATATCAACTCTTCCAAACTCATCAACTCTAAGTGTAAATGAATCTGTACTGTTATTTATATTTGTCGCAACAATTGTATTAGCAACTTTTTCCCAAGTGTATTCATTTCTATGATTTTCAGACCAATCACCATCATTTTTATTCTCTTCAATCTCTACTAAGCTACCTGTAGTTGGACTTGTACCATTTCCAGATATATGTAATAATTTTCTTCTATTATTATCCCACTCATATGTAATAGCAGTAACTTGATTGATAAGATTATTTATATCTGATATACCAGTGTTTGTACCTGTATCATTTGTAGATAAATCTGAAATTGCTAATACACTAAATATATCATTACTAACATCTTCTAACCTAATCTTTCTATCATAAAGTTTAACTATTAATAATCTACTTGGATCATAAGTACTTCTAGCTTTAATGATATTTCTGTCTTCATCATCAACTTCACCATCGTCATTATTATCAGTATTTCCACTATTATTTTTATCTATATATTCATATATCTCAAAACTGTCATGCCAATTTCTAGTGTATATATCACTTGAATCTTTATTCCAGTCACCAACCTTTACAGTATCACCAATAGCTAAGCCATAAACTTTTACTAATCTACCATTATTTCCATCTTGATTGTACTTATCCTCAAGATATATTGTTTTTGCCACAAGTGATTCAGTCCATCCTTGTGTATCACTTGGAATTTGTGTGTCTTTACCAGTATCAGTAATATCAACACTAGAAATTCTAGAAATATTATATTTTTCTTGATGTTCTTTTCTAATTTTGATATCACCACTAGATATACTCATTTGGAATTGGTCATTATCATTCCATCTATTTACTACAGATAGTACATCTAAATTCCCACTATTGAAATCTGAAACTGTTTCTTCTTTATAGTAATTTTTAGATTGCCAATTATTTTCAAAGTCTTCCTCTCTACCCATATCTAAAGTACCGTCATTTCTTACTTTAATGATTTGCGTATCATTCCAAGGTGTTTTTACTTCAACTTCTTTACCAATCACATCTGCAATAGCTGCAAGTTGAATTGATTTTGAACTTGTTAATTCTTCTACATATTTTGTAGCATCATCTGAATCTTCAAATGTTGTAAACTTATCACTATCTACACCAAGATCATTTAATAATTGAGTTTTTTCTTCTTCAGTTACCGTAATACCTGATTCCTCTTTTTCAATTAAAATCTCTTTTGCTTGAACTATCATTACATCTTTGTAATCAAATGCAGCATCTTCAATTTTAATAATATTTTCTACTATAGTATCTGTAAAACTAGCACCAGCCATAGTCATATTTAATTTATTATTAACAAAATCAATAGATGGTGTTACAGTTAATTCTTCACCTGTAATTGGGTCTTTTGTAGAAACTGTAATTGTTTGAGTACCTGAATAGGTACCTTTAATTAAAATATCTTTGGCTTCATTTGTACTTTCATCACCCATCTTTAGCATTGCAACGAAATTTCCATCATTTTCAAATTGATACCACTGAACATCTCCATGTTCATTTTTTGTAACTATTCTTTTACCAACAATACCAGTAGATTGGATTTGAGTAATTTCGGCTTCAGTTTCAGTAGATACTGTTTCTTCTGCAATTACCTCTTCATACTTAGCTGCATAATCTACTACAATTGTAGCAGGCTTTGATATAGTCCAAAATGTATTAAATTTATCATCAAGACTAACTGATGTACTAGCATCAACTGTAGCAAATACAGGACTTTTAGTTCCATCTTTAAGTACAATTTTTGTACTACTATAATTAGTAATAATATAATCACCAACTGTAATACTATTTCCATCTGTAGAAACTAATACATCTAAATCTGTAAATTTACTAGGCTTAATAGCTACACCATCAGAATCAAACTCAACTGTATTTTTATCAAATCCATATAAATCAACTTTATTACCTGCTTTAAATTGTACAAAGTATTGTAAACCTTCATTTACTTCAAATACCATTGATGTGTTTACCGTATTTGTTAAAATATCTGCAAATGTTTGTACAGGTGTAGTGTCTTCTACTGCAGTGCTTGAAGTATCATCAAGTACAACAGCTATTACTGTAGTATCTACTGCTTTTACAATAATACTAAATACTTTTGTATCAGATGTAGAACCTTTTGTAATAGTTGCTGTAAGCGTAATAGCTGTATCCAAACTTGGTTGAGTTACACCACCATTAACATCTACAACTGTAGCATTTGAAGATGCCCATGTAATAGTAGAACCACTTGTACCAGAACTTGGTAATGTAATATCTGCCTTAACTGCATTTGCATCTATGCTTGATAAGTTAAGTGCTGCTTTATCACTAGATACTACTAATAATTCTGCTTGAGTTGCTGTTTCTGTTGCTGTTGTTGCTGCTGTTGTTGTTGCTGTTGATGTTGTTGCTGTTGTTGATGTAAAGTCTAACTGAGCAGTAGAATTTTCTAGCATCTTTATAAAATAACCTTTGGCAACACTAATTTGAGTTAAGTCATTTAAATCACCTAAGCCAAGAGACACTAACTCCATATCATATGTTTTCCAACTTCCAACTGCCGCATCATATGTCCATGCTGATGATACTTTTGTTGCACCAAGTTGTGCAATCAAATTATCTGGTTTTATATTATTTACAAAACCAACTAGATTCCATCCTGTTACTAAATCCATATTACTTTGAACATGGGAACTACCTGCAATTGTAATACTAGTGTCAGCTAATAGTTTTAGGAAATATCCCTTTTCAGGTACTATATTTTTAAGGTCATTTAAATCACCTAAGCCAAGAGATACAAGCTCCATATCATACGTTTTCCAACTACCAGCTGCCGCATTATATGTCCATGCTGATGATACTTTTGTTGCACCACCTACTGAATCAATAAAACTTGATGCTGTAGTACTTGTCATATCAAGTGGTACAGAAATCAAATTCCAACCAGTTTTCAAGTCATAGGATTGAGTATCTCCTAAGCTTGTTTTAAATGCAACTATTGAAGTTTTTCCACTTTCATCCGGTACAATAGTTGCATTTGCGGGACTACTAATTTGTAAAGCTACTCCATCTGGGTTTGTAATATTTATCTTTACAACTTTATCTATATAGTCCGCATCTATATCAATTTTAAACATAGTAGAATTTAGATTTGTTGATATAAATTCTACGCCATCTAATACTGCTACACCGCTAATTGTGTAGCCTGTAATATCTGTTACTTTTTCTCCATTTAGTTCTATACTACCTATAACTCTATATGGTGGTAGGTTTGACACTGAATGAGCCGTAGTTATAAATATTGTTACTAAGAGTAACATTTTTAAAAAATTTGTTTTTTGTAAATATTTCATAGTTTGAATCTCCTTTTACTTTAGATATTACAGAAGATTTAATATCTTCTGTAATATTTTTATTAATTAGTTGTTAGATTAATACTTGAAGTTAAGTTTAATAACGAAGTAGCATTATCTAACTGATGTATTTCTTTAGCTATTGCAACACCAAGAGAATTAAATAATACAAATGAAACTGTCGTTCCTGATGTAGAATATTCTACAGGAATCTTTACTAGTGGTGCTGCTGAACCATTAACATTTAACAATACTGATCTTGGTGTACTTAAACCATTTAAATTTGCAGCAGCAATTATATCAGCATCAGCAATCATAACTTTTAAAGTATGATCAGTAGCAACTGTAATAGATGTATCCGCACTTGCATCACTTGCATTAAGAACTAAACTAAGTCCAGTATCCAAGGC
>Ga0257116_1001167_pt1 | contig 18122 bp, 16 predicted proteins | sample SI112_120mmetaG_FD_190150 | JGI IMG/M metagenome (GOLD analysis project Ga0257116, IMG submission 190150) | Marine microbial communities from Saanich Inlet, British Columbia, Canada - SI112_120m | ecosystem: Environmental > Aquatic > Marine > Inlet | place: Canada: British Columbia | collected...
TTGCATCAGCCATGGGGAGGAACTACGGGGACGGCAACTGATATAAGCATTCAGGCAGAAGAGATAATGTTTATGAAGAAAAGTCTTAATGAAATACTGGTAAAGCACAGCGGTCAGCCAATTGAGAAAATAGAAAAAGACTTTGACAGAGATTTCTATATGTCTTCACAGGAGGCAAAGGAATACGGGATCGTGGATGAGGTTATTGCGTCTCTGGATGACAAAAAGAAAGATAAAAATTAGGGCAATACTGGTTTTGTGTTAAGACTTCCTTTGAAGGTATACGTGTAGATTATTTCTTAATAGTTTTGTTTGCTATCGTAATAATTTCGTTAACGATATCTTCACAGGAAACGTAAGATGTGTTTATTGTATAATCTGCTGCATTTCTGTAAGCATGCTCCCGTTGCTCAATCAAATGTTTGATTTCATCAAGAGGTTTTTTATCTGTTAGAGAGGGTCTCTGTTGAGTCGTCTTTTTATCTTGTGCTATACGACTATGAATGATTTCAGGAGAGGCTTCCAAGAGGACAAGAAATCCGTTATCTTTTAAGTTTCTCACATTATCTTCTTTAAGGACAGCCCCTCCTCCTGCTGATATTACTTTATTGTCTGCCTTGCTTAATTCTGCAATGGTGTCTGCCTCAATCTTACGAAAACCTTCCTCCCCATCTTCTTCGAATATACTTTTAATAGTTTTCTCTGTAGAACTCTCAATCTGTTTATCTGAATCAATAAAATCCCTTTCCAGACGTTTTGACAAAAGTCTACCAACCGTACTTTTCCCCGTACCCCTGAAACCTATTAAGACTATGTTCATAATATTTCCTTTACTACTTTAGTCATTAATTCTATTGGCGGATCAATATTTGTCCAGAGCCTGAACTGCTCTGAAGCTTGGTTTATGAACATTGAGAGTCCGTTAACCGTGTGGCATCCATTTTCATTTGCCTCTCGAAGAAGCCTGGTTTCTATCGGGTTGTAAACGGCGTCAAAAACTATCATACCTTCCTTCAGTATGCCTTTTGATACCGGAGTTTGATCGACATCAGGAAACATGCCGATCGATGTAGTATTGATAAGGATATCAGAATCGAGTTTGTGGATCTCCTCAAAGCTTTTGAATTCACATTTAACGTCTTGAGACAGTTTTTCTGCGCGTTCAGTGGTGCGATTGAAGATGGTTATATCACAACCTTTCTCTTTTAACCCAAAGGCAATTGCACGCGCCGCACCTCCTGCTCCTATAATGGATATTTTTTTATTATTGAGCGTTTCATTAGCTTCCTTCATGCTGTATTCCAACCCCATCACAGCGGCCATGCAGTCGGTGTTGTAGCCTGTCAATTTCCTATTTCTGTTTACTATAGTATTAATCGCTCCAATTTTTCTCGCGGTATGATCAAGATCATCCAGAAATGGCAAGACGCTCTCTTTATGGGGAATAGTAACACTGAAACCCTGGAAATCTATTTCCCTGCACTCTTTCATGAAGGTTTCAATATTTGCAATCTTCAGTGGAACGTAGACATTTTTAAGCCCTTTTTCAGTAAAGGCGGCATTATGGATGGCTGGGCTCATACTATGAGAAACAGGATTCCCGATAATACCATACAGTTTTGTTTTCTTGTTTATATTTTTAAAGTGATATATTTTGGAGAGTTCATCTGCTGTTAACTGTCCTGGTGCTGATTCTTTGCCTTTTTCGAGAGATGCGAATGTCAGGAATCCACCAAACTTGCCTGTAAGTATCCGGCTTATGAATCCCAATTCTCCCATACAGAAAGATATGGTGGGTACTTTAGCAGATTTCAAAAGTTCAAATATTCTGAAATTATCAGTAATGTCATTTGCGTAAGCCACAATCTTTACAATATCAGGTTTCTGTTGGCAAATATCATCATATATTTTGCTTAAGTCGTGAGGTGTGTCTTTGAAATTATGATGTGAAATAATTATCTTACTACTGTTTCGTCTGGTAATTTGCTTGATTGAATCGTATTCAATGTCAACATAATCTGCTCCCAGATCTATGGCCTTTTGTAACAGGCGTAACCTGTCCTGCTCACTTCCATTAAATTTGCCACCTTCCCTTTCAGGCCTGTTTGTAATTATTACGGGTTTGGTTTTACGCTTTAATGATTCCTCAATGCATGCTTCCGCGTTCTGTAATTCAGGGATATAGTCAATACGTAATTCTACTATATCAGCATGTTTGGAAGCTGAGATCATTTCCGAAATAGTGTTTTCTATACTTCTGGCAGTAATTGGGATGCAAATCATATTTATATAAAATGTTTATACTAAGAATTAGTTGATTATTATATTGTATACTTTAAAATAGTCAATCTTATGTATTTTCGTTTAGGTGCTTAATGGGGTGCAGTACAGCAGTATGCTAAAATTCCAAAAAAAATGATTTTGGTCATTCGGACATTGTAATTTGATATTTGTTTGTTATTTATGATTTGAGTTTTGTAATTTATTAACTCCTGTTTGGTTATAGTTCGCCTTTGTTTGGGGGGGGGATTGATGGATGGATGTAAGTGAAGTAATAAGAATACGAAGGAGTATAAGGAAATTTAAGCCGGATCCAATTCCTGATGAAAAAGTCAGACTTTTACTTGAAAGTGCCAGATTGGCGCCATCAGGGACAAACACACAGCCCTGGCGATTTATAGTGGTCAGAGATGATGACACTAAAGCAAAGTTACAAAGGGCGGCGCACAATCAAAGACACATTAAACGTGCTCCCGTAATAATAGTTTGCTGTGCAGATCTGGAGGCATTTAAGGAATTTCCGGCAAGGGTAGATGAGCTTATAGGATCTGGCGCGCTTCCTGAGAGAACGAGGGAAGTCTTTATTCCATACATTGAGAAGGGCATGAGTACTGTTACAAAGGATGCCCTTATGGTTGCCGCAGCGGCTAATGTAGCTATTGCCATTGAGCATATTGTTTTGCAGGCAGTGGAGATTGGCCTTGGTACCTGCTGGGTAAGATGGTATGAAGATGAAAAGGTGAAAGAGATTCTTGATATTCCGGATAATATCGAAGTAATGGCACTTTTACCGGTTGGAATCCCAGATGAGAATCCATCTCCCAGACCGAGGTTAAGACTGGATAAAATGGTCTTTAGCGAGAAGTATGGTGGAAAGTACATCTAATCAGAACGAGTTTGGATAATAATATTGAGGAACTTCTTCAGTTCTTTAATCCCTAAATCTCCTTTGATTTTTAAATTTTAATTTAGATATGAATGCTATAGCGATAGAGAACGATAATACAAAAAGTTTTTTCAAAGACAGGTATATCTGGCTACTCTTGATAATCTCTCTTTCAGTGAGAATATACTTGAGCGTTTTTACCTATGTAATAAAGAATGATAGTATCGCCTTTATGCAAAATGCAAAGTTTTTTGCAAGTGGTGATTTTTCGAGTGGATTAGGACACGACTACCATCCTCTGTATTCTTTAATTATGGCGGTGCTCTACAAGGTTGTTCCAAACATGGAACTGTGCGGTACCATTGTATCTGTCTTTTTTGGTACGCTAACAGTAATTGTATTTTACCTGATTGGTAAAACAGTTTTTGGCCAAAAGATATCATTTGTCTCTTCTGTCATTCTAGCTTTCCATCCCTATGCTGTTAGGTTTTCTGCAGACATAATTTCAGATTCCACTTATTTCTTTTTCTTCATATCAGCACTCGGTTCAGGTTATTTTGCGATAACAAACAGAAAACTCATTTTATTTGCACTAACAGGGATATGTTCTGCTCTCGCTTATCTTGCGCGACCCGAAGGGATTGGCATTATTATCATAGTCGCTTTCTGGTGTGTATTGAAAGACTGCATCAAAATCAAGATGTTATGGAAAGAGAAAGTGGTGTCAATCCTGATTCTGGTTGTTTCATTTCTCGTTTTTTCAACACCTTATCTTATTTACATTAAAAAAGAGACAGGCTTATGGTCACTTACAAAGAAAAAGAAATTGTCTGATTTGGCAGGGCTTGGAAAAGTATTTGAGACTCTAAGGAATGATGGATTGGTTAAAGAAGAGGGTGGCAAAGAGAAGGAAGTGTTTGAACTGGTGGTGTCCGAAAAAGTGTTGGCTGCTACAAGAAATGATAGATTAGTTAGAGAGGGCAGTGATAAGAAAGGCAATTATTGGAGAGATATTATTAAACAAATAGTCGTCAGAAAGTCAGTTTATAAAATACATCTGAATGGCATATTGCATGTTATTAAAAAATACCTTAGCACATTTCATCCCTTCTTGTTTATTTTTGCTATAATTGGCGTTGTAAATTGGACAAGAATAAACAAGAAGAGGTTTTTTGGTATTTATGTAGCCTCAGCTATTTTGTTCTACTTGATTATACTGTACAGATTAAACCTGACCCAGTTAGCCCATGGTGACAATATTTATAAGTATCCCAGTAGAAGGCATTTGATGCCGCTGGTCATTCCGGCTGTTTCTTTTGTGGGATTAGGCGCTTATACCGTAGGGGAGTGGATACATGGGAAATTTTATAATTGTAATTTTATTGTTGGCTTCAAAGAGTTATTAAAAAGTACGTGGATGGTTCAGCTGATTGTATTAATGGTTGTTGTCAGTGTTCTCTTGCCAAAAACTTTAAAGTCTCAGCGTTTTGATAAGCGTGGAATTAAGGTGGTAGGTCAATGGATTAGGATAAATTCTCATAAACCGTCTCCTGCAATTTTGAGTGATTCTTCAAGGAATGCGTATTATGCCGGAGGAAAGCATATTCAGATGTATGGAATTAATGATGCGCTGGAGTTCGCACGAGCAAGACAGACTGATTATATGATAATTATGCAAAGAGATTATGAAGTTATAGAAAAAGAGGTATTGCGGTATATAAAGGATAAAAAAATAGAGTTAGCATATAAATATCCAGAAAAAAAACCATTAAATGAATGCAGTGTATTTTTGTATAAGGTTTTGCATTGGTAGTTATTTTGCCTATAAGTACAATATGTAGTATGCTTGACAAAAAAACTCTTGACAAATAAGAGTTTTTTTTTAGAATTAACGTTCATACGGTGAACAGGTAGTGTCCGTCTCTTTCTGGATAGCCTTCGCTTATATAAAGTTTTACACTGTGCGTTCATTGCATGAATAATGAAATAGTGGACTAATTTTCCGTATATATTTTTAAAGCTGTTTTAATTTTAAGATGATTCAGATAAAACAAAAATCCGGTGATATAGATATTAGAGAATTAAAGATACTGGAAAGGTTAGAAAGCAACGGACATCTGACACAAAGGGATTTGTCTAAGGAAGTCGGTATTGCGCTTGGATTGGTTAACCATCTTTTGAAAAAAATGGTTAAAAAGGGTTGGATTAAGATAAAGAATATTGATGCGAAGAAAATAAGATATTTAATTACTCCAGAAGGTGCTAGAGAGAAGTCATCATTATTGTACAAAAGGGTAGAGGGTACGATTCATTTCTATTTAGAGGCGAAAAGGGTAATAAAAGACAAAGTCATACATTTAAAAAATGAAGGTATAGAAGATGTTTCAATCTACGGAATAAACCATATATCAGAAGTTCTATTCATAGTGCTAAAAGAACTGGGCTTGGAACTGGCTCACGTGGTTGACGATAACAAAGAAGGGGACGTGTGGTTTGGTTATACGGTAGTTAAAATGGATGAATTCGTAAAGTCTAACACTAACGTATTAATCCTTGCCTCTTTTGATAAAGAAGAAATAGACGGTTTTTGTAAAGAACAAGAAAATGTTAAGGTTGTTGTTCTTAGAGAATAAAGAATAGTAGGAAAATTAATGTAAATGGTTGTGTGATTGGATGTTATACGTTCCTTTAGGTGTAGCTGAGAGGGGATTGGTCTGCGTACAGGATGTTTAGAACGAAAAATGGCTAATGCAGAAAAGGCAAAAATCTTATCATCAAATTCTCTCAAATAATTAACCGCAACAGAAAATACTCTCATGGCTAATCAAGACGCAGATAAATGGGACTTTATCATCAAACCAAAAAGTGGCTGGTCTAATATTGACTTTTGTGAAATCTTTAGATATCGGGATCTAATTCTGATGTTCGTAAAAAGGGATTTTGTTACATTTTACAAGCAGACTATTTTGGGGCCATTATGGTACATTATCCAACCTTTGGTTAATTCAGTCATCTTCACAATTATTTTCAGCAGGGTAGCTGAAATCCCTACAGACGGAATGCCGCCTTTTCTCTTTTACATGGCCGGAACGGTGACTTGGGGCTATTTTGCCGCTTGCCTGACACAGACCAGCAACACCTTTGTTACGAATCGGGAAATCTTTGGAAAAGTTTACTTCCCAAGAATGACAATACCAATTTCAATAGTTATTACTGGGCTGTTTCAATTCATGATTCAGTTTGTAATATTTATTGGGTTCTTGCTTTATTTCTGGTATCGAGGGACTCAGGTAGTACCTACCATAATGATCCTTACTCTGCCACTGATTCTACTCCAGATGGCGGTTTTAGGGTTGGGGATGGGAATGCTGATTTCTTCCTTGGTCACGAAGTACCGAGACTTAACCTTTGCGATGACCTTCGCGGTTCAGATCTGGATGTACCTCACTCCGGTTGTCTATCCCCTAACTCAGGTTCCAGAGCACTACCGTAATCTCTACGCGCTCAATCCCATGGTATCGGTTGTGGAAACCTTCAGGGGGGCGTTTCTAGGAGTCAGTTCTATTGAACCAAGCCAAATCCTTATCAGCGTACTGGTGACAGTGGGAGTTTTCTTTGTCGGTGTCGTCCTCTTCCGTCGCATTGAAAAAACATTTATGGATACGGTATAGCCTCGAATAGGTCGTGACCGTGGACTGTGATGAGTATAGAAATGTATTATTAATGCTAGTAAACGCTTGCCAACCTTATAAGAGCCATCAGCGATAAGAAAACCAATTACCTGTAATGTCTACTGTAATAAAAATAGAAAACCTTTTTAAAGAGTACCGTCTGGGTGTCATCGGTCATGATACCTTATATAGAGACATGCAAAGTTGGTGGGCTATGGTGAGGGGTAAGGAGGATCCCAATACTCTAATCGGTCATAAAAGAAACAACAGTACAGAAGATCATATCTTGGCACTGGATGATATCAACCTTGAGGTAAAAAATGGCGATGTATTTGGAATTATAGGCGCCAATGGCGCAGGAAAGTCTACTCTGCTCAAAATCCTTTCCCGGGTAACAGCGCCTACAAGCGGTACGGTAAAAGTTAAAGGTCGGATTGCGAGCCTTTTGGAAGTGGGAACTGGTTTTCACCCTGAACTTACTGGCCGAGAAAATATCTACCTAAACGGTGCCATCAACGGGATGTATAGGAAAGAGGTGTCAAGGAAACTTGACGAAATCGTAGATTTTGCAGGAGTGGAACAATTTCTTGATACGCCAGTTAAACGCTACTCTTCCGGCATGCACGTTCGCCTTGGCTTTGCCGTGGCGGCGCACCTTGAACCTGAAATTCTTGTTGTCGATGAAGTACTTGCTGTTGGTGATGCTTCGTTTCAGAAGAAGGCTATCGGCAAGATGCAGGATGTGAGCAGTGCAGAAGGCCGGACAGTACTCTTGGTGAGCCACAATATGGAGTTGATCAGAAAATTATGCAACAGGGTAGTTGTATTATCAAAGGGAGAACTAGCTGTAGATGGATTGCCGGAGGATTCTATCAATCAATACGTTGGAGGGATTTATAGAGAAGCGGGAAAGTATGGAATAGTTAAGTGGGAAAATCCTAAGGAAGCCCCGGGTGGAAGCATTGTTACATTAAGATCGGTGTGTTCAAAAAATACAAAAGGTGAGATTTGTTCAGAGTTTACTCTTAGAGAAAAAATTCTTATTCAGGTAGAATTTTCGGTTTTGAGCGATGACTATCAAATATGCAATACGATAGGGTTAGTATGTATTTCGTCAAAAACACATACTCCTAGTGGAGAATTTTACGTATTGGATAACTACATAGAAGGAGAATGGGGACGTCAGAAACCTTTCAAAAAAGGGTTATATGTTTCTGCGCTTGAGATCCCAGGTGACTTACTCAACGAAGGGATTTATTCAATTATAATTGATCCGTTTCTTCCTCCGGCAGACCCTGACAGTTCATACCAAATAAGGAAACATAACGCCTTATCCTTCGAGATCGTAGATAATTTTGATCCAGAGTCCGCTCGTGGTTCATTTCCTTACGACTGGCAAAGGGGAGGAAGTGGCTATTTAATTCGTCCTAAACTTAAGTGTATTACAAAGAGAATAGAGGAATAAAATGAATGTAAATGAAATAAAACTTATTGCAGAAATAGGTTGGAATCACATGGGAGATATGGCGCTTGCTGAAAGGATGATTATCAGTGCCGCAGAGAGCGGCGCGGATATCTGTAAATTTCAAACTTGGTCTGAGGATAGGTTGAAACCAGGCGCATGGGACGAAGATGGTCGTAGGGAGATTTACCAGAAAGCGCAACTGTCAAAAGAAGATCACATATTCCTGAAAAAAGTTTGTGAAGAGCAATCAGTTCAGTTTCTGACCGCAGTATTTAACGCGAAAGACCTGGAATTTTTAAGTGGGCTTGGCATGAAAATGATCAAGGTGCCAAGCCACGAGGTGTATAACCTGGAACTGATCCAGGCTGCAGCTGATATGTTTGAAACTGTTTTGGTCTCTACTGGTGCAGCCAGGTGGAAAGAAATTGAAGCAATAGCTGAAACCGTCAATTCAGATAGACTTGTATTATTGCACTGCGTTTCATCCTACCCATGCCCAGCGGAAAAAATCAATCTTCCTAGAATTGAAAAACTGAAGGAGCTGACAAAAACTGTTGGTTATAGCGGCCATTATCTTGGCATAGATGATGCCATTGCCGCTATCTGTCATGGCGCAGATTTCGTGGAGAAACACTTTACCATTGATCAAAATCTTCCAGGTCGTGACAATAAATTTGCTATCCTGCCTGATCAAATGAAAATTCTCTTAAATTTTCGAGATAACTATAAAAAAATGAATATTGATTGCGGTCTTGATTTACAGGAAGGTGAATTAGATACCTATAATAATTACAGAGGGCGCTGGAGTAAGAGTGGTTAATACGAAGTTACCTAAAATCTCGGTATTAATTCGAACCAAGAATGAAGAAAAGTGGATTGGGCATAGCCTTAAAGGCGTTTTCAATCAGAAAGTAGATGCAGAAGTTGAAGTAATCATTATTGATAATAACAGTACCGATTACACGGTTGAAGTAGCTAAACGCTATCCAATATCTAAGGCAATAAATATATCAGAATTTTTACCTGGCCGAGCGCTGAATGATGGAATCCGAGCGTCTACTGGTGACTACATTGCATGTGTATCTGCACACTGTATACCTAAAGATGGAAATTGGCTGTCATCCCTGCTGGCTAATTTTGTAGATAATCCAGATCTTGCAGGTGTCTATGGCCGCCAGTTGCCTTTAGGTTTTACAGGGCCAATTGATAAACGAGATTTGCTCACCGTATTTGGGCAGGACAAGCGGGTTCAGATCAAAGATTACTTCTTTCACAATGCGAACAGTATGGTACCAAGGAAAATCTGGGATGAAATCCCTTTCGATGAAGGAGTAACAAATATTGAAGACCGGGTGTGGGGCAAACAGGTCATCGAGGCTGGGTACAAAATCATTTACGAACCGAAGGCGGCCGTATATCACCACCATGGTTTACATCAAGGTAATACCAGGGAAAGAGCCGAAGGCGTAGTATCCATTCTCGAACGCGTTGATGAAAAAGATTTAAATGATCTTCCTGAAATGTTGGCACCGGAAAAAACAAACGTAGCTGCTGTAATGACCGTTATTGGAAAGCTGTCAGAACAATCAGATGCGTACAAGAGTATGGAAAAAGCGGTAAATGATCTTCAAAATTCCTGTTACGTGAATTCAATCTATCTTGTGGCTGACGAAGAAAAGTTAAGTAACGTTCTTGATATTGATTGGCTCGATAGAAAGAAAATATTAAATGCAGATTCAATCAGTTTGAACAAGTTAATGCAGCATGTACTTGAATTGATTGAGGGAGGTCAGGATTATCCTGAACGTATATTGTATGTCAACCATGACTATGTTAATCGCCCGGTTGGTGTCTTTGACGAATTAATCGTGGATGCGCAGTATAAAGGATGCGACACTGTATTTCCGGGTTTGGTTGATTATGGCCATTACTGGTATCACAATGACGAGGGTGAGTTTGAACAGACAGACCCGTCGCTCGATGCCAGGGATAAAAGAGACCCACTGTATAAGGCTCTCTATGGCCTGGGCTGCCTGACTTCGTCATGGGTAATTCGTTCCGGGAAATTAGTAGGCGGTAAAGTGGGTATATTGAAAATTGAAGATACGAAGTATGTCAAAAGGTGTAATAGAACTCTAAATTGAATTGTTTTTCTGTATGCTCGGAAACAAGTTAAAGATACTGGGAATCACTTTGGCTAGAGGCGGATCAAAGTCGGTGCCAAAGAAAAATATAAAGCCAATTTGTGGCAATCCACTGATTGCATATACAATTAAGGAAGCACTTCAAAGTAAATACATTACCAGGTATATAGTTTCAACAGATGACGAAGAGATCAGAGAGATTGCCTTGGAATACGGTGCAGAAGTTCCATTCTTGAGGCCGGCAGAATTAGCGACGGATACAGTAAGCTCTGCTGCTGCCATCAAGCATGCAGTTGCTTTTGTGGAGAAGGGGGAGAACACTAAGTATGATTATATTATTGAGCTTATGTGCACAAACCCACTCAAAACAGTGGATGATATTGATGCTTGCATTGAAAAACTGATTGAAACAGATGCGGATTCTGTGATTGCAGTACACAAGTTGGAGGACCATCACCCGATTCGCATTAAAAAAATTGTTGAGGACCATATAGTTGACTTTTGTTTGCCAGAAATACCTGAAACGCGTAGACAGGATTTACTACCGGAGGCATACATTCGTAGTGGTTCAATATATGCGCTGAATAGAGACCATATAATGGTTGATGGGTTGAGATATGGCTCAGGAAATAGCCGCCCGTATATTTTACCTCCTGAAAGAACAATAAATATAGATACAGCAATTGATTTTCTTGTAGCTGAAAAATTAATTGAGAAGTTGTGCAAGTAGATTGATTGCGACCTGTAATAAATGAATACGCATTTAGGCACGAAGAATTATGACCACTTCATTCTGCAGAATCCACAGATGAAATATATGATGTTGTTAGTCATTCCGAAACAATGATACTCATAAGTTTTTTCAATTGAAAATTAGAATAATTATAACTTGGTAATGCCCAAACTATTAGTCATAACACCGGTTAAGCATATATGCGGTGTGCAGGTAGAGATGGAAAAAATATGCGCTACAACATATTTAGATGATCCGACAGTTGGAGAAGTTATAGACATAATTCAAGATTATGATGCTCTCTTTACCAATCCTAATAAATCAAAGGTTTTCATTGGTGAGGAGGTAATTAATGCAGCAAAGAAATTGAAGGTAATCTGCACTGCTTCTACGGGGACAAACCATATTGATAAAGAATATGCCCAGGAAAATAGCATCCCTATCCTTTCTTTAACAGAGGAGCGTGAGGTGATTAATAGAATCAGCTCTACTGCCGAACATGCATTTGCACTTACGATGACAAGCTTGCGAAACATAATCAGTGGGCATAATGATGTCCTGAATGGGAAATGGGATTATGAGAAATTTATTGGCAGGCAGATGGATGGATTGACTATAGGCGTAATCGGCTATGGCCGTTTGGGTGCGCTGTATGCAAACTATTGCCTGGCATTAGGCTCTCGGGTGATTGTATACGATCCTTATACAAAGGTGGATAGTGTAAATATTGAGCAGGTAAATGACGTGGATTTGCTGCTGCAGAAATCGGATGTAATTTCATTTCATGTACACGTAACGGATGAAACAAAGAGTATGGTCAATAAAGATTGGCTTGGCCTGATGAAACCCGATATTCTACTGGTGAACACATCCAGGGGAGAAATCATCGACGAATCTGAGTTAGTTCAGTTTTTAAGTGAAAATGTTAATGCTCGGATTGCCACTGATGTCCTTGCAGATGAAATTTGCAATAGAGAAAAAAGCCCATTGTTGAATTATGCTAAAGAAAGCAAGCAGGTTATTATTACACCTCACATTGGTGGTATGACGAGAGAAGCACAGGAGATTGCTTATAATCATGCTGCAAAATTGTTAATTGAGTTCTTTAAGAAAGAGAAATAAAATGTTTCTTGCTACCACCGCATTAGACCAATACTGGAAAAAAGATCAAAAAATTCTTTTTCTCGGAGAATGGTGCATTGCGCATAATATTGATAATGAGAAATTGGATTATGAAGTATTGCCAAGTTTATGGAGAGATTTCAAAACAATACCTGAGAAAGCGTATTACATCTATGACATTTTCGAAAAATTGATACCTGTTGTTACTGGATATATGAACTCTGTCAATAATGTAAACTTCCCTGAAAAATATTGGAAATTTCTTGTTGGGCCGTGGCTGTTGTCTTTTGTTGGAATCCTTTATGATAGATATTCGATTTTGAAAGCTGCAGTTGAGTACACAAATAGCATTCAAACAATAATAAGTGATAATGGATATGTGCCAACTACATATGCTGAAGTGTACAATCTGATAAATGGTGACGACTATAATTTTATTATTTTTTCAGATATAATTAAGCAGTTAGATCTTCCTTTAGAGATAGACACTGCTAGTCACAATATAAAATTAGATAATGAAGAAAAGGCAAAAACTGGGTTTAACTTAAAAGGGATTGCTTCTAGAATAAAGCGAAATTGCTACACGGCTTTACATGATTTATTTAGCTCTAATGATTATTTGCAGATTATAAGTACGGAATTATCATTTAGAGAAACAGTAAAGCTGTTGAAGATTTTAAACCACAAAAAAAAACTAACTCCATTGATTAGGCAAAATGCTGGCAATAATTCAACTAAAACTGCTTATTCGGACAAAAGTAGAAGAAAATCATTAGATGCGATATCCAACCCTGATGATTTTATCAAGCTCATATCCGTAATGGTGCCTATGCATATGCCAAAAGAATATATTGAATGCTATACAAGTAACAGGGAAATAGCTAATCGAATGAGCATGGAATCTCCTAATGTGCAGATTGTAATGCTGAGATGTCCAGTCGAAATTAATACTGGAATTCGTTTTTATGTTGCAGAGAAAATACATGAAGGCGCAAAGTTAATTTCTTTTCAGCACGGCGGGGGATATGGAACAAAAGATTATATTTCACATGAAGAGCTGGAAATTGATCTTTGCGATAAATACTTGTCTTGGGGGTGGAAATCTGAAAATAAAAATGCGAAAGATTTCTTTATGACAAAAACTAATTGGGTAAATAGATGTAAATATAACAGTAATGGAGATGTTCTCTTAGTCGGAGGTTCTTGTAGGAGATATTTCTATAATCTGCTGGAAGGACAAGTGCCAGCGTATAATAAGATACAGATAAATTATAATAAAAGATTGATTCGTGGTATTGACAGAAATCTTTACAGTACTTTATTGTACAGATTTCAATGGAAGTTCTTCTCGTATAATGAAATCGATGAAGTGTTGAATGATTTCCCAGATTTACGGATAAGTACAAGAGAAAATGAAGGGCATTTCTATAGGTTGTTTTACGACTCTCGTTTGGTGATAGCCACTACAAACTATACAGCATTTCTGCAAAGTTTTTTTGTTAATAAACCTACCCTGTTACTGTGGGATCCTGAATATTTTACTATAAGAGATTCCGCAAAGGAGTATTATGACCTTCTACATGATGCCGGTATTCTTTACTATTCTCCTGAATTATGTGCTAAGAAAGTAAATGAAATTCATCAAAACCCTATGGAGTGGTGGATGACAGCTGAAGTACAAGCAGCTAAGAATGAGTATTGCGAGCATTTCTGCCGTATAACTGACAATATGGAGGGAGAGTTGGCTGAGGTTATTAACGAGATGAGAGAGAGAAAAACAGAGAGAAAGCTTAATGTCTAAACACAATTGCTATATATGTGATAAAGAAACATCTCTTTTAATGTCTTTTGGACAAATGCCCATAGCCAATGGTTTTCTGGCCAAGGAGCAATTCAAAGATGAATACTTCTTTGAAATGGAAGTTGCTTTTTGCCAGCAATGTAAAATGTTTCAACTGGTGAATCAACCCGAGCGAGAACAAATGTTCAATGAAAGCTATGCTTTCTTTTCAGGAACATCGAAAGCTATGGGTCTCCATTTTGAAAAGTTTGCCAACCATATTTTGAGTGATTATATCAAAGATACAAAGGACCCATTTGTAGTAGAGGTTGGCAGTAATGATGGTAGCATGCTAAAGCATTTTGCAAACAGAGGCATTCGTCACCTGGGTATTGAACCATCGGCAAACGTAGCCCAGGTTGCTATAGACAATGGTATTAATACCGTTGTTGAGTTTCTAGATAAATCTTTGGCTGAAAGAATAGTAAGTGAGTATGGTATGGCAGATGCCTATGTGGCGGCCAACGTGATGTGCCATATCCCCTATATTAATTCAGTTGTGGAAGGCATAAAGGCGTTGCTCAATCCAGATGGAATAGCCATGTTTGAAGATCCATATCTTGGGGATGTGATTCAGAAAACCACCTATGACCAGATCTATGACGAGCATACATTTCTTTTCTCTGTTTACTCTATCCAATATCTCTTCAATCAGTTTGACATGGAAGTAATAAATGTAGAGCCACAGGTCACCCATGGTGGATCCATGCGCTACGTGATTGCACATAAAGGTGCAAAGCCGGTACATAAAAATGTTTATAAGCAGCTAGAATATGAACAAGTATCAGGACTGACGGACTTCGAGACCTATGAAAAGTTTCGCCAAAACTGCGGCAAATATCAGTCTGACCTTATGAGTTTGTTGGATGATATAAAGTCTCAGGGTAAGTCTATTGCCGGTTATGCAGCGACATCCAAGAGCACCACTATCATTAACTACTGCAGTATTACCACTGATCATTTGGATTGTATTTATGATACTACTCCCATTAAACAGGGTAAGTTTAGTCCCGGTGCTCATATTCCTGTCGTTGCTTATGAAGAATTTAAGAATAACTATCCGGATTATGCATTACTTTTTGGTTACAATCATGAAAAGGAAATCATGGCCAAGGAGCAGGAGTTTATGGATCAGGGCGGTAGATGGATCACTTATGTACCCGAAGTGAAGGTGATATAATGATATCATGCTCCAAACTAAAGCTTAGTATATTTCCTAAGGTATCACATTGCTTCTGCCTATGTGTCCAGGGCGTGAAGAAACTAATTGAGAACAGGTGATAAGCGTTTTGTATAATTATCATAAGACCAATCAGTGATTGATGGTGTTAAAATAATTGAATTAACCACCCATAAGGATGACCGAGGTTTTTTCCGTGAGATATTTCGTTTTACGGAGCTCTTCGAAAATACTCCGGTTGGCCAGTTGAGTCATTCTTTGGTGAATGAAGGAGTGATTAAGGCTTGGCATGGTCATGTGTACCAATCACAATGGAATTATGTGGTTTCAGGTCAAATCAAAGTTGCCCTTTATGATAATCGGAAAACATCCGTCACATACAAAGAAACAATGGAGTTTGTTGTTGCGGATGATATGAAACCAATAGCTTATTTTTTCCCGCAGGGAGTTATGCATGGCTACAAGTGCATGAAAGGGCCAATGCAGATTATTTATGTAACTTCCGGAGTTTATAATATTGATGATGAAATAAGAATTTCAAAGAGTGATCTTGGTATAGGGTATAACTGGGATAAATGAAAAACGAGCTAGAGAAATTTTATTGTGGCAAGAAAATATTGATAACTGGAGGAAGAGGATATTTAGGATCTAATCTGACATCCCTGCTAAAAGATATCGATTGTCACATTGTTAGATTAGGTAAATCGGAGGAACCGCCTAAAGAGAGGAAAGGCACGGCAGAAATAGAAGACATAGTATGCGACATACGTGAATCGGAAGTTTGGGAAAACGTATTAGATGGAATAGATATAGTTTTTCATTTTGCGGCTCAAACCAGTGTGTATGTAGCCGACGAAAGATCTGTTGACGACCTGGAAATTAATGTTTTACCCATGGTTCAACTATTAGAAACTTGCAAACGAAATAATTGTAAACCAATTATTTTGTTTGCAGGAACAGTTACAGAAACAGGTATGCCAATAAAATTACCAGTAGACGAATCTCATCCTGACAAACCTGTTACGACATATGATTTACATAAACTAATGGCTGAGAACTATTTGAAGTACTTCTCGGAGCAAGGTATAGTCAAGGGGTCTATCCTACGCTTGGCAAACGTGTATGGACCAGGACCAAAAAGTAGCAGTGCGGATCGGGGCATACTGAATGTGATGATACGAAAAGCATTACAAGGTGAGGATCTCACCCTGTATGGCAAAGGTGATAATCTCCGTGACTATATATACGTAACAGATGTAGTGAACGCTTTTCTTATGGCCGCTAAGAGAGTTGAGGCTCTAAACGGTCAGCATTTTGTTATTGGTACTGGTGAGGGTTATACATTACGAGAGGCCTTTAGTTTGGTGACAGAATGTGTCAAAAGAAAAGCTGGTATAGATGTTGAAATTGTGAATGTGGACTCCCCAACTTCACAATCGGCAATTGAATCACGCAACTTTGTTGCAGATCCAAAAAAATTCATTGATATTACTGGTTGTAAACCTGGGATAAATTTAATTAAAGGTATTGATCAAACCATAGAATATCTATCCCAAAAACAGCCTGCACTATCTCAAAGTGATTGAACAGTGGCTTAATAATCGTAATTTCAATATATTATCTCTATTGATAAAATGCTCAAATAACCTGTCAGAAACTCCAGTTAGTGCATCATTCATTGGGAATTACTTAATTATACAAAGAGACTCTTGAGGATTCGTAATTTAGATGAACATAAGCGATAAAAAAGTACTCATAACAGGTGGACTTGGATTCATTGGTAGTAATTTTGTAAAAAAATGCTTGGAAATGGGTATGGATGTAACTATCTACGATAACCTGGATCCCAATTCAGGAGGAAACCTGTTCAACATTGAACCTTTCAAAAAAGATGTTGAACTGGTTATCGGGGATATTATCAACTATGACCACCTGATTCAGGTGGTTCTGGATAAAGATATTATCATTAACTGTGCGGCTAGTACATCACACCCATATTCCATGAGTGAACCCTGGCTGAACCTGGACGTGAACAGTCGGGGCATGATCAACATTTTGGAGGCAATTAGGAGGGTCAACATTGGCGTCAAATTTATTCATATTGGTACGACCACCCAGTTAGGGCCGCTCCACTATCAGCCGGCCGATGAACATCATCCGGAATTTCCTACGGATATGTATTCCGCAAATAAAATGGTGGCGGAGAAGTATGTTCTTTTGTACGTGAAATCTTATAGCTTGAATGCTTCGGTTATAAGACTGCCAAATGTTTTTGGACCAAAAGCCGCCATTCACAGCCCGGAATTTACCTTTAACAATTATTTTGTTGGTCTTGCTCTGCAGAAGAAACACATCACTGTTTACAAGCCTGGTACACAGTTGAGGAATGTGTTGTACGTGGATGATGCAGTGGATGCATTGATTGCAGTAGCTGAAGCGGACAGTGTCGCTGGTGAAGCATTTTTTGCAGTAGGTGATGAACATTACAGTGTAAAGGATATCGCTCAACAAACATGTAAAATAATGGGCGGTTCAGTCCAATTAATTGACTGGCCTAAAGAAAGAGAAGCGATAGAAATAGGTGATGCCGTGATCAGTAATGAAAAAATAAAAAAGGCTTTGAATTGGGTGCCAATGGTTGGCTTAGAAGACGGGCTGAAGTTAACCTATGATTATTACAAAGATAAATTGGATAAGTATTTGAAATGAATAAGCGTATTCTCATCACGGGGGCACTTGGCCACATCGGTTCCAAACTAATCCACTTGATTAAACCAGGTGAGTTTGAAGAAGTCCGAATG
>Ga0257116_1001187_pt1 | contig 17870 bp, 11 predicted proteins | sample SI112_120mmetaG_FD_190150 | JGI IMG/M metagenome (GOLD analysis project Ga0257116, IMG submission 190150) | Marine microbial communities from Saanich Inlet, British Columbia, Canada - SI112_120m | ecosystem: Environmental > Aquatic > Marine > Inlet | place: Canada: British Columbia | collected...
AAGTTATGAGATAATTGTGAAATAACGGTAATATGGGGATTCCTTTATAATGATAATCCATTTTGTTCATTTTATTTTTTTCATTATCTGCTGTTTTCGTATATTGATTCTGGTGTTCTCTAATTTCCTCTAAATCTTTATTTGACAGAAAATCCTCCGGGGTCAGATACTTGATATTGTATTCTTCATATAGAGCTCTTATTTGTGAATTCTGATGGTTTACTGTAAGTATAAAAGGCTTAACATCATTTCTCCCAAGTCCTTTTAAGTAGACGGGAATTAGTCTGATGGCGGTTGTATATGATTCAGTAACAAAAAGTATGTTTTTCATATGAATTATGAAACCTTTATATTGTAAAATTCTGTCTCGCTCGATACTAGATAATGGCTTAATATATATGTTTCGAGTCCATCACCTGATCCGTCGCCATCAATAGAAATTACAATTTCAGGTTTAAGCGCATTCAGTATTGTTTCTGTTGTATCAACAGGATAAAACAATTTGCGTCCTAGTTCAAAAGAAGCATTATAATCTCCATTGGTATAGAAACTATAATCCTTATAAGTGCTTAAATTCTTGTTTTCGTATAGAGGTATTCTTGATATATCATTAAGTGTCTTTTGGTATTTTGTTCTTCCATAACTTAAAGAGTTTTCGTATTTGGGCAATTCATTAAAAGGTTTAGTATAGAATAAAAAAGTGTAACCGTAGTCTAATGGCGTTGTTAGCTTCAATGGTTTATTAGCACAAAATGATGCGACTTCTTCTCTTAAAGTTGTAGTTTCACTCTCTTTAATCATGCAATTATGGTTCAATATGAAGGAGGCAGCTTTTTTATCATTTATAAATATCAGCTTTCTTTTGGTTTTGTTGTTGACGCAGATATCCGTAAAGGTAATGCTTGAATCGGGGTCTGTTGATGTTAAGCTGGGAGTATATTTCTGATATAGCTTGCTGAGATTATGAGATTCAAGATGACTAGTCTCATTTACTTTTTGTAATATGTTTTCTAAAAAGGATATTTTCCTTTTGGAAATAGTGTGTGTTGCAAAATTATCGCATGTTTCAGTCAAAGAATAGCTGTGGAAAAACAAATTGATAAATCCGCAGTCGTTATATTTATTAATTAAATCATGGAATTCCGATTCATGCATCCAGTCAATGTCAGTTTTTATTATCTGTTTCTCTCTGAGTAAATAAGTTACGGGGAATTCAACTATTCCATTTCTTATTGTAATATCATTCTTACACCAAATTAGTTTGCAGTTTGGATGTCCGAAGAAGTGAGAGCTATCTACTGCGAGTCCTGCCTTCTTGCAGGCTATTAATGTATCATTGTTAAATCCATAAGCTCCAGCCCTGTGGCAAGTCGGTCTTCTACCCGTATGCGTCTCAATAAAGTCTGCTCCCCATTGAATAATTGCTTCCTGTTCACGTAATGTGAATTGAAACATATTCTCACGGCGCTTATCATCGATCCAGATGGGATGCGTGTGGAGTTCTACATCATGACCTTTGTCGTGAATATATTTCACAATTCTTTCCATTTCGCTTTTACCCCATATCGGATATTCATATACATTGGTAAAAAAAGAACCTTTTATTCCATACTTGTTCAGTATTTCGATTATCTTTTCTATTCCATTTCCGTCACTCCATATTCGGTTATCTGAAAATCGTTTTTCGAATAATGGTGTCTGAGGGTTTTCGACATCAATTGTTATAGATACATTTGTCATGGTAGTATTAAGCTTTTTCTAAATTACTTTGAGAGAGTAAACATTTGAATATAGTTATACCACTTAGCATCAGGATCAGCATCCAGTGCCTTTCCTATAACTGAGCAGAACTCTGAGTACAATTTTTCTACTGCATCAAAGTTCATTTGTGAGATACAAGGGTTATCTAAGATCCATCTAAAAAAGAAATGATCAGATTTATGGCGCAATATCTTAAAATCAGAAAATATTTCCATGAATTCGTCAGAACTTAATCCATGCGTCTTAAACTGACTGTCAGTATTCACTAAATTTATATATGCTTCAACATGTTCAGGAGAGCAGAAAATGTAGCTCTTTTGACTAGGGCCTGCTATAAACACTTTTCCCTTAGGTTTAAGAATCCTGTGGATTTCGTCCATCATGTTTTTCCTGCAGTGTTCAATTGAATTTATAGAAGTGATGAAATCAAATGAACTATCAGCAAATGGAAGTTTGCCAGAGGCATCAGCACAAACAAATTGGTTCCTCTGGTTTCCCTTATACCTCTGTGCATTAATACATCCGTCCAAAACAATTTCTACACCAAAGAAATCATAATCAGGGTATAGCCTTGATAAGGCATAAACGTCATTTCCTAAAGCGGCACCAACATCCAGGATACGGGCATTTTTTTGATCCTTTATATGATCTTTAAAGCAATTTAATAGCTCATTCCAGTGTACTATCTTGTAGTACTTATTTTTTAGTAATGCTTTATTGTCATAGGGAATATATTTCGAGAATAATTGATTTGTCAATACACAAAAATTTCTATTGTGCGGTTCTGTCCATATTTTGTTACGATCCTTAAATGATGACTGATACTCTGGCTCTATATGACTGTATTGATCATAATCCTTAGGTAACAAAATAGGAACTCCGCCTCGGACTTCATATTCATGACTACAGGATGTGCACTTTATTGCAGAATTCTTCATGACTAATTCCATGGAATTATTACCACATTTAACACATTTAAGGATATTCATGTTTTTTGTAAGTGTAGGAGAAAGAGATTGGTTTTTGCATGTTAGGAATTCAAGATACACGTCTTCGCCTAAAATAGATTTAAATGTGTCCAGGTTGATCTGGAAGTTGTCAAAATATAGTGAGTATATAACAATGGATATCGCTATCTCCTTATCATGAGGATCCTGTTTAAAAGCATTGCTTAACAGATGATTTGCACTGGTTCTTCCCTGTTTAAAAGCGATAATCGCAAATTCTCTTAATATGCCGTTATCGTTGATAGTGCTGATATCCGTTTCGATTTCGTCGATAATATCATCATAGGCTATTCCTTCGTCTGGAGTGAGAAAGAATCTGTGCTTACGGTAAATCTTCAGAAAATCAAGAATGCAACCATCTCTCAGATATATATCTAAATGGTTTTTAATTGATGTGCCGTCGCCTCTCTTTGACTTGAGTGCTTTATCAAATGATGTTATTGCACCGCTCGAATCATTCAATGCATCTAAGATTACGCCTTTGAGATTTAAGGCGTCAATGCACTCAGGGTGTTCCAGAAGCACGCTGCTGACAGTATTTCCTGCCTCAAGGAATAGTGAATCATTGAAAAGTTGTTCTGATTCCTTTAGTTTTTCGTCAATATTCAATGTTTGCTCCATAAAGCTAATGTTTAGTCTTAATTGAATAGATTAAAGCCTTGCTGTCCTATCTTTTGACAGCTAAAATAATTGAATGCGATGCGGTTTTTGATCCCATGTTTTGTCTTGCGTATTCATTAAGGTTGTTTAACAGCGCCTCATTCCCAAGTAGTTTAACTCCAGATTCAACATATTCATTGATTGCCAGCCTTGATACAGGTTCAGCTATTTGTGTAAATTGCTGTATTGAATTCATTGACTGACGTACTAATGTTTCACATGGTGTGTATAGACCATGGTATCGAATTGATTCATCGACAATAGTGAAGTACTTGGATAAAGTATTTTTGAAATTGTCACTTGTAAGAAAAGGAGGTTTATTCAAATACGTAGAGATCAGGATATAACCACCTTTCCCTAATAAGTCATGAATCCGTTGCAGAGAGCTCTCAATCTTATTCTCCCCAACATAATAGATGACTTCAAGGGCGGAAACAAGATCAAAGGTACTCTTGGAAAGCTCTAACCCAGGAAGACTGTTTGTTTTAAAACTTATATTATTGAATTTCTTACGGCATTTTAGTATGGCTTCATCTGCAATATCCACTCCAAGAATATTGCTGTCGGGAAAGAACTCTTTAACCATACTGGTAAACTCACCAAGTGCACATCCAACATCGAGAACATCATTAATTACACCTGGTGAAATATGCTTTCTTATCAGATCGATTGCAGACAGATATCTTGCCTTTTGTGACGCTCGCCAGTCGTGACCCCATGGATCGCTTTGAGAACTTCTGAAGAGTGTCTCAGCCCACTCCTTACTGCCATATTGCAGGTTTCCAGTTTCCGGCATCATTATCTGACAGCTTGATTCTGAAGAGGTTTCTTTTTTTTCTGAAACAGTAACTGCATGTTGTGATTTAATCTCTCCAACTACATTTTTATCCCATTTAACAGGATCATTAATGCTCTCTAAGATAAGTATATTTCTGGTTTCTGATGAAACTGAAGTATTCATCTTATCTGCAATCTTTTCTATTACATGCATCGGGATCTTGCCATTTTCCAGTCTTAAATAAGAGAGCGCAAGTTGTCTCAATTCCTCAAGTTCATCTTTACGATCTGCACTGCTGGTTAGCCTGGCTTTTCTTCCAGGATTATTGCTAAGTCTGCTGTAATATCCCCATTCCCCTGAGTTTGTTTTCTCCGCAACCTGATATTCTGTAAAGGCGCGGAGCATCCATGCCTGACCCCAGCGCAAGTAGGGGGCGTCGACACGAGGTTCCGGTGTCCAGAGGTACCCAAACCAACCTTCAGGATTTTGCATGTTTGCTATTGTCCAGTGGAGCGATCTCTGCGCGAGTGGAAATAGATTTTCATGTTCACCGGAAAGCATGGATAACAATAGAACACTTTCGGCAGCACCGTGTATGTCTACAGGATATGGGTTGCTTGGTGTAATCTTCGGGGTTCCATCATCGAGGAAATAGTTAGTCAGATAGAATTTCAGATATTTAAGATATGCATGTCTGACTCTTTCTAATTGTAGATGTTTAGCTATATTGAAAAGGCAGCGTATCTCAAACCCTGAGTGGTAGTGATCTAACTTATCAGGTGCATAGTCATTCTGAATCCGTCCCCAGTAGTAGATTGATCCGTCTTCGTTCTGCTCTGAGATAGCATACTCAGCCGTTCTCTCTGCCAGTTCTGTCCATTTAATATTTTCGACTTCATTTCCTATTCTGGCTAGAAATTCACCGCAAAAAAGATTTGCATTGTGTACATGATACTTATCTATTGGAGTATACGAGAAGCATATACCATTACTACCCATATCATCCATCTTTAGATCTTCGGTAATAAACCGGCATATTGATTCACATGCTTTGAGGTATTTATCGTTACGAGTGGTTGTGTAAAGCTCCCAGAGTCCATCCCCAACTGTTGTAGACACAACAGCAGATGGTGTGTCAATTGGTATAAAAATAACAGACTGCCAGTCAAATGGATATCCCCAACAGAGATTGTCATAGCCTTTACTTGGATTATTCAAAAGCCAGTCAGCTATCTTTTCGGCTTCAAATAGATATTTTACATCATTTGTGACCTTATACATGCGAACCCATGCGGAGGTTAACAGTCCAAGAGCCTTGGCATTTCTTTTCTTTTTTATTCCAAGTTCTTCCCGGACTTTCATTGGATCGGTATTGGCACTCTCCAGAATTTGTTGCTGCTGTTCTGCTGTAATAGGGTCTCCGCTTTTTTCCATCTGTATAAAATGATCCTGTACATCATACGGATCATAGCCATCCCATCCGTTATTGTTTAGCCAGGTGATTAATTTCTCACATGAATTCTGGACAGGGTCTGTTGTGTTTTCTGTGACTTCTTGTAGAGTGGAGTTTTCATTGTTAGCATCAAGGATTTTGTAGTAGAACTCTTCCAACCTCTCAATTTCATCCTCATAGGTAAAAATGTGCTTTGTGAAATCGGTATTAGATGCAATTTCTTTTAACCTAGGCATACTGTCAATTATATCCTGTGTAGTGTTATAGGTGATGCCGACAGGATTATTCTGAAAATAATCGACATAGGACTTGAGTGGAGATGCTATAACCGGTAGTCCGGCAGCAAGATATTCAAACAGTTTGTTAGCTATTGTTGTATCTAGAAAACGCTTATTTCCCTTAGCAAGATTAAATGGGATAATGCCGTAGTCGTATTGTGTCATAGTTTCCATAATTTGCTTGGGTGAAACCGAGTTATGAAAATGTATATTTTTATGGGAAGAATATTGTTTTGATGTTTCTTTGTCGCAAGAAGAGGGGGGGTATATATGAATGTGAATGCCCTTATCCGCAAGATCAAAGAATGGTGATGTGAAATCACGATGATTGCCATCTACTCCAGCTATTCCTCCTTCATAAACGATATGAATATTCCCGTCTTTGTCAGAGAGTTTAGGCAAATTTCTTTTGGGTAAGTCTGCCCTGGAAGCGTAATTGTAATAAACAATTGAAGGACCTGTCATCCCGTAAAGACTTCTTGCCTCTTCCATTTGATAGGGGGTAGTGTAAACTCTTCCGGCAGCACCTCTATTTGCTGTGCCCTCGAAAAATGAAATGTCTTTGTTGTCCTCGTATTTGAAAGATATCAAATCATGGGTATCGTGTACTACAGGTGTATCACCTGCCATTGCAACGATTGTTAATTCATCTGGTTCGTTGTGGCTGTGAATAATATCGAAGCTTTCAGAAATATCCCATAGGTGTCGATTGTCTCTTATTTTAATACAGTCGTCATAAACGCTATCGTCAAGGCCTTTATATATCTGGCTTACACGATATTTGGTATACGCCAGAGTAACTCTGTGACCTTTTGATTTCAAGGCTGTCGCCATCTTATAATTACGTATACAAGGAAAATTCTGAACGAATAGAATATTAAGAAGTGTCTGCTGAGTAGAAGTATCATGCACCGATAACTCTTTTCTGATTGCATTAAGTGATTCATTAACAGCCGGTTGTTCTGGTTTGAGCTTTAGAGATATTTCAAGTGCAGAACAGGCTTTTTCAGGTTCATCCAATTCAAGGTATACTACTCCAAGTTGATTATAGATGTCTGAGTTGTTGGCATCGATCTCCAATGATCGCTCTAATAACGTGGCCGTCTCAGACCATCGTTTTAAACTCTGATATAGGCATGCAAGATTTATAACAGGTTCCAAATAGTCACCATTAAGGGAAATAGACTTTCTGAAGTATTCTTCTGCCAAGTCAGTGTTACCTTTAGTATTGTTTATTACACCGAGGTTGTTGCAAGAGACATAATCATCTGTATAATCTTGTAGGATAGACTTGAATACTGATTCTGCCTGGTTCAGATCTCCTTTTTGAAATAGAGATTCACCTTCTTTTATCTTATCTTTATGGTCTATTGTCATGTTGTATATAGATTTTACTAAATTAACGAGAGTACAGACTGCTTGTAAGAGTGTCTACGATGCGTTCTGAGGCCTTTCCATCCCATAGAGGAGGTATTGTTCCTTTTTTATGTTTACCAGAGGTGATCTTTGAAACCTCATCGAATAATAATTTGCGATTATGGCCTATCAGGATATTAGTTCCAAGATCTATGGTAACAGGCCTCTCAGTATTCTCTCTGATTGTAAAGCATGGAATACCAAGATATGTTGTCTCTTCCTGAATACCTCCGCTGTCAGTTATCACATAATATGCGGACCTCATTAGATTCAACATGTCGTAATATCCCAAGGGGTCAATGAGTACCATTCCTTTTTTATTAAACAGTATTTCATCAGAAGAGCAGAAAAGAGATTCCAATTTGTTTTCTTTTATCTGTTTTATTGTTCTTGGATGAGCGGGAAACAAAATCGGGATATTGTCCGATAGTGAAGAGAAGGTTTCCAGGAAACCGGATAATACAGCGGGACTGTCTACGTTAGCCGGTCTGTGCATCGTTAAAAGACTATATTTGAAAGGGTCACTGCCGCTACCAGACAAATTGATATTTTTTAGTGTATTGACCTGAGCAGCATTTTTGAGTTGTCTTACCAGTGAGTCAATCATTGTGTTCCCTACAAAATAAATCTTATCTGAAGATATGCCCTCATTGTTCAAATTAATATTTGCTGATTGTTCACTGGTAAAAAGGAGATCACTGATTGAATCAGTTAATATACGGTTAATCTCTTCCGGCATTGAGCGATCAAAGCTTCGCAGTCCGGATTCCACATGCGCAACTCTGATTCCCTGTTTTTTTGCAGTAATTGCACATGCAACAGTCGAGTTGACATCACCAACTACAATTACAAGGTCCGGAGATAGTTCATTAAGTACTCTTTCAAAAGAGAGCATAATATTTGCAGTTTGAAATGCGTGACTCCCTGACCCAACATTAAGGTTAAAATGAGGATCTGGTATACCTAAGTCACTAAAGAATGATTCTGACATCTCTTTGCCATAATGCTGACCTGTGTGTACTATAAACTGATCAATGGAAAGAGTATTATTTATATTGTTTTGATTCTCAATGGCTACGAAGATAGGTGCAATTTTCATAAAATTTGGCCTTGCTCCTACTACATGTATAATCGTTTTCTTCATTTTGTTTATTTAATTATGAAATAAGTGTTATTTCAAGATTATTCTGTTGATTACATGTATAGCGCTAAAATCATGCCTAAAGTTGTATTTATATAGAACTTTTGCTTATGAAACATATGGCCAGCAAGTGTTAATATACCAAGGACTTAGGTGTGGTTATATAATGGAAGGTTTGAATGGGGTCTTATTATCTAAGAAAAAGCATTTTTCTGTATATATTTTAAACACTTACGAGGAAGGTGATTTTATGTATAAAGAAATATTCTGATCAGTAAATATGGAATTATGTTTTTGTTTCCTCTAGTATTATAGTTGTCGAATGCAGGCCTGAAGAGTATCTACCACTCTTGTTTGGTCTAGTTCGGTTATCCCAAAGTATAGAGGCAATGTTATAGACAAACGGTCGGCTATATAGGACATCGGATAATCATGATCATTCAGTTCATACTTTCTTTTGTAGTATCCTAACGTGTGGACGGCATGAGTTCCCTGTCTAACAGATATTCCACTGCTCTCCAATTCCGCCATCAGTCTATTACGTTCTCTGTTCCACTTTTCAACCTGGTCCCAGTCAATACTGCTTTCGTCTCTAAGTTCTGCACTATTTGCCTTGTACAGACACACATATGACTGATAAGAATGTGTGTAACCTTCAGGCGCAAATGGTTTTCTTATTTCAGGGATTTCCTTCAGAAGGTTATCATATCTGGCAGCTGCCTCCTGTCGTCCTTGTATTATGGTTTCTGCCTTGTCAATTTGAACTGTACCGATGGCACCCTGAAGGTCGGTCATGCGGTAATTGAATCCCAGTATATTATATTCAGGAAGCAGTGAGCCACCTTCTTTCAAATGCCTTTCCAAGTCTGATTTTGATGCTCCGTGATCCCTCATCTGTCTGACTTTTTCAGCAATATTATCATCATTAGTCACCAGCATTCCGCCCTCACCTGTTGTAATTGATTTGCGAGGATGAAAGCTGAAGACTCCTGCCAAAGCCTCTGTTCCAGCATGGCAACCTTCTCTTTTTGTACCAAGACCGCACGCAGCATCCTCAATTACGAGAATACCGTGTTCTGCAGCTATCTTATTGATTTCATCCATATATGCACACAGGCCAAACAGAGAGACTGGAATTATGCAGCGAGGCTTAGAATTAGATGGGAGGCTTCTGCTGTTTAAATACTCTCCTATTTTTGATGGTGCAATTGTAAATGTATTTAGATCAACGTCTATCAGAACTGGTTTGGCTCCAATATATTCAACTGCATTTGCCGTTGCAACAAAAGTGAAAGAAGGGAGTAAGACTTCATCATCTGGTTTGACTCCGGCAGCAAGCAAAGCAAGGTGAAGTGCAGTTGTGCAGGAAGTGGTGGCCAGTGCATGCCTTGCTCCAATAAATTTCTTGAATTTGTCTTCGAAATTACTAACCTGTGGGCCCTGTACAAGCCAACCAGATCTGATCACACTCAGTATTGCGTCTTCCTCTTCAGAGTTGAAGAAAGGTTTGGTTATTGGTATTTTGTTAGCAATATGATTCATATCTCTCCAGCTTTACGTACAAACAGAAATGGGCTTTTAGCATAAAAGTCACTTATTTTCAGGAAATACAGCTAACCACGTATTATTTTAAATTCTGGAAATAATAAAAATTTAAATTAAATCATATTCATAACTTCATCTTGCACAAATTATAATGTATTATTTATCATTGATTCTTTAGCATAAGCAAATTATGTCATATTGATTTAATAACAACTGGGTTTCCAAAAGCCCTGGAATTTTCGTGTATGTCTTTATCTACGTAACTATTCGCTCCAATAATTGAGCCTTTGCCGATTCTAACACCTTTCTTTATTATTACATTTGGCCCAATAAAGCAGTTATTTCCAATTACGGTTTTGTCATATTCATAATTCTCTTTGCCACCACTCACTGCCCACTTTACAGAATCATGGCTGTAAATTTGTACTCCTGCGGATATTGAACAGTGTGAACCAATCTCAAGGCATCCACTGCCATCAAGTATAACATTAGGTCCAATCCATGTCTCCTTTCCAACCTTTACATCATCTAATACGACAACATTGTCATAAATACTCGTTCCTTCTCCAAACCCCAGAAACCTGGCTTTCTCGCATCTATCTACAAAATAATCACCAAAAGGGAGAACCCTGTTATAGGTGTTAAGTTTTTTTAATCGTAGCTTCTTAAATATCCTTAACAACAATTTCAATACCTTTGATTCTTCATCGTTAACTTCACTTGAAAATGGTTCTTGAGATATATCTAACGCATTTTTTTTATTTTTCATGTCAACTCCGCTTTAAACAGAACGTTTATCTTTGAGCAACAACAGTTATTCCGGAATCCTGAATAACCATGTTATTTATCTTTAGTCCATTGTCATTGCACCATTTTTTGATCTCTTCCGGTGTGTGCCTATGGCAATTTGTAGGCCTATACCAATCAAAGTTTATGTGATTCATTTCTTCGGTGTCCCACTCTGGTCTGTAAAAAGATTTCAATATATACCAATAAAATAGTCTCTGTAGATCAATAGGTCCTTCAGGAATTCCAAGAAATGGTATTTCTTCAGGAACGTTTACTTTGATGTTCATCTCTCCCAGGGTTTTCCCAAGTTTAGTAAGAGGAAGAAGTTCTTCCCAGGCATGGTCATCATCCATGATTCTTAGGTGGTCTCGAATGAAATCATCTGAAAACTCTCGAATAGGACCTTTCCTCCTGTATACATAAAACATGAATATTCCTCCAGGCATCAGCAAACTTGTTAAATATTTAAAAGTTTTCTCTGTAGAGTCTGTGTGGTGCAAGACTCCTTCAGAGAAGATTATATCAAATGTTGGTCCAGAGAAAGGGAGATGTAATAAATCTGTCTGTAAAAACTCTCCTTTAATATTGTGCTCACAAAACCTCTTAATTGCAATATCTACAGAGTTCGAAATGTCAACTCCCAGATAGTTAACCTTATTAATATATTCTTCAAAGAGTAACAAGGCAGAAAATCCAGCTCCACATCCAGCATCCAGAAACCTGGCACCATTATGCATCAATGATTGTAAAATCGAGGAGTTCTCTTCACATTTCAAATACCTTTCCTTCAACCAATTCCTTGAATGATCATGTACATTAATTGAATCGTAAGTATCTCTCTTCTTCCATTTATAGCCAAAGGTATCTCTGGTTTGGCTCTGCTTCTGCGAGAACGATCTTTTTTGCCTTAGTATGTTATTCTTTAGAACGTATTCAGAAGACATTAAATTAATAGTACTTCCTTCACTCAGATTATCAGCGCCTAAACATTTATACCAGTACATTTTCTTTAATCCTCCTGAGAAAAGGCTTCATATAGTTTAGAGTATGAATATTATAAATAATTTTCACACCAGTGTTCAAAGTTAAGAAGAGACCAAATAAATAATCTGCGATTGTGTCTGTGCTCAAGATGATCATTAACCAGTCTTTGAACAACAGAATGATCAAAATATTCATAAATCCTGGCATTTTTATTAAAGATTACTCGTTTAACATATTCAATGCTTTCGCCCCTGAACCAGCTAGCGTCAGGGGCAGAGAAGCCTTGCTTCTTGCCATCTGTTACTTCTTTTGGTATATACCGTTCCATTGCTCTTCGAAAAAGTAATTTGCCATCACTAGTGCTTTGAGAGTATTTATCAATCTTTGGAGCCGGTTCATTCTCATTTATACTTATTGTTTCTGTCAGGTTTCTTAGTTTCAATCTTACCGGAATTTTCATTGAAAAATCTACCAGATCATTGTCTAAGAAAGGGACCCTGGTTTCCAGGCCATGTGCCATGCTAAGTTTATCTTCGACAACAAGCAGACCGTGTAGAAAAGTCTTAGCCTCAAAGTAAAGAGAATAGTTAATATAGTCTTCCGGACGTGTCAATTCTTTGGCATGTCTGGAGAATACATTACGGAAAATATCATGCGTCCAAACATGTTTTGCCTGAGGCCAGACAGGAGCAAACATATTACTGATTTCATTATTAGGAATGAGCCTTTGCCAGAATCTATAATATTTATCTACATATTGCTCAAAATTATCGTTAACTACTGCCTTGTAATATCTCCATGGATATCCTGCAAAAATTTCATCACCTCCCATACCTGAAAGAACGACCTTGACAAACTTAGAGGCGAGTTGTGCCACATAGTAGTTGGGATAGCTCTGTCCGACTCTTGGTTCCTCAAGGTGCCATGCAAATTCGGAAAGAACCCTTTCCATATCTCCGGCTTTTAATACCATTTCATAATGTTCAGTTTTGAAAAGATATGACATGAATTCAGCCTTTTGGCGCTCGTCATATCCAAGTTCCAGTCCTGATGCAGAATTAAGATCAAAACCGCATGTAAATGTTTTAATGTATGGTAGCTGAGTTGCAGCAATGGATGTAATAGAACCGGAATCCATACCGCCACTGAGATATGAGCCGACTTCAACATCACTTACCAATTGCCTGTTTACTGCCTGGCGTAAAAGAAAATCAAGCTCTTCCAGATACTCATCATCTGTTAACTGGTTTTCCGGTTCTCTAAAATCAAAATCCCAATAACGGGATGGTGTCAGTTCGCGGCCAGAATCCTTAAAAGCAATTCGAGAAGTACATCCTGCCGGAAATATCTTAATTCCTTTAAGTAGAGTTTTGTCTGTGAAAATATTCTGAAAGGTAAAATATTCAAGCAAGGCGTCAAGATCAATCACGCATTTAATGTCATTGCTGGACAGAATAGCCTTCTGTTCTGAAGCAAAAAGAAAAGTATTTCCAGTATAGACATAGTAAAATGGCTTTATCCCATAACGATCCCTTGCAAGAAATAACTCCTGTTTTAAATTATCCCAGATTGCAAATGCAAACATACCATTAAAATGCTTTACACATTCATCTCCCCACTCTACATAAGCGTGCAGCACAACCTCTGTATCCGTCCTTGATCTGAATTGGTATCCAAGGGTTTCCAGCTTTAATCTCAGCTCTTGGAAATTATAAATTTCTCCATTGTACGTAATAACTAACCTTTCATCTCCAGTAATCATTGGCTGATGTCCGGCAGGTGAAGTATCTATGATAGCAAGGCGTCTATGCCCGAGTCCTACACACTTGTTTATATAGAATCCCTCACCATCAGGGCCTCTGTGTGCAATTATATCAGTCATTCTGCGTAACAGTACAGGAGATACAGGTTCACCATTTAAATTGAGTATACCGGCTATTCCACACATTGTAATTTAGACTGGCAAATTATGTTTCTTAGTGTAAAAGGGTTTTATTCCTTCTCTCATACAACGTTCCAATGCTTCCTTCTTTGATATAATACATCTTCCAGTGATCGCAATCCTTGCATGTCTGGTCATTTTCAAGTTTTCCTTCGATATGCCTTTTGCGTATTTCTTTGTAATTATTTCCAGTCCATACTTCCTGAATGGAGTTGTCTCGTATATTTCCAATATATTCTTTTCTGTTCCAGTCATGATTACAGACTGCAACTGTTCCGTCCCAGTATATAACAATATCAGTAAAAACTTTTTTACATGGAAGTCGTTGATCAAAATCAGGATATTTATTACTACTATCCAGGCTGCCAAATGCACCATTGATTGAATGTGCCGGATAGACACGTACTCTATCTACCCTTTCAAGCCAATATTCACTAAAATTACGCAGCCCAAGCTTGTTATCAAATGTCTCTACAGTAGATACCTGAATCTCCGGCTTAGTTACCTTCATCTCCTTTTTTATGGTAATGAAATTATCTATATTGTTGATAACTTTATCATAATCCCCTCCAAGATGTGTGGCTTTGTAGTTTTTATTATCAATGTCCAGACTGAGAGAGAGAAAGTCTAGTCCTGATTTAATAAGCTTTGTAGAAGTATTTCTATTAAGTAGTGTCGCATTAGTAGCAAGCTGTATTGGTCCCAGGCCAGATTTATTGGCAATTCCTATCATCTCAAAGATGTCAGGATGTAGAAGAGGTTCTCCCCTAAAGAACGGTACTAATGTAATAGGAAGATGATGTGTGGCTTCTTCAATTATCTTTCTATACATATCGAGTTTGATGAAACCGGTGTTATTCTCTGCGCTATGCCTGGGACACATAATACAATCAAGATTACACGTATTAGTGACTTCAATAGTAAGGCGCTCTGGAAAGTTAAAATGTGGGAAATTGCTTTTCATTTAAGTGTTGCCTTCTACCACCTTAATATGTACTTCGCATAGAGTGGAATAAGAGGTTGTCATTGTTTTGATTTCAAGATAACCTACAGAATCTGACATCAATTAGTTCTTATTGCTTATTATATTGGTTATTCAAATTATCTACTATATTATGGGAAAGTCTTAAAGAACCTGTCAGTGCTATTGACATACTGGCTTCCGGTAATAATATATTGATAAATATACAGATATTTCTGTATTACTAATGGTGGAGAAAATTGTTTCAACCATAATTTGGTATTTTTCATCTTTTCTTTTACCATTTCAGGATTACTAAGTATTTTTATAATAAGATTTTCAAGATCTTCAATTGTTGAGGTAAATATTGGCGCATCAGGATAAAATGATAAATAGAAATTATCCAGACTGCTGATAGTTACTTTTCCCATGGCTAATGATTCGAGAGGACTCTGTCCTGAACATTTGCCACTAATAACATTTCTGTATGTAGCGGTATTAGTGTTTATACTATTTATATGAATATCACACTTTTCCTTCTCTTTCATTGCTTCAGTATTTACCTTGCCCATAGTTAGGTTTACTTTTACTCTCTGCTGTATTTTTTTGTTTACTCTCTCAATGATGGGTAAAATATACTGGGTGCCTTTTACATTTGGATTTGTTGGAGAATGTCCTATTATGATTTCCTGTTTTTTATAAAAGCTAAGATCTGTCTCATAAGTGTCATATTCTGAAGCGTCAAACATAGTAGGTATGTGATACATCATAAACTCTGCACCTTTGTACATATCATGATCATATTTATTTAATCCAAAAAAATCTGTTTGTCTGTGAAAGTCTACAACTTTTTCCTTGTGACACGAAATTTCACTCCCAAAGTAATCGATCATGCAATTATCTTTTCTCACATATTTATTTAAATCAATTTCTGGTATATTAGGTTTTAATCTTATAAAGTGAAAAAAATCCGCAATTTTAATTAGCTCGTGGACTTCTTTAAGGTGTTCATTTGTATCTAATACAATATCTTCTCCATAGTTAAGGTAATCCTTTATAAATCCTATACTCCTTGCTTTGTGAGTTGTATGGTTGTTGAGGAACTTCATCATGCGTGCCTGATTACCTGCAACATGAAAATCAGAAATGAATAAAATATTTAGTCCTGTTTTCTCAGTCACCAATTTTTCAGGAACATATTTAAGAAATAATTTTCTTTTAGGGTTGACCTCTTTTTCTTTATCGAAATAGTTTGGCCTGGTACTGGTAATATTTTTATTTGTTTCACTAATGTTATGCTTAAGGATGGCGTCTAAGGCCAGCAATAATCCTTTCCGAATGGCAGGCTGATTATCATTCAAAGCAAGCGATTTGACATAACACTTCTTGGCTTTTTCAAACTCGTTATTACCTAAATATTTAGTACCGTCTTCGTTATATTTTTTTATATCATCTACAGTTATATATTTTAATTTGATTTCTGCCAGAAGTTGCTGGATTTCCTTGTCTTGTGGATTTTGTTTAGTGAAGGATTCTAAGAGTGGTAATGCTATTTCAGGTTTTTCCATTGTCCTAAGCAGATCAGTGTAGTTAAGGACTGTAGTCTTGTAAAAAGGATCTATTTCTAGCGCCTTGGTGAAATATTCAATGGCACTCTCAATATTGTTTTCTTTAATAGCGATGATTGCAAGGTTATTGTATGTTTCTTTGCAACTATTTCCATTCTCAAGTACCATTAGAAACAACTCTTTCGCCTCTATTATTTTGCCTTCAGCAAAAAGCCTCTCACCTTCACTTATATTATTCATATTTGTTTAATGCCCCGTTTTCAACTATTAAATCTATTCAGCAGTTAGAATGCGTATTGAAGTGTGAATAGAATGGTTGAAGTAATTACAGCTAAGCCCATGCCAATGTAATAACATATTAGCTGCAGGGTTGAAGTGTTTGACTAACAGTTTGCGTTGTAGGTAGTTACCGCCTTATTGTTATACGCTGATTATACTGTAGGTGAATAGTTTCTGAGGAAACTAATGTATTAAGTGTATAATAAAACAACAGTTATTGTGGTTAGAATTTGGTTTATATATTGAAAGGAGAAGGTGATTTCAGGCTTGATGTACAAGGAAACGATTATAATTTTCAAATAATAACATCCATATCTACATAAAAGTATTCGTCTATAAAAGTACGTCATTACAATCAAGTTATAGATTTTGGCTATAACATTAATTTACTATGACTTACTTATTGTTCCAAATTAGCAGGCATCAGAGAACATATATCAGATTTAAGACGTGTGATCTCTTCATCATCAGGGTTTAGTTGTGCAATCTTCTCCAGTAATGGAATTGCTATTGGTAGCTGATCTAACTCCCTAAGTAAGTTAGTGTAATTTATAATCGTATCCTTGTAAAGAGGATCTATCTCCAGTGCTTTGGTAAAATAATCAATGGCATTCTCCTTATCATCTTTTTGAAAAGCAATTACGCCAAGATTATTGTAAGCTTCCTTACAGTAATAGCCGCTTTCTACAAGAGATAAAAAGCACGCTTCTGCTTCATCTATCTTGCCATCAGCAAATAATGTTTCACCTTCATTAAGTTTATTGCTCATTTTCAGACTCCTCTGTTTATTAAGGGTTGACAGTTAGTGTGTTGTGCAATAGTCAGCTTCTTGCGGGAGCGTTAACTCCTTACCATAGGTATTATGAGATCGTTTTTCGAAGCCAATATGAGTATTGCTGTTGTTATGTATTTCTGATTTACTATTACAATTACACTCAATGCATTTTATACCTTCTTCATGCATTTTATATTGTTTGTCGCAACTGCTACATGTTGCAACATCATTATGAAAATATAGTTGATTACTGCATTCACAGACCCAGCCAGAAATCTTTGCTGGATTTCCAAGGACCAAAGCATGATTTGGCACATTTTTAGTGACTACAGCTCCTGCGCCAATAAATGCATATGCACCAATGGTGTTTCCGCAAACTATTGTAGAATTGGCGCCAATGGTAGCACCCTTCCTGACAAGTGTATTTTGAAACTCGTGCTTTCTGGAAATATGACTACGGGGGTTTATGACATTGGTAAAGACCATAGAAGGGCCGCAGAATACATCATCCTCAAGCGTCACTCCAGAATACA
>Ga0257116_1001193_pt1 | contig 17775 bp, 13 predicted proteins | sample SI112_120mmetaG_FD_190150 | JGI IMG/M metagenome (GOLD analysis project Ga0257116, IMG submission 190150) | Marine microbial communities from Saanich Inlet, British Columbia, Canada - SI112_120m | ecosystem: Environmental > Aquatic > Marine > Inlet | place: Canada: British Columbia | collected...
GATGTCATTGAAGGTCCATTAATGGACGGCATGAAAATTGTGGGCGATTTATTTGGGGCAGGAAAAATGTTTCTCCCCCAAGTTGTCAAATCAGCACGAGTGATGAAGGCCTCAGTGGCACATCTAAACCCATATATGGAAGACGATCAAAAAACGAGCATGTCTAAACAAGGAACCATAGTTCTAGCAACTGTAAAAGGCGATGTTCACGATATTGGAAAAAATATTGTCTCTGTAGTCCTTTCTTGTAATGGCTATGAGGTCCATGATTTAGGTGTCATGGTCTCAAATGACAAAATCCTTAAAAAGGCCCAGGAAGTTGATGCTGATATCATCGGACTGAGCGGGCTTATTACTCCCTCGCTAGATGAAATGATTACCAATGCAAAAGAAATGACCAGACTTGGTTTTACCTGTGACCTTTTGGTAGGAGGGGCCACTACGAGTAAGGCCCACACGGCGATCAAGATAGCTCCTGAATATAGCGGTGCAACTGTTCAAGTGGGCGATGCCTCACTCGTTGTAGGAGTCACCTCAGGTCTTCTCAAGGAAGCTAATCGGGCTGCTTACTTGAGAGAGCTAGAACAAAAGCATCAAAGAGCAAGGGATCTTCATTTCCAATCAAAAAATAGGGCCTCGAAGCAAATTTCTATTGAACAGGCCAGAGAGAGAAAACCTGCACTTAAGTATCAGCATATCGAAAAACCTAAAACTTTAGGAATCAAAGTCTACGAGGACTTTGATTTGAAAGAACTTGCAAACTATATTGATTGGTCACCATTTTTTTGGACTTGGGAGCTCAAAGGCACTTACCCTAAAATACTTGAAAGCCCAAAATATGGCCTCCAAGCAAAAGAAATATTTCAAGATGCCCAGAAATTATTGAGTCAGATTATTGATCAAGGTCTTTTCACCCCAAAAGCTGTGGCAGGATTATTTTACGCCAACTCTGTTGGAGATGATGTTCAAATATTCGCAGATGAGAAAAGAAGTGAAGTTTTAAAAACTTTCAAATTTCTTCGCCAACAATTTCCCAAAGAAGAAGACTCTGATTGTCACTGCTTGTCTGACTTTATTGCCCCCAAAGACCAATCTATTGCCGATTATATGGGCTCCTTTGCTGTCACTATGAGTGATAGTGTAGAGAAATTTGCAAAAACCTTCGAAGAAAAAGGTGATGACTATAATTCCATTATGGTTAAATCCCTGGGTGACAGAATGGCCGAAGCGTTAGCTGAGTATATGCATCTACTTGTGAGAAAAGATTGGGGATTTGGAGTTGATGAAAACCTAGAGATCTCTCAACTGCTCAAAGAGAAATACCGCGGAATTAGACCTGCTCCTGGCTATCCAGCATGTCCTGACCATACAGAAAAATCTGTTATTTGGGAGCTTCTCGATGTCAAAAAGAGGATTGGTGTAGAGATCACTGAAAACTTTGCCATGTATCCACCAAGCTCAGTATCAGGCTACTATTTTGCCCATCCTGAAACGTCCTATTTCGGATTAGGCAAAATTGCAAAAGATCAAATTGAAGATTATTCAAAAAGAAAAGATATGGATCCTAAGATAATCGAAAAATGGTTGGCGCCATCCCTAGCATACGATCCATGACTACTCTTCTAATTTAATCACTTTAATTAAATCAAATCTTGCAGTAGCACCGCTTTCTTTACCTGAAAGGCCCATTTTTTTGTTATCTATAACTGACTTACTTAAAAATTCTGACTTTATAAATAAATCCTCTAGCGGGATTTTAAATTTAGCATACTCTTCGTTAGACCAGCAATGCTCACCTTTTTTCTTCTTTCCTTTTCTGGCATTACAAATTTCTGATTCCCAATTTTCTTCCATTAAAAAAATCGTTAAATCATAACCTTTTGGATCACCACTTGGATGAACACGGTTGTGAATCCCATGGAATGCAAAATTCATATCTTGACCAGTAAAGCTCAGATATTTATTAACATTATGCTTGTCTTTTGTCCTTTTAAGAACAGTTGGTAAATATTCAAAAGACTTCATTTTCTCACAGACAACAGGCGCTGTTCTATTACATAACCTAACCTCAAGAAAAAACTCAGGTTTTGGATTAAATATACCTGCTAAACGAATCCTTGATGGACCATCAAAAACAGTTTCCTTTGCTTTGTAGGACTGTCTTCCTTTTGGGCCATGCCTGTCACCACGATCAATATCAATCCATTTTAAATCAAATAGTGTTTCATCTAGAAAACCAGTATTGACTGTGCCTTGAGAAACATACAGCCTATCTTGCAAGCTTGAACTTAGCCCAATCGCTTTAGAGATAATTTTAGTAGCGACTCGGTCTGGAAAATTATTCTCAGGCTCACTATCGTTTTCATCTTTGATTCCAAAATGGTGGACAGCTTCATGAAGATAGCTCTTAGTTAAATAGAACACACTCTGGTTTACAGACTTCATGATATTGACAAAAATTGGACTTTTGGACTTAAGACCAGTCATCATATTTTTTTCAACACCACCAATCATAAAGCTGCGAGATAAGTCATCTTTGTCATCTCCTAACTCTTTGTCTGCTATTGAGTAAACTTGATCATCAGCGAAAATAAATTCAGTAGGTGCCAAAAAGGTCTCTGAGTTTTCTAGTTCATATTTTAATTGTGCTCTATTTGCTCTATACCATGTACAAATTCTGGTATCAATTTCACTCACCTGAGTTTCTGCTGGACATAGATACTGCTCTAGATCACTAGAACTTACTAAATCAACAGCTGCAACGGCCAGCTCCTTAGCATCAATCATTTTAAAATGAAGAACATCACTTCCATTTCCCACTTCTCTTTTTCCGGCAAGACATAAGCTTGCCACAATAAAAGATAGTGTCAGGGTCAGTATATTAGTTAATTTCATTGTGAGTTTCTCCTAGATTAAAAAATTGCGTACCAAGACAATAGACCGAATCTTTCACAGGTGATGAGTCAATAATTCTGTAAAGCTCATTATTAAATTTGTGAATAGTCTCTTTAATTTGTCCAATAAGACGAGAATCCATTGCCATAATAACAGAAGAATAACTTCTATCATCTACGCTTTGCTCAAATAGAGCTGTTCTGGCCATTTCAATCACTTGTTCGTGAAATGCCTTAATGGCATCGGATGGAAAGCCTCCACGTACATAAGAAGAGTCATCAGTGGCCTTTAACTTGCCATTTTCATCCTTAGTCATCAATCCATTTGAGATTAATCTATAAATAGCGTCATCTGCTTGTCTTTCAGAAATCTTTAAAGATTTTGCAATCCAAGCACTGTCACTTCTAAATTTATCTAAGTAGGTAAGTTCTAAAATCGCAAAGTGATACCACTCACTAAGAATTTTAAACTTGTCTATTTCAAGCTGAATATCATTGTCGTCTGATTCATATTTTCTTAGTCGGATTTTGGCCAGCTCGCGATCTGAAAAATTACGACCGTGCTCAACTTCAACTAGATCACAGAAATGATTGAGCTTTTCTTCGCCAAAGCCTAGCGCTCCACCAATTTTTCTAGCATACTCTATTGAAAGGCCACCCTTTGAATTGAATATTTTAGAAATTCTAGATGTAGGGATATCAAGATCTCTTGAAAAGGCCCTCATTGAGTATAAAGAGTTTTTCTTAACTCTTTTTTGGAATTCTTTTTTGAGGATATCTCGGTACGATTCACCCTCAAAGACTTTAATTGAAAATGCTTGATCCATTATTCCAGTCCTCGTTTATTGCCTACCTTTAACCCCAACTTCCGCTACAATATAACGAAAATGCGCTTTGCATCAAGCTATTGTTTTCATGAGATAAGAAATACATTATTTGTCTAAAATTTATACAACTGGTAAAAATAGAAACTCAATATTTTCAAGGAGTTTCACGACTTATGAAACGCTAAACGGTTGAAAGTATGTGAAGATTTTGCATTTTTGTAGCACTGCTTATGAACTATAGATTATAAATAAATAAGACACATTACGAATTGACCTGATGACTAGAGATTCGGGTTTAATGAACCATTTAAAAAGTGGCCTTAATTGACGCCGTAAGTACAGATTCCCCCCCTTCGTCCTTATGTCTTTTGAGGCCATTTTTATTTCCACTAAATTGACTTGAAATTGAGCTCTTCCATTATGTAGCCCAAACAGTCACTATGGGCAACGGCTGCATCCTTAGTGAGCATAGAGGGAAATATAGGGTGCTTAGTAGTGATTTTACCGTCAGAATAATCAAAAATCCCATCTCCGATATCAATTCCCATCCTATCAGTCACAATTAATTTCTTAGAACCTGTGTGCTGGGCCAGGAGTGTGCCTACCTCAACCCACCTGAAGTTATGTTGATCAAGGTCAGTTATAAATGAGAAATCATTATCGCTACTAGGATTGTTATCAAAATCAAAAAGTCCATCCTCAGGTATGGTAATGGTGGCCCTTGTTTGAAAGACTTCCACATCACCAGGAACCTCAAAACTTGTAGGGTACTCCTCAAGATGGATCAGCCACTCAATAAACCTGTCACAGTTTTCCTTGGCAACACTATTACCTGATTGGGCACACTCTAGCACAAGTGAGGGAGCAAGCTTTGCAAAGGCCATACTTTGTACAGTATGGGGCTCAGTAAAGTAGACAACTTTTTTTGCAAAGTGTGAGGCCAAATAAAGGAAGTTACTTCCAAGGGAATTGACACAAGCATAGAAAGGATTTTTTCCCGTATTGTTGTGAATATCAATATTGGCAAAAATATTTCTCTCTTTTGCGTATTCAAAAACTTGCTTTGATAGAATTTCGTAAGCTCCCTCTCCACCGGCCCATACCCTATTGAGATCAGGTGAGCCTGGTAAAATCCTAAGCCCCTTAGCGGCTCCCACTGGATTTCCTATATAAATAAGAAGTGATCTGGGAAGAGTTCTATTTCTAAAAACTTCTAAAAGAGTTTTGAGACAATAGTAACTTGTGGTTTCATTTCCATGAATCAAAGTCGATATAAAGAGAGGACGTTTGTCTCTACCTTCTAACTCTAATAAAGTTGGACCATCAAATACCTGGTCTATTTGCGCAAGGGAAGTGGTAAAAAATTTATCAGGAACACTTTTAAGAATTGAGAGTTTTATATTTTCCATGTGTGAACTGGATTACCTTTACTTTGATTTTCGATGTATGTTTCTAGCATTTTTTTAAAGCAACTTCCATGGTTTCTATAGTATTGTTTCTGCCAATTGGCACCATTTTGACCACTTAAAAGCCTGCTTCTAATCACACCATTTATATAGTGATCCACTTCCTCAGAAGAGATTCCCATTTGTATTAAGGACTTTCTCACCTTAGGCAGAACAGCTAGGATCAATTTTCTGACATTATAGCGCTTCCCATTAATCCAATGGACCTGAGCATTAAAACCGTTCTTTGCTGCATCATAGAAGTCATATTTGAGATTTTCAAATGATATCAGCTCTTCAGGGCCTTCTTGGAGTGAGGCAATATAGTGGGTAAACCCAAGATAAAATGCCATTCCGGCCACCATGTCGATTGCAGTAGGCCCGGCAGAAGGTGTTCTATGTTCAATTCTTAGATGAGGATTTCCTTCCTCATTAAAACCAATCAAAGGACGATTCCAACGCCAAATAGTTCCATTATGTAGTCTTAAGTGAGAAATAATATCTTCTTTGTCATCAAAGAGAATTGGCAGAAGAACAGGATACTTATCAACATTTTCAGTAAATAAATCAAAAAGTGAACCACCTGCATAACCATTGCCAAAGGTAACCCTCTTTTCCATTCTATGACCTTGCATTTTGATATTATCAAAATTCACGGCCTGCTCGAAAATGGAAATTCTCGTTTCATCCCATAGCTCTTTTCCATATAAGAATGGAGAGTTTGCACAGAGAGCGACCATCAGTGGAGAGGCCATTAATGAGGCATTATAATATTTAACGGCTTGGTCTTGTGAGACACCAAGATGGATCTGAAGGCTAGTGGCCGCAGCTTCTGCCATCACATCTTTATGCTCGACCCTTAGCATTTCTTTGCCTTGAATATCGAGAACTATAGGTCTTCCACCTCTAAAATCAAGAACGCGGTCATTGAGAGCGTAATATCTTTTTTGAGGAGACATATATTTTAAAGTTAGTTCATCTTCTTTAACAGTGGGTAGGCTTCCAATATAAACGGGAGTCACTCCCAATTTCTGGGCCACTTCAACACATTTATCCCAAGATACGCTAAAATCTTTTTCTAGCTTACGAAGGAGTCCATCACCAAGTGGAAAAGGTGAACCATTAATTTCGAAATTAAACATGGAAATTTCAGGAACTATATTTTTGTCATCAAGTTTTTCTATAAACTCAGGAGCTTTAGGAGAAGGACTACCAGACTTATCAACCAGCCAAGCTTCTAATTCATATCCACACATGAATTCAGATTTATCAAAGCGTTTTTCTTTAAACCATTCCCTGAGATGATTTGTCTCAGATAAAAGCCTAGCAGAAAATTCTTTCTCATCCTCAGCAGTGAATTTTGATTTATCTATATCTTGTCCCATAAAGTAATAGTATCAGTGATTTCCCTACTATTTAAGCAAAAGAATTTATCTGCAATGCTGGCAGGTCCATATTTACAAGGGTGAAAAGAGTTTTGACACTTTTAGAGAGGGGTATGGTTTCTACTACGCGACATTTCCACTATTTGTAAGCCCCCTACAATCACTATACAATATGTCCAAAACCTTGGAGTCCACGTGGAAAGTGTAAAAAGAGTCTGTATTGTCGGAGGAGCGCGAATTCCCTTTTGTCGCTCACAATCTGCCTATAAGGGATTATCTAACTTAGATTTGATGGGAACGGCGCTAAGAGGCCTGGTTGATAAGTTTAATTTAAAAGGAAAAGAAGTTGGTGAAGTGGCCCTTGGTGCCGTCAACAAACATTCCTATCACTTTGCCCTGGCCCGCGAATCTGTTATGGAAAGTGGTCTGTCTCCCAAAACCCCTGCTACAGATATGCAAAAGGCCTGTGGAACTTCACTTGAGACTTCAATATTTATTGCCAATAAAATCGCCCTTGGCCAAATTGAATGCGGTATTGCAGGTGGAGTAGACACTAACTCTGATTTACCTATTGAGTTTAAGAAGGCCTCCTCAGATAGACTATTGTCACTAAATAGTGCCAAGACATTTAAAGATAAAGTGCAGGCCTTTAAAGGCTTTAATCCCAAAGAGCTTATGCCAACCTTACCATCTATTAAAGAGCCTAGAACAGGGCTTAGCATGGGTGAGTCTTGTGAAGTGATGGCCAAAACCTGGAAAATCACAAGACTTGAACAAGACCAGCTAGCATTTGAATCACACCAAAAAGCAGAAAGTGCATATGAAAAAGGCTTCTACGACGATCTATTGATTCCCCATAGAGGGCTCAAAAAGGATGCACTCGTTAGAGGTGACACCACCATGGAAAAAATGGGAAAGCTTAGGGCATGTTTTGATAGAACTGAGTCAGGAACTCTTACTGCCGCCAATAGCTCTCCACTAACCGATGGGGCTTCATGTACATTTTATTGCAGTGAAGATTATGCCAAAGAACATGGCCTTGAAGTACTCGCCTACCTAGGTCATGTCCAATCTTTTGCCGTGGACTACTTAGGAGATGAAGGACTACTGATGGCCCCTGCCTATGCAGTCTCAAAGCTTTTAGAAAAAGCTGGCCTTGGGCTTGCTGACTTTGATTTTTATGAAATTCACGAAGCTTTTGCGGCCCAAGTTCTATGCACTATGAAATCGTGGAACGACTCCACCTTTTGCAAAGAAAAACTGGGAAGAGAAAATGTACTTGGCACCATTGATAGAGACAAACTCAATGTGAACGGTGGAAGTGTGGCGCTTGGACATCCATTTGCCGCTACAGGAACCAGGATTGTGGCCTCACTAGCAAAAATGCTTAAACAAAAAGGAAGTGGCAAAGCACTTATCTCGATCTGTACAGCCGGTGGCATGGGAGTCACGGCCATTGTTTACCGCGATTAAAGGCCACTTTAGCACCAGCATGTAATTACTGCTTGCAAGGTTTTGAAACAGTATTATCGCAAGTATCGATAGTGATCCCTTTGAATTTATTAGTAATTCATAGGGATATCACTCAATTTTCATGGCCTACACTAAAGTAAGACTAAGCGCATAAAAACAACATTTTCTAACAATTCACAATCCCTCTTTACGCAGGTGTGATTTCGCCTTATCAATGATTTCAACATATTCACATATTCCGGTTTTGGAGGACAAATGAAAAATATTATCATCGCATCCCTAATTATGGGACTTTTCTCAGCAACTGCTCTTGCTAGTGCCAAAAGACCAGTACCTGGTAAGAGAGGACCAGCAAAAAGAGCAAAACGATTTAAACATGGAAAAAGAAGAGCAAAAAGAGGATTCTCAGTTCGGCGGCTTCTCTATGGTCAAACACCAGCTTGTAAGGCACTTAAAGTAACTGCAAAGCAAAAGTCCCTTATCAAACTTTCTGTACTTGATGCTAAATCTGACTCAGCTACTCTACGTGCTGATTTAATTAAAGCAAAAGTAGCTTTTAGAAAATTAGTTCTTGCAGACGCCACAACACTTGGTGACGCTAATTCACAAACTAAGTTAATTGTAGATGCCAGTGCAGATCTTCAACAAGTAAGACTTGACCTTAAATCAAAGGTTCTTTTCGGAATTTTATCTGCTGACCAAAGAAAATTGGCCGGTAAGTGTGTTCGCTCACAAAGAAGAGTAAGAAGACCACGTCCAGGTAGAAGACCACACCCTAGAAAAAGACCTTACCCAAGAAGACCTAAAAGACCACTACCAAAGAGACCAATTATCATAAGGTAAGTTACTCATTCAATTTTCTCATAATATCTAAGGACCTCACAGTGAGGTCCTTTTTTTATACAATTTTCAAAAAACTGCTTAGAGAAAATCCACCTGACTAAAACATCGACAATTTCGCCACAAGTTTCTCCCTAGTTATAGCGATTATATTTATTTTGCAACTAAACCCTCTCTCCCCCGTAGAATTTATAAACATAGAATAGGGAGATATGATGAAAACTTGGACGATAGCACTAATACTAATGTCACAATTTTTACTAACTGCATGTAGTGATGATTTATTTAGTAGTTCAGATAACGACTCAGTTACAAGTGAGCCGGCGCCTGCACCACAGGCCCCCGCACAGCCGCAAGGAACTGATGAGATCGTAGATGAAGATCAAGATGAGCAGTTTGATGAAGATGATAGTGAAGACCAAGATGAGCTTCTCAGTGATGAAATAGACGAAGATGATGATCAAGATGATGTTGCTGACGAAGAAGATGATCAAGATCAAGACGATGTTGCTGACGAAGAAGATGATCAAGATCAAGACGATGTTGCTGACGAAGAAGATGATCAAGATCAAGACGATGTTGCTGATGAAGAAGATGATCAAGACGACGTAGCTGATATAGATGAAGATGCTGATTTAGATGATGAAGATGCTGATTTAGATGATGAAGATGCTGATCCTTCCATTAGTCATTTTCCTATCCTACCAGGTAAGTATGAACTAAGATTAAAGCACCAGGGAAGAATCCGTAGCTACACCCTTGTTATCCCTAATAGATATAATCACAGTAAAAAGGTTCCTCTTGTATTTGGATTACACGGTATGACTGGAACTCCTGAGTTCATTGAAGATAACACAAGACTTACTGAATATGCTCAAAGACTTGGTTTTATCGCTGTTTACCCAAAAGGTAATGATTTGTTTTTAGATGATGGTTTTGGCTGGAATCTATTATGGAGAGCACAACCAAGAATTCTAAAACAAGATAGACACAGCAATAATGTGGCCTTTCTTAGAAAAATCACAAGAGTGCTAAGAAGAAACTTGAAAATCAAAAGAAGAAGAATCTACGCCATGGGATTTTCAAATGGTGGAACTTTCGCTCAAAATCTAGCGGCCAAAGCACCAAGATTGTTTGCAGCAGTTGGCGCAGTAGGAGCAACAATTGGTGGAGCTAATCCATTTTCACAAAAAATAGAGATCATGCCTAAACCTAAAATGGCCGTACCTGTATACTTGGCCTTTGGAAGGCAAGATTTAAGGTATATAAATATACCACTACAGTTTAGGCCAGCTGCTATAGTAGGATTTTGGGTACTAAATAACAAATGTGACCTACGTCCAATACTACATTATAACTCAATCACTAATGTAGCTGTTTATACTTATAAAAGATGTAATGGACGGGCCAATGTCAAAGCAGCTTTCTATGACCAGGGACATGTATGGCCTAGGTTTGGTAACTCAGGCTTTAATGCCACTAAGAGAATGCTAAAATTCTTTAGAAGACATAGACTACCGATCTACAAACTCTAAAAAAAAGTAAAGGCCAAGAAAACTATCATCCTTTCTTGGCCTTTATTATTAAATAAATTCCACCTAAATACACCGTACAAAATTTCATCAATTGTCTATCCAAAAAGGGACCAGCATCCCTTGAATAATCAGAAATTCACTACCTAGGCAGGCCTATATTATGCACTGTAATGACAAATGGCTTTCACAAGGAGGAGAAAGTGAAGTTGGCCCTATTTCTATCAATTCTCATTTATTTTATTTTAATCTCAGGTTTTAACCTAGTACAAATTCATATATAGGCGCGTTGTCCCTTAAAAGATGGCCCACTCCTCCACTATCCTATAAACATCTTTTATATAGTGAGGAGATCTCTTGAAAATACTCATTTGCGGTGGCACTCTTTGTTATTCTCATGCAACATTCAAGGCGGACCTATTAGTGGTAGATGAAAAGATCGTGGCCATTGGTGATGACTTAAAAAAGCATCACAGCTTTGATGAACTCATTGATGCCCATAGATTATTAGTCTTTCCTGGAGGAATTGATCCACACACACATATGGATCTTCCTGTTATGGGAACCCACTCAAGTGATGACTTTGAAACTGGAACCATCTCCGCCCTTCATGGGGGAACTACTTCCATCATCGATTTTGCCAACCAAGAAAAAGGTGGAACCCTAAATGACGCCCTTGATATCTGGAAGGCCAAGGCCTCCGGCAAGGCCATTTCCGACTATGGCTTTCACCTCACCATTACGGATCTTAACGAAAGAACAAAAAAAGAAATCCCTGCTATTTTTAAATCAGGAATCACCTCCTTTAAAACTTTCACGGCCTACCGTGGAAGTCTTATGATTGATGATAAAATGATGGGTGAGATCATGAGAGAGATCAAAGCACTGGGAGGACTGGTAACAGTTCACGCAGAAGATGCGGATACCATTGAAGACAAAATTCGCGAATATAAAAATGCAGGCCTTTTAACCCCCAAGTACCACGCTCTTTCTCATCCGATTTCTGCTGAAGTTAAAGCTGCCAGTCGTGTAATGGATTTGGCCTATCAAAATGAGTCTGGACTTTATATAGTACACACAAGTGCAGGTGATACATTGAAGGCAATCCAGAAAAATTTTGATCGAAGACAAAGAGTTTTTGTGGAAACCTGTACCCAGTACCTACTGCTTGACGACAGTGTCTATGACCAACCAGGGTTTGAGTCCGCAAAATATGTGATGTCTCCCCCTATTCGCTCAATAGATGACTGCAAAGACCTTTGGTACGCCCTTAGAGCAGGACTTGTTCACTCGGTGGCCACTGACCACTGCCCCTTCCACTACAAGGGCCAAAAAGATGCAGGCGACGGTGATTTTACAAAAATTCCTAATGGCGCTCCTGGAGTAGAAAATAGGATGGAGCTTATCTACTCCGAAGGGGTTGATAAAGGAAGAATCACCCTAGAAAAATTTGTTGAAGTAACCAGCACGTATGCGGCCCGAATATTTGGAATGAAAAATAAGGGAGCTCTCGATATTGGAAAAGATGCTGACATCGTATTATTTGATCCCAGTGCCTTGCACACTATTTCAAGTTCTAGCTCAAAACAAAATGTGGATTACAATCTCTATGAAGGACAAACTGTCACAGGCAAAGTTATCACTGTGCTGAGGCGGGGCAAAGTGGTTGTAAGAAATGGTAAAGCTGATCAGATGGAAAAGGGAACGGGGCAATTTATAAAAAGAGATAAATTTAACTTTTCTCTTTAAGTAATGTGTTTCAGCATCCATGAAAAGTCTTCTATATACAGATATTGGTTTAATTTTCAGTAAAAATCGGAACATTTATTTATTTATAATTAGTTAACGAATAGTAATTGCAGCAGTATCTTTTTTCTCAGATACCCATTAATGGGAAATAAGGGAGAAATGATGAAAGCTATAATATTACTACTACTGCTATCAATGAGTTCAAACCTATTTGCTCTTGCCAGCGTAGAATCAGATTGTGCCGACCAAAACCATATCAAAGAAGCGATCAAACAAGTCTTTAAAAAATATGGTGATTTTGCCGGTTATCAAAAAAATCATGGTTATAAAATTCCAAAAACACTGATGGATTGTTTAAAAGGAAAACTTAAAAATGGAAGAGTTAAATGTCGGGCCAACACAAATCCTAGATGCATTACAGGCGCTCTAGGCTTTGCAACGGCAGGATCAAAAAATGCTAATATTTGCAAAAGAACTGAAGATGTTTTATCTGATTGTGATCAAATTGATAAAAGAGGCTCATACGCAATGCTAACTATGCACGAATGGACTCACGCTTGTGGCTATATCCCCGAAAGTCAGCCAGAAAATGTTGAGGAAGCAGTAATGGATTGGTGGAATTCGACCCATACAGGCTTCAGTACAAATTGTGCACAAAGATAAATCAAATAAATAGGGAGTTGGTAATTACAACTCCCTTTTTTTCGCAAATATTTCATGTGTGTAACACGACTTGTTTCACAACATGATAACACTTCCACACTTTCCACGGTATTTTTTTCAAACACTCCTTCACAGTCAAATTTTAGCATTGTACAAAACCTGCTCATTCATTTGAAAATTATAAGGAGTCACTCAGTGAATTTTTTTATGACATTTTTTTTAATGGCAGTCGTTAGCACCAATCTATTTGCTTCTCAGCAATATCTTGCTAATTGTAAAGGCGTAGGCAATGACACTCAAGCAACTATCACGAGTGATGGAGTGCTTGCTCTTATTCAAGATGGCACTACAAAAAACTATCGCGTAAATTTATATCATGATATTGCTGATGGATACCCCGTTATTGTAGGTCTTCAATTGGGTTTAGAAGTGACTATATCTGATGAGGATTCAAGTAGTGCTTTTATAAATGGAAAAGCTGTTGATTGCATTCATTAATGCATTAAATAAAAGAAGGCCTTTATTGATACAAAGGCCTTTTAGTATATTTGGGTATTTTTTAATCGATTACCACTGTGGATCAACTAAGTCGCCGTAGGCATCAGGCCTTCTGTCCCTGAAAAATTGGTAATTGTGTCTTACTTCTTCAATAAGTGAAAAGTCACAGTCAGCGATCACAACTTCATCACGGTTCTCTGCTCCTTCACTAACAATCACGCCTTTTGGATCTACAATATAGCTATTTCCATAGAACTCACCATGGCGCCATGGCTCTTCCCATCCATGCCTATTACTTGTGGCCACAAAAACACCGTTGGCACAGGCCAGAGCAGGTTGTTCGATTTTCCACATATATTGGCTGGTTGATTTTACTGTTGCTGAGGGATTAAAAATGATTTCAGCTCCCCGCAAAGACAGTGCCCTTGCACCCTCAGGGAAATGCCTATCATAACAAATATAGACACCAATAGTGGCATACTTAGTTTTAAAAACGGGAAACCCTAAATTTCCAGGTTTAAAATAGTACTTCTCACAAAAGCTTGAACCTTGCGGAATATGAATTTTCCGATATTTTCCAAGACAGCTTCCATCAGCATCAAAAACAGCTGCCGTATTGTAGTAAACTCCAGTTTTTTCTTTTTCATAAACAGGAGCAATGATCACCATATTGTGTTTTTTAGCGGCCTTTGAAATAATTTGAAGAGTTGGACCACCTGGTACCTCTTCCGCAAATTCGTACCACTTTTTATCTTCTGTGGCACAAAAATAAGGTCCGTTGAATACTTCTTGTAAGCCTAGTATCTGAACTCCCGACTCTGCTGCCTGATCTATTAATCCAAGGTGTTTTTCAACCATAGCACAACGCATCTCTTCCATGCTTCCCGTAGTCTTTGGGGTACTACACTGGATAAGTCCAACTTTCACAGTTTTTGCCACAATCTCTCTCCTTGCTCACGACAAAACTTTAAAATTTCGTCTTCATCTTGTTTAACTATTTTTTTCTCTTTAACAATGAATTCGCCAGAAGAAATCACGCTATCTACATGTCTTTCACTGAGCCCATAAAAAAAGTGCCCTAAAAAGTTCTGATCATTGATCTCGGTTGGTGAGTCATAATTAAATACCACTAAATTATCACCGCCGTCACCAGCAATTTGGTTTTCTTTCAAATACCTATGTGAATTCCTAAAAATCTGGTAGCACAACCCCATATCAGCTCCTCCATCAGAGTGCTGATCTAGAAAAAAGACCCTCGCTGATTGGATCATATTAGAATGCATACCATCTGTACCTAGCATCACCCTATCAGGATTAAGACCTGATATATCAAATTTGCCTACCCCATTGTTTTGATTACTTTCCGTACTTACAACAATAGAACAGGCAGAGTCTTTTAATAGCTTTCTTTCATTGTCACTCAGGTGAAGACAATGGGCCAAAATCGTTTTCTTATTTCTTAGAAAACCGTAGTCAGCAAGTCTTTCTACAACTGATTTACCGTATTTCTTTTGGCAATCACTTTGATCACACAGATCTTCTGCAACATGAATGTGAATCCCGCTATCATAGCGATCCACCAAAGTACGGGCACTGGCCAGCAAAGAATCTGAAACAGTAAAAGAGGCGTGAAGGCCTATCAGGCCGTGTCCGCTTTCCAGAAAACGAGACGTTTCTAAAAGTCCATCTTCTAGGCATTTTTGTCCATCTCTATCTGATAGCTCAAGGCATAAATGGTGAGATAATCCAAGAGACTCAAATGCCTCTTTAATAGTACCCAGAACGCCATTACTAAAGTTAGGGGAGCTGTGATGATCGATGACAAAAGTTGACCCGGCCTTTGCTAGTTGCAAGGCAGTTCCTAGGGCACTGGCACGAACCATATCGCGGTCTAACTTCTTATCTAGATTCCACCATATGGATTTTAATATTTCTTCAAAATTAGTGGGGGCCTTTTTGGGATAAGGCATTCCTCGTGCCAAAAGCGAATAAGCGTGATGATGGCCACAAACAAATGACTTCGTAACCCATTTACCACCCAGATCATATTCACTACTACCCGATTTACCGTGTCCGGAACAAAGCTTTTCCATTTTGCCACAATCGAGCAAAAGATCACCCTTAAAGATTTTCAAATTAGTAGGGTCAATGTAGCTCGCATTTTTTAATAGTAGAGACACTACAGACTACCTTCTATAGGCAGTACGTACCTACGTTTTTTATCAAAAGTATATAGAGCATTTGTGACAGCAGGGGCCGTTGGGACAAGGCCTATCTCCCCCACTCCTTTAGCTCCGTAGGGGCCAAACTGATCTTTGACTTCCACACCACTAACCACAAACTTTGGCGTTTCTTTGGCCCTTAAAACTCCGCAGTCTTTTAATTTCAGTGATACTGGTTTTGAATCGACACACCTCATATTCTCTTTCAAGGCATAGCCAAGGCCCATGTGAAGAGAGCCCTCAATTTGTCCTTCAAAAAGTACCGGGTTCATAATCTTTCCGGCGTCGTGACAAGCATAGATAGTATCAATTTTGCCTTGGTCATCTAAAACTACTACTTGAGTGGCATAACTATAAGAGTAGTGTGTAATGACTTCACCATTTTTTTCAGCACCAGGCTTCGTGGTAAAATCACATATCCACTCTCCAGGAAAACTCATTCCACCTAGTTGTGATAAATCACCGCCTTTTAGATTTTCTTTAATTTTTGAACAGGCATTAATCAAAGCGTTCCCTACAAGTGAGGTGGCCCTTGAGGCCGTGGTCATTCCTGTAAAAGCATCTGCTTCACTTGTTTCAACTTTTATGGTGACATTTTCTGGGTTAACATCCAATTCTTCGCAAACTGTTTGCAAGGCCATGGTATCCACACCTTGTCCCATTTCAGTCCACCCATGAAAAACAGTCAACTTACCAGCACGATCAATATAGATTTTGACTTTACTGGAGTCTGGCATGCCATTGCCTATTCCTGTATTTTTTATTCCACAGGCAATTCCAGCATACTTAGCACTTTGGAAAACATCTTTCAAAGACTCAAGCGTTTGTCTTACCCCCACACCAGACGATAATTTTTGTCCTGTGGATGTCTGGCAGCCTTCAGTTAGAGCATTCTCATAACGAAACTGCCAACGATCAAAGCCACCCTTTTCGCACAATTCATCAATACAAGATTCAAGTGCAAAGGTTGCCTGATTGGCACCAAAGCCTCTCATAGCACCACACGGTAAATTATTTGTATAAACAGACTTGGCCTCTACGTCTACGCAGGGAACATTGTATGCTCCCGTGGCGTGGCCTGCTGCTCTTTCTAATACCTTCATTCCCACTGAGGCATAAGCACCGGTATCACCCAGTATATTGGCCTTAACAAATTTTAGTTTACCTTTACTATCACACCCAACTCTATAGTCCATCCACAGAGGGTGTCTTTTCACTGACATCCTAATAGACTCTTCCCTGTTGAGAGCGAGTTTCACAGTCTTTCCAGTAGTAAAACTCATTAAGGCACAATGACCTTGTACAGATAGGTCTTCTTTTCCACCAAAGCCACCGCCATTGGGAACTAAAACCACATTAATTTTATCTACAGGCAAATTTAAAATCAAAGCAATTTGCCTTTGATCTTCATACACACCTTGTCCTTGAGAATAAAGCTCAATAGCGTCTCCTCTCATTCGAGAGATCGCCACTTCAGGCTCCATATAAGCATGTTCAATTCTCTGTGTTTCATAAACACCAGAAGACACAAATTCACATTCCGCTTCAACCTCACAAGCCTCGCCCCCTCTTTTCACAACACATACATCTAAGAGGTTGGTTTCACCGTGAATCACAGGGCTTGTGGCCTCCAAAGCTTTGTGCATATCACTGACTGGAGTCAATACTTCATACTCAACATTAATTAACTCAAGCGCTGCCCTCGCATTATCTGAGGAATCGGCAACAACTGATGCCACTACATCGCCCATATAGTTGGTGGTTTCACCGACGGCGATCATCACCGGCCAATCCTTTCGAATCAGACCTACAACTCTTTCACCTGGAATATCTTGTGCAGTTAAAACTTTGACCACACCTGCTGCACCTCGGGCCTTAGTTGTATCTATTTTTAAAACACGGGCTCTCGGGTGATCACAATATTTCAAAGCACCATAGTGCGTTTCTTCGAATCTCAGATCGTCAACATATGGCCTCATTCCCAGGGCCGTTTTCATAGCGTCGACTTTGGGGATAAAGGTGCCCACTTTCCCAGAAAATTTGGGAATTTCAATTTCTTTACCCTCTCTAATATGAGCTGCTGCAAATCCAATGGCCTGGGTAATTTTGGTGTACCCAGTACACCGACACAAGTGAGGGTTAAGTGCAGCTACAATTTGTTGATCTGAAGGAGATGGGTTTTTCTCTAAGAAAACCTTGGCCCTAGCAATAATGCCTGGAATACAAAACCCACATTGAACCGCGCCT
>Ga0257116_1001195_pt1 | contig 17761 bp, 14 predicted proteins | sample SI112_120mmetaG_FD_190150 | JGI IMG/M metagenome (GOLD analysis project Ga0257116, IMG submission 190150) | Marine microbial communities from Saanich Inlet, British Columbia, Canada - SI112_120m | ecosystem: Environmental > Aquatic > Marine > Inlet | place: Canada: British Columbia | collected...
CAGATATTACTGGCACGATCACTAATATCCAAACAACTGCAGTAGCAGTAATGGGTGCATTCATTACACTTGGTCTGACGGTAATGTTTTACCGCAAGATCCGTGGCTTAGCGTCACGTGGCTAGTACTTAAAAAAGTACAAACCTTTTAGAGAGTCTCGCCTCCTTGAGGCTCTCTATTTTTAATTAACTACCAAAACCAGTAACGACAAAGTAAACAAACAACAACCTATGATCAAACAACTCTTCACTGCTCTTGCCTTTACATTAGCACTCATGCCCATGAGTGCTAATGCTTGTGATGAATGTGAAGAGCTACTCGCCGCCGCTGAAGATATTGTTTGGCAGATGGAGTCTTTGCTGGATGATGTTAGTGGCTATGCAGATAGCGCCAGTATGAATAGTGATGATGCTCAAGCCTATGGTGATCTATCCGCTCAGTGGTCAGACATTAGTGAGACTTGGGCTAGTGTGGCAGAACAGAACTCTGATAATGCTGGGGCTTTTGCAGACAATGCACAAGCTTATCAAGATTTAGCAGAGCAATACATTAATGCTATTGGCAGTTATCATGATATTGCTTCACAATATGTTGATGACATCGCTAGTTTTAGAGATGAAGCAGATAGTGCTAGTAGTAGCGCACTAGATTCTGCTATCAGTGCCGCAGATTTTGCCATCAGTGCCGGAGAGTCTGCTCAAAGTGCACAAACCATTATTGATGATCTAAACAGTGTTAGTCAATCAGCAGGAGATGTGACTAATCTACTCAGTGAGTTAGGAACAATCACTGAGGCAATAAACCTTCTCTCAGAAAATGCCATTGCTCGTACTGATCTAATATTGTCTCTACATGATGAGATAGAGCAAGACGTTCAAGTTATTGAACAAAAGAAACAAGAAGTAACCGACAGTGCTGATGCATCCATGAACAGCTTTACCATTACCGAACAGCAACTAGAAACTCAGTATGGTATCAAACTTCAATCTTTTGATACTAAAGAGGCAGAGTTAGAACAAGACAAACAAACAGCCACACAAGCTATTGAGACTAAACAAGTAACGTCTAGTACAGCCATGGACAACTTCGTTAACGAGGTTGAATCTTCCAAGGCTCAAGCACAGACTTTAATTGATAATCTTAGTACTTTAGTGGAAACTTCCAAAACTCAATCGGTTGACTCTATGAGTGATCTGGTGAGTTTAGTCAGTGATACCCAAGCTCAAGCAACAGCAGATATTGATAGTTTTGTTAGTTCTGTAGAACAAAGCAAAACCCAAGCAGTGAGTACCATAGAGAACTACACCAATACTCAAGACTTTGATACTTTAGTCACCAACATCGTTGAGGCTTATGTCGGTGATGTTGCAGTGCCTGATAATTCTGCTCAAGTGGCTGCACTTGATGCCAATACTTCCGCAGTAGAATCCAACACCACGGCAACCGATGTAAACACCACTTCGGTTAATGCCAATACTGAATCTAATACAGCCAACACCAATGCTTTATCTGAATCTACAACAGCAACCAGTGATAACACCAATGCATTAAGCACCAACACACAAGCCACTACAGGCAACACTAACGAGCTAGCAGGGCTTAAAGCCGCAGTGGAGGCTAACACCGCTGCTTTAAAATCAGGTGGATCTGTATCAGAAGGTGAGTTTACCGGTGAAGTGAACTACACCGATATTGGTACGACTTATATTGATGGTTTATCGACTAATCTTACTAATCTGTTATCAAGTGATACCAATGCTGATGGCAGCGCTACAGCACCATCTTTTACTAATGACTTTAACATTGGCACACTCGCCACCCTAGGCGGCTCTACTTCCAATTATGGGCAAGATGCTAACTTTTCTGGTAGTGGTGGTACTTGTCCTTTTGAGTCATTCACCTTTAATCTAATTGGTGGCAAGGTCATTACTGTAGATACCTCATTCATTTGTATGTACTCAAGACCGATTGTTAATCTAATGATGACCATCATTATCTTACTAACCTTAGTAATGGGCTTTAGATATGTCACTCGATAAAGTTTTCTACTGTCGAAAACTTTTAGCTCTAATAACCAAGCAATTGGAGGAGTATTGATATGGGCGCAATCGTTGCAGCAATTAATGTTGTTCTTAGGTTTATCACTGGAGCAAAAGTATTAAGCTTTAGCTTCTTCACTTGGATAAGCTCAAACTTTATTACCTTCTTCTTTGCCTTCCAGTTTATCACCTGGATTGCCAGTGCTATCTTTACCCTAATGCTTGGGTTTTACGGCACTGAGATTATCTCAAGTATATTGGATGTAACCGGTGTGCAAACCTATGTCAGTTCACTGCTTAGTAATGTGTTTGATTTTGGCAACTCAATTGATGTATCAGGCAATGCATTTGGCACAACACTGGATGATGCACTTCTGTACTTCCACTTCTATGACTTCTTTAATTTAATCATCTCTTTATGGTTTGGCATCTTTGCTCTGAAGATCAATATTGCTGTGTTCCGTGCCACAAGATTTAACGCATCCAGGTCAGGCATCCTTGGCTCTATGGGTGGCTATAAGGGCTAGTACCAATGGTAAACCATAATAGACAAATATCCATCAAAAAGTGTTCCGAGGGGAACAGTAAAACACTTATTTTTTTAATTAAACAATATTAATAAACAACTATGATCCATCTAATCACCGGCAGACCCGGACACGGCAAAAACATCTATGCACTCACCTTCCTAGAAAAAGAACAGTTCATCAACTACGATAAAGAAACTAAAACCTTTAGTTCTACTATTGACCGGCCTTTGTTCTTCATTGCCTTTGATGGTATTGATATTGTTGATAGTACAACAGCTAAGTATGAAGATTTGGATAACCTCCCAACCGATCAAGAACATGACAATACTTCTAAGTTCCCAGACAACTCGGTTATTGTTATTGATGAAGCTCATCGCTACTCACCAAAGTCAACCAACAAAGAAGGCTTTACCAGCTTTGTCTCATTTTTAAAGATTCATCGCCATTATGGTTTTGACTTTATCTTTATAACCCAGAGTCAAAAAGATCTTAATATTGATATACGCAATCTGGTGGAGAATCACTTTAGAGTTAACAGGCCTTTTGGCACACAAAAGAGCTTTGTTAATCACTACTTAGGTGCAGAGACATCAGAGAACAAACAACCCGTTAAACAATCATCCAAACCGTTTGTATTAGACAAGCGCTTTTTTGAAGTTTATAAGTCTGCCAGCATTCATAACTACAAATCCAGCATTCCTAAGAAGTACTACGTTTTTATCTTATTCTTTATTTTGTTTATTGGCTTTATTATTAGCAAAGGCATCTATGTTTATGATGCTTTTAGTTCTGGTGATATGATGAACTTTGGTAAGAGCGTGCAGAGTGAGTTATTGGGAGGCAGTGGTAGTAATACGTCTGCAAACAATAACCAAGCAGGCACTAATGGAGCGCAAACAGTTGAGAATCGGGGCGCCAGATCTTCTAATCTGGTCAAACCCTATTTTTATCTGTTTAAGAACAAGGATAAGTTTAAAGAATCTGGGGCAATCTTTAATACCGTCTCACCAACCGTTGTTCTGAATGAATCCTCTATCTTTTGTTACTGCACCGTTAAAGAGATTGAGATTATTGATAATATTGTCAGGCTGATGGACACCAGTAATAATATCAAGATTGATTTTATATTGGTGTCGTTTAGTAAAAAAGACTACCTAGATTTTAGTATTAAATACACTTTTGAGAATGAGTTCTTTAGAGTTAGTCCATCTACAGCACTGATATCAAACATATTGCTGCTTGATTACCTTAAGAATGATTATCAAACTCTTACCAAGATTAACTCCTCAGCACTGGTAGAGGTGGGTTACGGTTTTAGCTCTAACTTTGTCACCAAGTACCCAATCATTCTCAAGAACTACAAGTCATCGAGTGTGAGTAGTGTTAGGCTTAAAGCTGATACAGCCAATAAGCTATCACCGAGTAAGAACAACTCCAAACAACAGCCCTCAGACAGGGTGGTAGGTGAGAAGATATCTTTTAATGATGTGGGCTTTAAGTTTAGGATTGATACTAAGTATGTAGATGATCAAACAGTCTCTATTAAACTCAATCAATCACATTCATTCTTACAAGGATTTGTAGATGATATACCAGTGACCGATAAAAGAGATTTTAAGTCACAGTTCTTGTTAAAAGATGGGCAGTTAGTGCCACTATTTAATCTGTCTAGCTTACTCAACTCAAAATCCAAAAAAGAAACCATTCCATTCTTAAGCTACTTCTTGCCAGGCAAGGTAGATGATGACAACTCTAGCTATCAGGTGTTTTTACGCTTTAGGTTTGATGAGAAGCTAAAAACAAAGCAGAAGAAAGCAGAGATAAGCCAAGATCAAATTGTAGAGCTAGAGAGCGCTACTAAAACTGTAGAATTGGAAAATATAGAAGATATAGTTGGTGTAGATAGTTTGGATAAAAAAGACAAAGAATTGGCCAATGAACTATTGGTAAATTAAATGCCAAGAGAAGAGCCAACTGGGTTGGCCTTCTTGGCATTTTTTAATTGATTAGTAATTTTTACTATGTTGTTACAATTAACAACAATATGAAATACATATTATTATTTATATTTTTGTTTGGCATGGCTCATGCCAACCTAGAAGCTTTTGATAAAGAAGGCAGGTTTAAAGAGGTTAAGTTTGAATATGGCACACCTAAGGTTATGAGAGTACTTACTGAAGATGGTAATCTCTCTGAACAGAAGGGGTGGATTGACAAGAAGATTATTGAGAGGATTGTAGGGTGGTCAAGAAGATAGGTCTTGTAAAAAGCAACTTGAAATGTGTCCAAGATTAACGGACCACTACATAGTAAGATTAGATGTTTTGAAAAGTTTTTAGTTGTCATTAAGTTTTTAAAACTATAAATGCTTGGTTAAAATGAGCTTAATTTTTGTTAAATTAATTGCTTGAAATGTCAAGACTTACAGAACTTATATCACAAACAAAATCTAAAGACCCACAATTAGGCGCTGATCTTGAAAGAGAGTTTAAAGCTTTGTCATCCCGTAGAGAGTTTGGTTTGAATTTTGAGCGTCACAGGCCTGAAATCGTAGAATTACCAAATAGAATGATTCGTAAAGGTGATAAGGTGCGGGTATTGCCGGAAAGAGGATCTACTAAAAAAAACGATCAACAATTGTGGCTTGTCAAAAAAATTAAAAAGAATAAAAAAGTAAGTATTGCGACTCTTGAGTCCACGACTAAAGAAGAAAAAGAGACTAAAGAAAGTAGCATAGACGACTTAATTGTTATTGCTGAGTTCCAAGATTATATCTATCCTGGACTAGTAAGTACAGGTAAGGTTGAGAATGGTGATGACAAACCATATCACACTGTAATAAATGGAGAGAATTATCATGCACTTAAAGCACTAACCTTTACTCACAAAGGTAAAATTGATGCCATATACATTGACCCACCATATAATTCAGGGGCGCGTGATTGGAAATACAATAATGATTATGTAGAATCTGAAGATAATTATCGTCATAGTAAATGGTTAGCATTTATGGAGCGTAGGTTACTTATCGCAAAAGATCTATTAGATCCAGATAACTCTGTGTTAATTGTTACGATAGATGAAAAAGAATACTTGAGGTTAGGAATGTTATTGGAACAAGTGTTCTCTGAGGCTAATATTCAAATGGTGACAAGTGTTATAAGCCCTTTTGGTGTTGCAAGGTCTAGTGGGCTTTCTCGTGTCGAAGAGTATATTTATTATGTGGCTTTAGGTGATGCAAAGTTGGGAGTTCCCAATGATTCAAGAGTATTGCTTGCTAGAGAAGATGAAAAGCAAGTTGATTTGAATAAGAATACTGAAACATTTTGGTATTCTCTAATGCGTGCCGGTTCAAACTCAACAAGGAAAAGGTCTCCAGGTTGTTTTTATCCAATATATACAGATGAAGATGGGGTGTTTCATTCCATAGGTAATGCTTTGCATAGAGAATTAGATAGAAAAAAAGTAGAACACCCAAAGGGATTAGTGCCTAATTGGCCAATTAATCAAAATGGAGATGAAGCTGTTTGGCAAGTCTCACCAGAAAATGCTGTTAAATTGTTTGAAAAAGGTTTTGCTCGCACCGGAAGATATGATAAAAAACTTAATCGATACAGCATTACTTATCTGAGAGAAGGAACAATATCAAGATTAGCATCAGGAGATTTAAAGTTTGATAAATCGGGAAAAATTGAAGTTGTTAAAGAATCAACCAATTCTGGAAGAACGGTATGGGCGTTTAGCTCACATAATGCTACCTCTCACGGCACAAAACTTTTAAAGAAAATACTTCCAGATAGGAAATTTCCCTATCCTAAAAGTTTATATGCGGTAGAAGATACTCTAAGGGTATGCTTAAAAGAAAAACCAAATGCTACAGTATTGGACTTTTTTGCAGGATCGGGAACAACCGCTCATGCCATTATGAGATTAAATAAACAAGACAATGGAAATAGAGTAAGTATTTCTGTAACGAATAATGAAGTTTCTGCGGATGAACAGGATGATTTGAGGAAAAAGGGATTAAGACCTGGTGATTCAGATTGGGAGAAATGGGGGGTTTGCGATTACATTACCAAACCCCGTATAAATAGTGTCATTAGTGGCATTTCTTCAGTTAAAAAGGAGATTGTTGGAGATTATAAATACAACGATCTATTTCCTTTAAAAGAAGGTTTAAAGGAAAATTCTGAATTCTTCACATTAACCTATGAAACGCCTATATCCATAAATTATAATCTAGCTTTCGAACAAATAGCCCCATTGTTATGGATGCGTGCCGGAAGTAAGGGGAAACGAATCGATTCAATTCCAGTATCTGGCTGGGCTGTAGCAGATAGTTATGGAGTTTTGTTTGACCTTGATAAAAGCAGCGAATTCTATAAAGCAATAAATGCTCAAACCAATATTAAAATTGCATACATAGTTACAGATGATGACAGACGTTATCAATCAATCGCAAAACGCTTACCTAAGACAGTTGAGCCTGTTAGATTATACGAATCCTATTTAAAGAATTTTCAATTTACAAATGACATTTAAAATATGAAGTTTACACTGAAAGATTATCAAGAAGAAGCTGTTGCGGATGTACTTGTGAATATGCGAAAGGCATCAAAACGCTGGCAAGAAGAAGGTGATATACACGCTTTTTCACTTACTGCAACAACAGGATCTGGTAAAACGGTTATGGCCGCGGCCGTATTCGAAGCAATGTTTTATGGTGAAGATACTTTTGATTTTGAAGCAGATCCTACCGCTGCGGTCATTTGGTTTAGCGATGACCCATCTCTTAACGAGCAAACCAGGTTTCGCTTGTTAGAGGCTGCAGATAAGTTGGATATTACAGATTTGGTTGTGATTGAAAATACATTTAACCGAGAAAAGTTTGAACCCGGTAAAATTTACTTCATTAATACTCAAAAGTTAAGTAAAAAGAGTCTTCTGGTAAGAGGCCATAGAGATAGTTCTAAAGAAGATCCGAATCAGCAAGAGCTTTATCCAGATGCCAAACCCGATATGCGTGCTTACACATTTTGGGATACTGTACAAAACACTGTAGAAGACTCATCAATCACACTTCATTTGGTATTAGACGAAGCACATAGAGGTATGGGAAAATCCTCTCAATCAAAAAAGGATGAAAAATTAACTATTGTTAAAAGATTGATTAACGGTTCAGGTTCTGTTCCGGCTATACCAATTGTTTGGGGTATTTCCGCAACGGTTAAAAGATTCAATGATGCAATTGAAATTGAAAAATCAAAAGGTCGTTGTCCTTTGCCTAATGTAGTAGTTGATTCAGCTAAAGTTCAGGACTCTGGCTTACTTAAAGACACAATCATATTAGATATTCCGGATGAGGTTGGGAAGTTTGATACCGTATTAATAAGAAGGGGAACGGAAAAAATTAAAGATTCAACAGCTGCATGGAACGAATATGCAAATCAACAAGAGGAAAATGAAACTGTTGTGCCTCTAATGGTATTTCAAGTGCCGAATACCCCGGATCCAGCAGAGATAGGTCGTTCATTAGATACAATTTTCTCGGAGTGGCCTGAGTTAAGCGAAAATGCAATTGCTCATGTGTTTGGGGAGCATAAAACACAAATCTTTGGAAGACATACAGTAGAATATATTGAGCCTCAAAGGGTTCAAGAAACATCAAGAATAAAAGTACTGATAGCGAAAGATGCAATAAGCACTGGTTGGGATTGTCCTCGAGCTGAAGTAATGGTTTCATTTAGACCGGCAAAAGATAGAACCCACATTACTCAGCTTTTAGGTCGTATGTTAAGAACGCCTTTAGCCCGAAGAATTCCAGGAAATGAAAGATTAAATGCGGTAGATTGTCTTTTGCCATTCTTCGACACAAAATCTGTTGAAGCCGTTGCTGATGCACTGATGGAAGGAGGGGTTGATGAAGGTGATTCCACTATTACCGCGAGAAGGGTTTTTATTAATCCAATTGAAATAAAACCTAACCCTGATATATCTGAGGAGCTTTGGAATAAATTTGAGACTATTCCTTCACAAACACTACCAAAAAAGACTGCCAAACCAATCAAAAGACTAACGGCGCTTGCGCAAGAACTTGCTTCGGATGATCTGTTAAAAGATGCTGGAAAGATAGCTCATGCAGAGATGCATAAAGCACTTGATGCTGCTCAAGTTAGGTATTCCGATGAAATAAAAAACGCACGGGGTAAGGTGCTTATTGTTGAAGGTAAAAGCTTAAAAACAAACATAAAAACACAAAGTAAATCCTTTGAAAATTTTGTTGAAGATGCAGACTATACTGTAATAAACGATTCGTATCGTAGAGCTGCGCGTGGCATTAGCCCCGACTTAGCTAAAACATATGCAGAATACCTTGCTGGCAAAAATGATGATGCAGAGTCCATAGAGGATGCATTAATTGAAGCTCATACGATTATTGCATCAATTGGTTTAGTTGCAGAAATTCAAGAGTATCTCGATGCTGAAGCAGATGATCTATCAAAAAAATGGCTTAATATACATAGGGTGCACATAAAAGACTTGTCTGATGATCGACAGGAAGCGTACAAAATCTTAAGGGGCTGGAGTAAAGAACCCGAGGGGATTGAACTGGTAAAGCCAGATTCGTGGATAGTAGCCACAACAGCGCTTGAAAATCAAGTTGAATCCCTCTTGCCTAAATTTAAACACCATTTAATGTGCGATGAAAATGATAAATTATTTCCAAGTGAAATGAATTCATGGGAAGAAGAAGTGTTGAAATCAGAAATGGAGCGTGAGGGGTTTTTAGCTTGGTATAGAAATCCAAGTTATGCTACACAGGACTCATTAGGTATTTCTTATAAAGAAAATCAAGATTATTATATTGTAAGACCAGATTTTTTATTCTTTTCCGAAAATGACAATAACTCTATTGTTGTTGATATTGTTGACCCTCATGGTCACCATCTTGCTGATTCATTGCCTAAGTTAGTTGGTTTGGCAAGATATGCTGAAAAACATGAATCATTTTATCGCAGAATAGACGCAGTGGCAGAAGTCGGTAACAGGTTTAAAGTATTGGATTTAACTGATGCAGGGGTTAGGTCTGCAATTTATAACGCTGAAAGTGCGAAAGGTTTGTACGAAAGTGATGTTGCTAAAAATTATTAAAATAACACTAGAAAGCTAAAAAAAATAGCAGAACATATTTTAATAATTTCTAAGCTCTTGAGCTGCTAAGTTTTTAAACACGTAATACATTTGCGCAATGTAAATCATAATATCCATATATAAATTATTTTTATAAGTGGAGATTGTAGTGCATAAAGAGTTACTTCAAAAAATCAACATCAAGAATGGGGGAATTACTGATAAATTCCCACTTAAAGAACTACTAGAAAATTCATTGTACTATCCAGCATGTGGGCGAGATGGTGATCCTGTGTGGCATGTACACAAAGAAATTCAAAGCTTTTTTTATGCAGATTATGGCGTGGCACAAAATCAAATCGAAGAGTCTTTATATGGTGCTGGACATTATGGTGAAAATATCACATTTAGAGAAAGTGACCCAATTGGGTTTAGAGGATACAAGGTTGTTGGTGAAAAGAAATTAACATCAAAAGATCTTGATCCAACTGAAGCAGTGTCACTAACCACTAAACAAGGGCAAATGCAGTTTGTTGCTGATGCAAGTTATGTACATAGCACGTTAAATGACTGGATTAAGAGGCCATTTGCTAAATGGTATATCCTTGAACGTCAATCTGAGTTTGATGATACACATGGTCCAGAACTATTCAGCTTCGTTTTTATTTGTGCAGATGGTGTTACCACATACAAAACACTATATAACTTCAACCAAATCGCTCCAAAGTATTTAACTATTTACAATTCAGGAGATGGATTTGGTTTCAACTGGGATAGTTTTCAAAGTGAAGACGGAGAACTTTGTAAAACGGTATTTAGTAACACTAAAACTCCAGAAGCACTTCTAAGTAAATTTGACATTTGGACTAATGTTTTTGCACCATCTGAAAAGACGTTATTTGATGAGTTAGAAGAATGCATGTCAAATATCGAGTCTGAAGATATGTGGGAGACTTATACACTTGATGTATATCTAGATAAGTTGCGCAAAGAAATTGCAAAAAATTAAAATAATTTACTGGTAAATTATTTTTACTGAAACTATTTGTTATGTGCCCACGCTGTGCTGGCTTTAATTATTTCCTTAAACTCGTCTCTAAGGTGCTTTGGCTCTATTATCTCTATGCCTAAAATAATATGCATTAACCATCTCCTTAATTTTTTAGTATTGCGTACTTTGCCTTCATAGCAAGCAGCGAAGGTACCAAAACCCCAAGAAACTACATTGTTTTCTGGAAATTGGCCTTTAATATGTGATAGTTTTCCAGGCCATTGCTTACATCTCTTTAATTCGAAATCCTCACTTAATTCAAAATATATATTATCTTCAAAATATTGTCTTACGCCTTCGCTAGCCCAAAATTTTAGATTAATCCACTCTTCTTGTATTGGTTCAATACCATTAATAATACGTACTAGTTCTGGATAATGCAGAATATCAATGTCACATTGGTCCTGTAATTTATCATTTCCAGTCTTTGCAACTTGACTTGTATTAATTACAACATTGCTAAATTTATGCAGGGAAAATTGTTGATAGTCGCTTATATCTACTCCAGATACTTTGATTTTTGCTATTAAAAATTTAAATTTACCTTTAAACAATATTCCAAGTGGATGGTAAGTACATTTTTCTTTAAGATCTTCAAAATCTCGCCACTTACCCCATATGCTTAAATCAAAATCAGTTAAATTATAACTAGCATCAAATGTATTGCTATCCAGTAATGCTTTGTATATTTTTTCTTCTGCATTGTTATCAGACACTTCTGGTGGGTAAAATTCTGGGGTGGAAATACCAATATGGACTTTGTTCTTCCACTTTTTTAATTTGTTTGAAATCAATTCTTCATTGTTTACGGCATCATCTATATACTTTTCAAGAGTTTTGGCAAATGGTAGTAAATCTCTAAAATGATAATCGACAGTTATTAGTGCCGCCTGAATTTCATCGGGAAGGTTTGAGCTAGACATTCCTGACAGAACTACCCTATCTTTTAGAACAGAGCCCCAAAGGTACTTGGCGCCACCATCTCTACGCCTTATATAACCCTTTTTTTCAAATTCAATAAGATCATTTTCAACCGTTTTAACGCTAAACTCTTTATTTAATAGACCTGAGTAGATATGCAACGTAGCTTCAACATCTGTACCATTATCATTATAAAAATAGTCTAAGATTTTTTGTTGTCTTTCCAGTTTGCTTATTTTTTTATTTATTTTCATTTTGATAATCCTGTTTTAAACCAATCGCTTGATTGGGTGTCAACTCTCACTGATCCAGTGGTTGTATCTATTAAGTATTCTTCTTGTTTACTATAACTGCCTGATACGTTTGAGGTTGAAACTATAAACTTAATAAAGTTATGGTCTAGCCAATAAAATGGCTTAAAAGGTTTGATATTTTTAAGTAATAGCTTATGTATATCTTTGTTTAAAATAACCCATCCATCTTCTGTATTAATTTGCGGATTTTCAATATTAGATATGAAAATTTTGCATGTATAGTCAGAACAATTTTTACTAAAAATATGTTTATTTTGTTTATATACTTCAACTTTTAGATCGTTGATAATGTTGATATTTAAATTATCAATTTGAATGCTGTTGGCTAGAGTAATAGCAGGAATTAGTCCAGCAACAAATATTGTATTTTTTATAATTCTCATTATATTTATTTTCCTTTTGTTGTTCACCAACATTCAAGTACGCCATTTTCTGACCAAGTTTTTAAATAATTTCTAAGTTGTGGCACAGTTTCAATGCCTTTTTCTTTCCAGTGCTTGGTATCTTTTGGTAACTCAACTACAAATCTATTTTTCGGGTCTTCCTTTTTCCATATGTTGGCGCCATGATTCATGTTGTCAATGTAATTTTCGACCGTCATAAAGTTATCTTCATAGTGCAACACAATATCTTTTAGTACTTTAAATTTATCATTATTGATTTTAGTAATTCGCTCCCCATTGCGCCATCCAGATGAATATCCAGGCCTAACTTTAGATTCTTTTATTACAAATTCCTCGCCAAATATTACTAATGCTTCTTCACTGTACATATTCTTTCTCCGTTTTGTAAAGTACAAATATAAATATACCTTTGTATGCGAAAGTTATTTTCGGATAGGTCTTTATTATAGCAGTATGTTTGAAAAATTAACCAAATTTAGTTTGTTATTAATTACAACCCTTCTTATATCATGTGGAGGTGGAGGAGGTAGTTCCGCAACTACTTCAGTACCAGAAGACATTATTACATGGACAAATGGTATTTACGACCCATGGCGATTAACTAGCGAAAGTGTCGTTACCAATGATCTACTTTGTACAGTTGATATTTATAACCGCGATGTATGGTGGGAGAAAAACATCAACGGCATCCCAACAGGTATTAAGGGTGCACTTATTAGAACAGAAACCCAAGAGCGCAATGAAGAGTGTACAACTCCTATTCAGGGGGTTGAGCCTATTATTGAGTCAGATCCAATCCTTGAACCATCACCAGAAGTAATGCTATTAACTACAGTTGATACAGATTCAACAGCGGTAGAATCCATCACTGGGTCATCTAGTGTAACAACTATCAGCACAATAGAGGATAAAGTGAGTACTGATGCTAATGGCAATACTATTACCAAAAAGTATCGTATTTATATTGACACCATAACCACACCTATTATTACCACTACTACCATCACAACAACACAAACTAAAACATTTAGTGATGGCACAATTACAAATGAGATTATTGGTATCACAACAACCTCAGACATAGATAACTTAGTTGCAACCACTACGAGAGAAGAGCTTATTGATACAGTAATTACACCTAATGTAGTAAGTACAAGTGACGATGAAGCCACAACAAGTTCTGCAATGGATAGCAATCCTGTTGTATCAACAGCCTACGTTGATGAGGTGCGAACAAGCACAGATATCAGCAGTAACACTGTTCTAAATACATACAGAATTTACACAGATACATCAACTATTACGACTACTACAGTAACAACTATCATAACTACAAGGGTTACTACTTGGAGTGATAGCTCAACTACAAGTGAAGTTATTGGTACGAGTAACAGTTCTTCTACAAACGATACTGTCACTATTACTAATAGAGAAGAGATCATTAGTACAACTCTAACTCCAAATATTGCAAGTACGGCCGACAACGATGTTGTAACTATATCGACCTTTAATGGAACTGCTATAGTCACTACTATACCAACTACAGAAGATAGAACAAGCACAAATTCCAATGGTAGTACTGTTGTTAAGACATATACAATTTACACAGATGCTTCAACTACACCGGTTACTACAACCACTACAGTAACAACTACACGCACAACTACTTGGACAGATGGCTCAACTACTAGTGAAGTTATCGGCACTTCAACAAGTACGGCATCCAACGATACAGTAACCGTTGCTACTAGAGAAGAATTAACAAATACAGTTGTAACTATCAATGCAGTGAGTACAAGTGATAGTGATAGTGTATCAAGCACAACATCAAATGGGGTTGTTGATAAGGTTACCACGTCAACTACAGAAGATAGAACAAGCACGGATGCTGATGGTAGTGCAGTAGTTAAGTCATACACCATTTACACGGATACAACTACCACACCTGTTACCACTGCAATTACAGTAACAACAACACGCACAACTACTTGGACAGATAGTTCAACTACAAATGAAGTTATCGGCACTTCAACCACAAATAGTACTGAGTTTGTAGAATCAGTTGATGTTAGAGAAGAACTGACTAATACCGTGGTTACACCGAATGTTGCAAGTACTTCAACCGTTTATAAAAATGAACGAACTGCAAGTACAGAAAGTGAACTAATCTCAGAACTATACGGTACCAACTCAGATACTATCACTGTAGGCACAGATGCTAATGGAGTCCCAATTCAACAAGCGGTTACACTTTACTACTATAGTTGGCACAGAAATATGCAAAGTACAACGTTAAAGGATGAATACACAAGAACCACATATACAGATGGTTCAGTAGTTGATACATTGGTAGCAGTAGATGTTGAAACAACTGTATCACCTGTAAAAACGTATTTACTAGATCCTTGGGGCGGTAAAAAAACTACCACTCAACGTGTGCCAGTAGGCGAAACATTTATTGGCAACCCAGTTGCACCAGATGATAGTAGTGGGTCATCAGGTGTTTACACTTATGCACAGCGAAGCGCTAACCATAATACTGATAATTACAATACTGATGCTTATTACAACAGTGATTATCTTGGCGCACCTACAAATGTTGCAAGCAACAATCCAACTGATTTTGAAACTACCGAAGCAGAAAATGGCGCGGTATTAGTAACTTATGCAAACCACGCTTATGCAAGAGGATGGACTGGTAAAGGTTCAACAGCACTTATTCTAGATACAGGTATTGACCAAGATCATCCTGAATTCACTGGCAAAGTTAAATACCTTTGGGATGCTGGGTATGCCACTCCTTATGAAGATGAAAATGGACACGGCTCACACGTGGCAGGTATTGTATCTGCTAACAAAGATGAGGCTGGTATTCATGGTATTGCTTATGATGCTAATTTGGCAATTGCCAAAATTGGCGAAGCAAACGGTATTAGTTTATCTGGCGCCAAACAAGCACTTAATTGGGCAAAGCAATACGATGATATCGTGGTTGCTAATCTTAGTGCAAATACTAATTATAGTCCTGCGTATAAGTCTAGTATAGCCGACCAAGGCAACGGTGTCTTCACTAATGATCATGTGGTTTATGGCGGTAGTAATTATTACAATTTAGAAGACCCAACTACTTGGAAAGACGTAATTCCAGATGAGCTCGTACTTGTTGTTTCTGCTGGCAATACAAACTTGGGATATGTGCAAAATCCTGCAACTTTTGCAAGTGCAGTTGATAGTAATAACAACTTAGAATTAGATGGCAGAATGCTAATCGCAGGTAATTGGAACACCAGTACACAAACTATTGATGGTGCTAAATCTGGGCATGTATGTAAAGACTACACCACTCAATGTAACGACACATATAAAACCAGTGATTTTTACATTCTAGCACCGGGTACGAATATCAACAGTGTTAATAATGGTGGTGGCTACACAAGAATGTCTGGCACATCACAAGCAGCACCTGTAATTACTGGTGGTGTTGCCATAGTTCATCAACTGTGGCCGTATATGCAAGGCAAAAATATTGCACAGTTGTTATTACAAACAGCAAATAAAGATTTAAGTAATTACAGTGTTACTACGCATGGGCAAGGTTTGCTAGATTTAGATAAAGCAACTCAACCAGTTGGAGAACTTGGTATTAGCCTTACAGGCAGAACAGGAACAACTGCAACTATTAGCGGTGGCATGTCAATTAGCGGTGTAGATGATGGTGTGATTGCATCACTAAGTTCGGTAAGTGCTATTGATAATTTTGATAGAGATTTTAAAGTTGATTTAAGTTCTATGGTTACACAGAGTAACAACTTAATGCTGTTGCAAGATGCTTACAAGAAAGGTGATTCTTGGGGCAACAGACTATCAAATTTAGACGTTAAATCATTAGACAACTTCAGTATTGGCCTTGAAAATAAAAAACACTTTCTAATTGGTTATAACAAATCAATTGCTGGTACATCATTAGATTTTAATCTCAATTATTCAAAGAATAAAACCAATCCTTGGGTTAATGTATCAGGTGTATGGGGTAATGTAGATAGTGTCAACATTATTGACAGTAATTTAACTTGGACTAATGATAACTTTTGGATGCAAGGTGGTGTAATGACAACCAACACTGATTTAACTACTGGATTGGTTAGTGATATTGATAACCTTTATTCTGTCTATACTGCAGCCGGCTGGGAAGAGGATAACTGGCGTATTTATGCAGGCACTATGCCAAAATTAATCAAAGGTGATGTTGAATTCAATCTACCAAGTAATGTTGATGAAAATGGTGTCATGCATTACAGTAAACACAAAACCCAAGTCAAGAATGAAACAACAAGCTTTGTTGGTGGTTCTTGGCATAAGCAGATGAACAGCTATTCGTTAACTACGGATAGCATAGTTGATAGTAGTAGCGAACATCATACTTCAATCGTAATTAATAAAAAGTTTTAAATAAAAAAAGGAGAAAGAAAATGAGTAACACAATTAACTGTCCACACTGCAATAATGAAATCGATGTAGAAGAAGCTACTGAAAAAGTAATCTACAGCACAAGTAGTATGTATGAATCTTTACAAGGTATTTCTGATAATACTATTGGCCATGTTGAAGCGTTAGAATTGCCTTATACTGAATAATAATTTAATTAACTAGGAGTAAGATATGGGTGAAATTAGTATTACTAAATTAGATGTAGAACCTAAAGATAGTTCTGGTGTATCTATAAAACATACATTAGATGAAGAGTTGGAGTGGGATTTGGTTCATGCGCTGAATTCTATTTTTTTAAATAAAGATATAGACTCTGTTCTCGCCAGTGTAGATGGTAACGAGGTGTCTATTAATATTGGCTATAAGGTAGAAGGCTCTTGGACGAATATAACATTCGATCTTGCTGAAGGTTAATTTTCGTTGATTATAACAACTTCATTAATATTGTTAGAGTGTTGTCTCTTAAGTGCTAATTCACACGCATCAATAACAAATGGTGCCACCCCCGCTCTAAAATCAAACAACAATTTTGTAGCTTTAATTGTTGTTTGATTAGCATATAAAAAATACTCTATTTGTGTAGCGAGTTCTTGTGCATCTGTCATATCTCGAATAAAACGCCTAGGGACAGCACTTACTGGTGCTTTAGGATGTAAACTACCAGGCTCATCTTTATTATTAACTTGCTCTGAGAATCTTATAGTTGTTTCCTGATCTAATCCGAATTTTTCACTGTAATCATTTAATTTAGCGAAACCAGTTTCAGCAAAGGTAAGTATGTGATAACCTTTATTAATTGCATCTTCAAGCTCGTTTGTTTTGATAATATTCACTTTATTAAGTAGGCGTCATTTAAGTCAATCAAGGTGATATCTAATTGTTC
>Ga0257116_1001204_pt1 | contig 17617 bp, 20 predicted proteins | sample SI112_120mmetaG_FD_190150 | JGI IMG/M metagenome (GOLD analysis project Ga0257116, IMG submission 190150) | Marine microbial communities from Saanich Inlet, British Columbia, Canada - SI112_120m | ecosystem: Environmental > Aquatic > Marine > Inlet | place: Canada: British Columbia | collected...
GCAGATTGCAGTCCGCCAATATCGCCAGTGATTACCATGTAGGTGACACCAGCGGAGAACGCAACGACGATCATCACCAGTAACATTCTGACGATAGGGGCCGCTTCATTGATCAGTTTTACTGGCATGGTGTTACCCTTTTGAATTAGCGGCTTTGACTGCAGCGATATGATCAACCCAAGTCGTCGTACCGTTCAGAGCGTCTTTGTATTGCATATCAAGCTGATCACCGATTGGCCCGTAGCCAGCGATGCGTAGTTCATCGACTGTTGGTACTGGCGTGTCGTCCTGCACCTTTGAGCAAGTCGGGTCAGCCGCTACGTCAATAATCATCTGATCGTAGTCAGCGTTGCCGGGGCTATCCCCAAAGTGCCCATCCTTTTCGTCCATCGTATAGCTCATGAACTTGCCGTTCTGGAAGTGCTTTATATACTTCATTTTATAACTCCGATGCCGCTGTGTAGTAGAATTGGATATGTCGTGTAGTAGCAGCAGTAGACGTTCCGCCAGCCCTAAACCCCTTTTCATTTGAGTAGTTCACGGCCCCGGCAACGTGTCCAGAAGACACAGTAACTTGGTTTATCGTTCCAACAGCATCGTAAAGAACTATCGTGGGAGCGGCTCTCATGCGTGTCCCAAAGAATACAGGTATCCCTATGGTGTGAGCATTACTGGTATGGCCTGACGCGTAGTATTCAATCTCGTTTGCAGTATTGGTGGCAGGAGTAACCCCAGTGTCCAAGTGCTGTTGGTAGTACCGTTCACATTTGCGAACAGTTTCCCCATAACTCTCATACTCGAAGCTGGTGGCACTTGAGCCGACTTCCAGTTTGACTTGCCCAATGTAGATATTGTTGGCTGTGTTATCGAACAAGTTCTGGACGCTACTAGTCCCGGCCTTAGAGCCAGCGACCCAAGTATCAACAGTGCCGTGGTAATCTGTCCCGGCTACCATTGGGAATACGAGAACAAGCCCGTGAGCATTATTGTTAGGAATAACACTGCCGCCCGTATCTCCGCTGAATGTAACTTCAATCTTCTCTGGCGTGTCTGCGCTGGCAACGGTAAACTCTTTAACCTGCGTCCTTGTGTTCTGAGCATTTTGCAATGCAACACAGTGCGTTCCTGATTTGGGCGATTGGAACAGGAAGCTAACTGTTACATCTTGTGCGCCAGCCAGACCATACTCAAGATGCTGAACGTCTTGGCCCTCAATGCGCTGTTCGATCCAGAAGTGGTCAGCAGCAGCAATAGAACTGTCAACAGTGGTGCAGTCAATCTTCATTGAATAGTCGCTACCCCATGCAGCAAAGATACCCGTTGCATCTTGAGTAAGGGTTGCGACAGCGGTGGAGTTTTGAGTGTTGCGGTAACGATCAATGGTGTAGTCGGCATTAGCGAAGGCGGCAAACGACGTGCCACGCTGACTAATTTTCATATCACCATTAATTATGAGATTCTTCCCGACACCGCCAGCTGACGCATGTGTGTCGATCATTTCCTTGACGCCAGCAACGTCAGGCCACTTGTCAGTTGCCGTACCTGTGACGTTCTCAGCACTGCTGGATAACTCAACAAGCCCTTCGACTGTCTCAGTCGCCAGAGCCAACGCCGCTGTTCCAACATAGGGGGTGTAGGCGTTCGTGGTGGCATTGATCGCGCCTTCGGTGATCCAGTCAGTGCCGTCCCACCGTTTTGCCAGCCAAGGCGTAGCAGCGTCGTCAATCCAGAGCATCCCGACAAACTTGGTCGTCGGTGCCGATGAACCTTTGTTGTTCTCAACAGCCGCTGCGAACGCCAGGTTTATATCTGCGCGAACGGTCGGGTAGTCAGCGTTGGCAATATCGAAATCATGTTGGGACATAGATTAAACCTTTCAATCTTGAGGGACTATACAACTGCCCCGTATCCTTTTGCAAGCCAATCGAACGTTCGTGCTATTCCAACGTCCGATGAATTATAGAATGTCACAGTGAAACCCGTTGCAGACTTGGATGTGACGGTGAAGTAGTCACCAGTCGCCATGTCTTCACCAGTGATCGCGATGGCCGGTTTAACACGGAATGCAGGGGAGAACAGGACAGCTTCACCACTCGCTGAAGCCAGAATATCGTCGTCACTGGCAGTGCGATCCGGCATGTCCACAGTGACGGTTAGTTCGCTGACAGATGGTGTCATGAAACCGTGATCGGATGTCAGGATCGCTTGAAACTTGAACGCTCTGGCATTGTAATCACCGACAACAAAGTTAGACCAGCCCGACCATGTGGGTGAGCCACTGGGATCATCATCGGTCGTTGCGATCTGAAGTACCACATCGACCTGTCCCGGTAACTCACCGTCGAACAAACCAACACCATCATCAAAGAACCCGACACCATCATCGAACAGGTTCAGCATATCCACACCGATTGATTTGATGGATGCTGTTACTCGTGACGAGTACACTTGGGTCAGGTCGATGTAATTTGCGAACCCATATGTACCGGTCGGTGAAATCGTTCCACCACCAGCATCGAACAAACCAACACCGTCATCGAAATTACCAACACCGTCATCGAACAAACCAGTCGTACCTAACTGCAACACCGTACCATCGGTGACAGTATTGGTGTGAGTACCCGCAAAGGTCGGATGTTCATTCTGTGTCTCGACTACGTTCAGAGCGTTCAGACCGGCTGCTGTTGTTACCACAGATGTCTCAGCAGTTGCCTCGTAACTATCGGTGTCAACCGACTTAACCATGTACGTGCCAACTCGCGCCGGTCCCTCGTATACCGGCGACCGTGCCGATGTGGACATGTCAACGCCAGACCCCCATGTGACCCCTGCGATGTCAGGCGACCACCGGACCCGCCAATGGTCCACCATGACAGCGTTGTCCCACTCCAGGCGGATCGTGTCGCCACGAACAGTAGCAGACAATCCTGTCACAGTTGGTGGTAAAACACCGACCATGGTATGATTGATATTAGGCGCTTCACTGATGGATAATTTGTTACCCTTGGGTGAGACAGCTATTACAGCGGCCTTAATCGCGTCACCCCGGTTTACGTTGGTAAACGTATACGATGTCGATGAAACAATATTCTGTAACACATATCGGTTTCCGTCGTGCAGATACACTTCGTATGCCGAACCAAAATATCCAACCGGTGCTTGCCATGTCAGAACCAACCGGTAATCGTACTTACCCGAAACGATGTCAGCTTCTTCAGTACCCAATAAATTAACCACTGGCGACGGTGGTGTAATTTCAGGATCATCAGTTGACTGTGGTGTATACGTTGGGATGGTGCCGGTGTCGGCAGTGTGAACACCCGGTGCCGCGTCGATCAGAATTAACTGCGCGGTTAAATCCGGGCCGGGGATGATGTCTTTGAGAACCAGTTCAACCGATTCACTGGACGCCTCACCAAACTGTAACAAATCACCCACAGCAGGAACAGAGTCTGATGGGATTGTCACAGTGAATGTCAGCGCGTTTGTGTCACCGGCAACAGTGTCGGGCGTTGCTGTAATGTTGGTGAAGTCGTTAAGTCTGATTCGAACACTGTATACCGTGCCACCGGCCATCGTAACATAATCGTCCAGGGTTAAGTCACTGACATCACCATTACCATCAGTAGTGACCGTCTTGATCCTGACGGTCTGCAATCCCCAACGTGGAACATCGTGCTGCACACGAACCAGATCGCCACGGGTGCAAACGAGGTTTTCAATATCGGTTTGTAGTTCATATGAATCAGGACGAAGCGTTCCAACACCAAGATTATACCGGCCTTCACGCCACGCCTGACCAGACCGGGTGCAACCAAATAACTCAAGCGATTCAAACTCGGTGGCGTTGGCGACGGTATATCCATCAGCATAGACAATTTGTTCGCGCTGTTCCCAGTTGGAATCAGGATCAATGTGCCTCACCTTGAGTGCGTGAGGGATGGACGTAAATAATCGGGTGCCCTTGAACCCGGAACTGTTACGTGGTGAGAAATTCTGGATCGGCGTGGTCTGAAGAACATCGCGCACCACCGAGAATTTACTGTCCACCATACCGAACGCAGCACGACCGGAAGCGGCAATGGTGCGAAGCATTTCGAATACCGTGGTGCTGTAATCAACGATGCCGTCAAAGGTCCAATACGCAGTACCATCTTGAGCCAGTGCATCACAGGCAGTTGCCCATGCGAGTAACCCGGTCGTGTCGATCCGTGCGTCAGCAAGCGGTCGTTTGTTGGCAGACCCTCTCAGCACGTCAGCATAGGCCCATGCCGGGTTCCGTGTGGCAGTAGCCGCCGACCAGGCCGATCCTGTCCAGATCGGCAACAGCGCCTGTGTGACCGCTGAGAACTCGTCCACGATACCGTTCAACTGATCGGTTGCCCTGATCCGCATTTCCAGCAGCGCCACCCCGGTTTCTGCTACGGGTGAGATGTACTTGATCGAACGAACCGCTGTGAGGATGATGGAATCTCTGATCGTGATGTCGCTGCTGTCGGCTGTGACTCGAGTCACTTTAACGTCGTATTCATCAGCCGATCCGGTGGCGAATACCACAGGGTGCCGGTATACCTGATCCGTCTTGGCACTGATGGTGATGTTACCACCCGTTACGGTCGTCCATGACCCACCAGAAGTCGGTCGGTATTCCACCTTGACCACAACGGATCGTGTGTTGCGTTTGTTCTGGTTATCGAACTCGACCAGACCACTGAACGACAGGTCCAGGGATACTTCTTCGGTCAATGGTTCGGTCGTGATTGTTTGGGCACCACCGGCAACGGTGACGGCGATGGTATAATCCGACTGGTTCACATCGTTCGTGTAGATCGACAGACTTGGTGTGCTGGACCCATCGAAGAAATTGTAGGTCACGCCTTCATAGTCATCCAGCGCCGTGTTGCCGATCTTCAGATCACTGATACTGACCGGACCATATCCAAAGCAGAACAACATCCGCAGATATTGATCATCACCCGACACCTCGGTGTAAGGTTTGGCCGCGTGAGGTGGATACATTTTATATTGACCGTACACCCGTGGGATGACGGCGAACGGTGCCTGACTGTTCCGTGAGCCGGTCAGGGAGAGTGTTGGCGACAGTCGGGCATCTGGTGTGCCGGAAGCACCCGCAGCGCCACCGCCAAGGCTTCCCACACGACTGGTACGAGCCGATATGGATGAAGGTTGCGATGGTGGGATCAACGAGTTGACAACGAGATTGCCAACCATTGTGAGTACACCACGGGTCAGCACCGTGGCGAGGGGATATGCAGCAGCCGCTGCTGTTGCAGATAATCCTGTTGCGGCACCCACTATTATTGGTGCCAAGTAGGCAGCAGCAACCATCACAACCAACGTCAATACCAACCGTGCTGGTGATTTACCACCGCCACCGTGCGGAACAACTCTGATCGAAATCTGTGTACCAGCCTTCGGTCGAACCCGGTGAAAGTTCTTCGGTTCAATCAACATATCATCGATGAACACTCGACAATGTGATGCGAGAACCGGATCACTAATCCCGGCAATATCCATCAACTCTTTTAGGGTGTTACCTTCAAGAACGTTGGTTACAATTCGTTCAGTCGAAAAAGGTCGGGGAAGCGCGACAACGCGCAACTGGTCATCCTGTAAAGCGGTAAAACCCTGTGACGCGACGATTCCACCTTGGACCGGTATATTTTTCAAGGCAGGAGTCGATATTAAGTTCTGCATGGATCATCCATTCACTTGCGACGACAACCCCAACATGAATAGGCTGTCCAAGGCATCTTAGCAACGCAACATCACCGGGTTGCTCGTCACCGGCTGGTATTGACTGCCAGTTACCGGCAACGTCAGTGACATCGGCACCAATTTGTTTGACATCACAGTCCGCGTGATAATACACATCGTAATTTGGAACATCAAGGCTGAACTGTTCCATCAGAACCAGCTTGGCCAGACCCCAGCAGTCCACCCCGGTTTTACTTCGACCATAATGTTCATACGGAATGCCGACATAATCTGAACACCACAGTGGTAGGGTCATCAGAATAACCCTTCAAACCCTGACGGCAGGAATCGTCCACCGGGAAACGGTTCGTTGAGTACATCTTCAAACGCCAACTGACAAATAACGAAATTCGCATCATACTCAGCATGTTCCATCGTCATGTCAAACGGTCCAGCTTCCAACGTATCAGGCGACGATGCCAGTATGACTTCGATGGTTACAGTGGGTGGTGTCGTAATTGAACGAATTGCATCAACAATCTGTCTATCAATATTATCAATTTTCAATGATATGCGTGACAGATTCTCAGCAGAATCGGCTGGTAGGATGATGTCAAACGGAAACGCAACATACAAATTGGATCGACTGGTTATGTTGGCGTTGTCATTGACCACTCTGATCGGCGCAACCAGATCATCATGATCGATGGTCAACAATATCAGAAATACCTCGGTCGTCTCAGAACCTGTCAGGGCATTCGCAGCCGCTGTACTCAGGGACCGGCTCATGGCAGGATTTCCAGTGACAGATTGACGCTGTACATCAGACCACCCTTATACGAATACTCAGGTGCTTTCGTAAATCTGAATGTTGTCACAGCGGCTGCTGTGCGAGGGTGTGTCCAGGTGAACTGACTGACACCCAACGCAAGAGTAGTCACGTAAAAAGTATCAAGTGTCGCTACCTGATCTTCTGACATGATCAACGATACTTCAAATGCAGGGATGCCCACAGTGAAGCGCGAACGAACCTTGGCTGGTCCGGTTTCCATCTGTGAACGAATGGTCGTATCGGGTACGGTTTCTTTGTAGCTGTCACCGGCAATTTCTTGAGGTAACGAGGCGGGCCATGTGGTCATTATCTTGAACTCCCTGCACGAGACAGACCGAACGATGTGCCCAGTGCGCTGTCAAACTGACCCGACGATATTCCTTTGGCAACTTCTGGTAGGATAATCGCCCGAAGGATTTCACGACCGTCCGGTGCCCGACCACGCTGTGTCTGAACAGGTGGTGCATTCGCTCCGCGCTGGTCGATAACCTGAAATATTGTGTCACCACCATTATTGTTGGCCGCGAGTGTGCCTGATGCTCCGACGATACCACCGGCAGCAAATTTCTGTGGCACCTTACCCGAATTTATTGCTTCCAAAAGCGCACGATGTTGCTTGGTTGATTTGGCGTTGACGACAAATTCACCGTTGGACAGCATTGCAGCTATCGAGTCACTCGTCCCCGTGCCTGGGCCGCTGACCGGCCCACCGACAGCAAGTGAGGTAGATACGTTGGCAGTTGGTGGTGGGATTAAAGTTGATGAAGTACCACCAACAATACCATTGAGTATACTGCCACCAATACTAGTTAACATCGAACTCAGTGGTTTCACAATTGACGACTGAATTTGTATGCGGATCAGATCGTCAATAATCGACTCGGCCAGACTATTGAAATCCAACTTACCGGTCTTAACAAAATCAGCCAGGCTGTCACCCATTTTACTGAATTGCTTTTCCCATGCTTTTTCTGCTCTGTCAGCCGCGTCTTTAACCTGCTTCAGATTTCTGGCAAGCGCCTCGTTCTCGGCATCAGTGACGAAGTTATTGAAATCGTTCTCAGCCTTCATTTCGTCTTCACGGAATTTCTTGTTCCGTGCAGCGAGTACTTTAAGCTGTGCCAAATTACGATCAAGTGCATCGTTTTCGGCATCAGTGACGAAGTTATCAAAAGCGATCCGATCCTTGATCTCGTCGTCCTGATCTTTCTTCTTCTGTTTAGCTACCTCTTTAACCTGTTTCAGATTAAGAACGAGGGCAGCACTTTCAGCGTCATTGACAAAGTTATCAAAGGAAATTCGATCCTTGATTTCATCGTCCCTGAGTTTCTTCTTTTGTGCGTTCGCCTCTTTGACCTGTTTCAAGTTTGTAGCAAGTGCTTCGTTCTCAGCATCAGCAATGAAGTTGTTGAAATCCTGAACCGCCTTTCGTTCGGCGTCAAAACTCTCTATGTCTTCGATGGTTCGCAGGTTCTTTATTGACGACTTCATTTGTGCAACTAATTTTTGCACCTCAAACTTGGCGTCCCTTATGTCGCGGTCACTGGGTCCGAATAAAGCACCGAGTAAATTTGCTGACTTGGCTTCAATCTGAAGAAGGGTAAGTTTGGTGTTAGCTGAGTCAATTGCATCCTCAAAACCCTTGATGCGTGAATCAGTCAACCCACCAATGAACTTGGTCTGTGCAGCCGCCAGTTCATCTGTGATGTCTTTTGCAGCCGCCAAGGCTTCTGTGTATGACCATATTTTATCCGCAGCGTCATCAACAGCATCCCCACTCATAAGGAACGCTTGAATGACCGCACCACCGATGGCACCCAACGCACCAATGACAGCACCTGTCGGTCCGAACATCGAAACAAGCTGTGTACCCTGTTGGATGAATGCCCGAAGGGCGGATTGTCCACCAGCGATCTGCACCGCGAAATCACCGACCTGAAAACCCGCTTGCTGAACAGCATGTCCCATCGCTCGACTGCTGCCCATACCGCGAGTAGATGCCAGTGCGTAGTTGCTTGACGCAGCAGATGCCTGGTTCAATGACCGAGTAGCAGCGTCAACGCCACGGGTGAAGTCCTGCTGTTCTATTTCACCGGCCCGCATTCTTCGGGTCAGTTCTGCAATATCAGCTTCATATCGTTTGGTTGCGTTGGCGGCACGTTTGACGGCAGGGCTTAGTTGACTATCGAATGACCCGGCGATCTTTTTCGCACCGGTATCCATCTTTTTACCAAGCACACCCATTGCGGCCTGTGCTTTGTTGAACTCGGCCATCGCGGCTTCGTTATCAACGTCAAGACGGATCGTTACGGTGTTTACGACATCAGCCATTTGCCAGGCCCCCTAAAACAGATCGAACATTATCAGCGACATCATCTGCTGTCTTGGGCTTCTGGTCAACCATCGCCGGTCCACCCCGTAATGGTGATGTCATTTTGAGATAATCCATGTGACCATCAAGCATTAAATAAATCTCACAGATGGGCGTGACCTTGGCGATGGATGGTGGGATACCCAACCACCCCGTTGCATACTTGAATGTGGTGGTCAGGTAGTCGTCAAGGTTTAAGTCTTTCCCGGCTCACCATCGTCAGCAGGTTCTTCATCGTCAGGTGACAACACACCACCAGACGCGGCAAGCAATACAAACTGAGCCAGCGCGGGACGGACGTTAATCAGACCGGTTTTGAACACCTTGCCGATCAGTTCTTCAGTGCTTTTCGCACCGATCTCACCAAGACCAGCCTGGAGAACCAGAACCATGGCTTCAATGTCCATGGCCTGAATCTGATCAAACATCTTTTGCATACCGCCATAGGCGCGGTTCATTACAAGTACGGATTCAATGGTGCAGACCAACTCGCGATCTGCACCATCCAGTGTTACCTTCACGGTGGATGCGTCAATGCCCATTACGCATTCACCAGTTCTTTAGGTTGTGAGTTGATACCGACGTTGACAGTCGAGCCAACGATGCTTTCAACTTCACCAACATTCTGTGTGTAGGACATGACCAGACCACGGAAATAGTACGTGGTCGGGTTGGACCCCAGGGAGTCGTTCAATTCAACCTTGAACGCATACTCCTGTGTTGCAGCAGCAGTTACATCACGCGCTGTCTCAACAGCGGCCTGACCGGCATCATCAACGTCCAGACCAAGTTCAATGGTGATGGTTCCGGCATTAACCGAACCCTTGAACTTACGAACCCGACTGTCTGACAATGCAGTGTGAGTGATTTCGTTGAAGGTGTCGCCAAATTCACTGATGCTGACGACTTCAGCAACTTCGGTGTAGGACAACAGACCGTATGCGGTTGTGTCGTCTGCTACGCTATTTGCTGGCCCAATGTAGAACTTGGCACCGGCAGCAGTTTGAACGCTCATATTACTCTCCTGTGGTTAAATTTAGGCTGAAGCGCCGATGATGATAATGTCGTAAGTGATGGATGTTGCGCCATCCGATGCAGCGACTTTGAGAATGTCACCAGTCGATGCTGTCACGGGGTACGCTGTAGCGTCCGGTGCCCATACCATGAACGCACCACCCGGTTTAATTTCCACGATGTCAGTTGGATCAGCAACCCAACCGATCAATGGGTTTGAACCACCACCAACGAACACATCCAGTGTGTTTGCGGCTGCGGCTTTAATCAGGATCGCTTTGACCCGCACCATAGTGAGTGTGTCACCAAACGCATCAGTCAGCGTACCGGAAAGGTCGAGACTTTCTGTTGCTGTTGTGCGTTGGTCAGAGAACACCAGATCGGCCTGGTTGGCCCCGGTTCCTGTTGACATGTTCAATGGTACACCAAGGCTTGCAGGGAAGTTCCCATCAGCGTGATCAAACGCCTTGGTCAAACTGCCAAGTAGTGAAAGGTTTCCTGTGGTTACGAGCGACATGTTACTCTCCTATGAGTGTTCCAGCACAGTGAATAATTTCACATTGCCGGTGAAAGTTTGTTCGTCCATGTCGCGGGCAGTATCACGAGTTTCTACAAAACATCGGACCATTCGTCCAGCATCAAGTGTCAACTGCGCGTCGTTCAGGATTGTATAGATTGTCTCCATGATTTCAAGCACCTCTTTCTGACCTTTATATTCAGACCAGACAGTGAGGTATGTGAACACACCATCCTTGCGGGCGACCAGACCATTTTGCTGCACAGTGACATGACGTTCGATCTGGACATACGGGTACACCGCATCTTCAGGAACGAAGTCGTAAATGCTCTGCGACAAGCCAGCATCCAACGCCACGAACAATGCTTTGTGATATGCGGCAAACGGATCAGCCATTATGCAGCCTTCCGTGTGAATATCTTGTTCAGGCCGCGATTGACCGCATCACGAATACCTTTGGATGCTTTATCTTTCACCACATCGAACGTCGGTCGAACAAATGGATGACGACCCATTTTCTTCGTGCCGACTTCCAGCCAATATGCCTTCATCATCTGGAACCGATCAAACTGAGTGCGGGCGGAAAAGTTCAGGCGCTTGCCGGTACTGGTCTGAATGTCCACCGCTTGACCACCTTGGATACCCACAGTGGCACCGACTGACCCGGCCCGTTTCTTCACGGTCGTCACACCACGAATACCGGGTCCGATGACCGTGGACAATCCGTCCGTTGATGAAATGTGGGTGATCGACATCATCATGTCGCCTTCATCCCGTGGTGCCATATACCGCATGACCTGTTCTGTTTCGGTGGCGAATCCTTCAATGGTTTCGACAATTTCTTTGGTCAATGCGCCATCAATCTTGGCAGCATCCCTCAACGATTTACGAAGGGCACTCACACCCTTGATCCCGGCTTTCTGTCTTGCTCGTGCGCTCATGTGATCACACCTCGTTCAACGAACATTTCAATCGCCCGGTTGCGCCGGTCGAAGTTCTCAACATTCCTGATCTGATAATCAACACCGTCAATCTCGGCTACATGCTGCTCGGTGAGGGTCGCTGCAATGGCGCTGTGACGGATACGAAGCATTCCGGTGCCTTGTGCAACGGTTCGGTCGCCTTCGACCTTCTCAGTGCCCCTGAACGGCGTGTAGTTGCCCCATACGGTGACAGCCTCAACCCATGTTTCAGTTCGACCACCCGATCCGTCTTCAACAACGACTTTGGTCTTGAACTTCACACGGTCCCGCATTGCACCGGCCCGCATTACATGAACACCCGACGAATTGGCGCGATCAGAGCATCAAACGCCATCGGCACGGTGTCGATGCTGGTGCCAACGATGGATGACTCACGGTTTTCGTACCAGTGCGCGATCAGCAACAACATGGCTTGTTTGACCGACTGGGGTACGGCTGTCGCGGCACCGAACCCGGCAGTGAAAATAACTGTCAGGGCATCGGCGCGGGCGAACATAGTGGGCCAGCTTGTACCATCATTGGGGATGATCCGCGCCGTCCACTTACCCTTGAGGATATGATAATTTGCAGTGGTGATCGACTGTGACGCATTGTCGGTGTCGTAGTATGACATGCTGGTTAGAGCGACAACCGGCGTGACAGGTAAGTGGACCCGTTCAAGTGCATCGGGTCCGGGTAATGAGTATGACCATGTTTGAGTGACCAGCGCCTGACCGAGAATACCATTCTCGTAATCCAGATGGGATGTGGCGGCAGTAATCAATCCTGCGATCAAGGTGTCATCATCAATATGGTCAATTCGACAATGCGCCTTCGCTTCGGCCAAGGTCACAGGTTCTTCAGTTGGCGCAACAGTTTGCGTCAGCAGTAATTCGTGATCTTGGTTGAGCGAAGGCGACATTGGTTACGCATCCTTGTTGTCAGCGGGTTTTGCCATTTTGTTTTCCGCAGCAGCCATCGCTTTTTTAGCGGTAGCAGCAGCTTTTTTCGCGGCAGCTTCTTCGGTGGTTTCGGGCACAGCTTTCGCCTTTTTACCGTCAGTGTATTTAACATTACCAGAACCGACACCGATTTCGGCCAGTTCAGCGGAGACTGCCAACTTCTCACCTACATCTGCGAAGTTGGAGTCGAAGCCGTGACGGGAATACCGCCACGGCTTGATGACTTCAACGTTACGCGACATGTGCGCCAGCTTTGATCGCTGTGGCAGACATCGGTGTTGCAGTACCGTGTGTGCCAGAGAAATCAGCCAACAGCTTGAGGTAGCGTTTGCCACCACGATAACCGTACAGAGTGGTTGTAGCGGCAGCGTGAGCAGCTTCAAGGCTGTGAATGATACCACCAGAAATACTTGAGACACCGATCATGTCAACGTCAGCGACGTTGGCGTAAGTGCTGTCATCATCAGAGTGGGTCAGAACAAACTCAACCTTGTTTGTACCAGAGAAGGTGATACCGCCAACGCCGACCGAGATCAGGATGGAACAAGCGTCGTACCCCTGAAGGTCAACGGCGGCTGGTGTAGTATCCGCAGCAAGTGCTTCGGCGTCAACGAGGACGGCGACCGCTTGCTGCGTGTAGTTTTCGCGATGAATGATCGACATTTGTCAATCTCCTATTCTAAGTGGTTGATCAGTTGGGACCGGCGAACCGGCCCCGCCCGATTAGGCAGCAAACTTGATCAGCTTGATGGCGTCCCAGTCTACCAGACCACCACCGACCAGATTGGTCATGTGGAATTTGGTGTGCGGCTTCGTGGTGTACGGGTCGATGATCGTGGACATCTGTTCAGGATCAGCAATCACATACGCGGAGAAATCACCCAGGGCGATTGACAGGCTGTCAGCAGCCATCGTTGGCATGTCATCAGCCAGGCGAACCGGGCGACCTTGGATGGTGCGAACTGTCATACCTTCGTTGACAACAGTTTCTTTCATCAGGTAGTCGCCGTTGCTGTCTTTGAGGATAGCAACTTCAGCAGCAGTCAAGTTCTTCATCAACCAAACGGCATTGTCAGCATATTCAGGCTGCATGTCGTAGAAGGTCCGAATGAACACATCGGCACCGTTTGGATCAGCAACGAAGTCAGCAGAATTACCTGTGTTACGACGCTGAAGGGTGAAGTTGGCGCGAGTACCATCGGCTGTGGTGGCGTTGGAGTATGTCAGGAAGCCACGAGGCTTGGACACACCGTCACCGCTGATGAAGTCGGTTGCTTCGCTGCGACCGAATTTCTTACCAGCTTTACGGGCCAGATAACCAGCAATGTCGAAGTTAGATTGCTTCAACAGCTTGTTGGTTACGATAGGCATGGCATAACGCTCATGTGTATCAATCGTCACCAGGTGGAAATCGGGAATATCCGTTTCCGCACGGGTGCCTGATTCAGTGGTAGCTGCATCAGCCATTTCACCGCGTTCGACCAGTTCTTCGTAGATCGTGGCAGAAACGACAGTGGACAGTTCACGCATCGGTGAGGACCGGAACATACGCTCACGAATACCGGCGCGAGTTGTGGTCGGGATAAAGTGCCCGCCCTCAGTTGCGACGTTCGTGGACATTGCTTTGGTAAGTTCGGCGTATTCACCATCGCTGGTGCGACCGTGTGCCCAGTCGTTGAAGTTCTTGACTTCAAGTTCCAAGGCTTCTTCACCAGACTTGCCGGAAGCGCCGGGCCGGTTGGCCGCAGTTTCCAGTTCTTCCATCCGTTTTTCAACGGCTTCTGCCTTGGCTTCACGATCAGAAATTTGATCCTGCATCTTTTGCTCAGACTCGGCAAAGTCTGATTTGATGCGGGCAATCTTTTCTTCGGTGATGACATCAGCTTTGGCAAGCTGTTCGTCATGCGATTTACGCATGGCTTCAAGGGCTTGATTGCTCAAGTCCAGGGCTGCTTTAATCTCGGAAAGTTCACTCATAACTGAGGACTCCTATGCTTGTGTTAAAATTTCCGAACGGCGTTTGAGTAGCTGTTCGATTTCTTCAACATCCGCTTCAGCGTCCTGCATGTCGTGAATGGCCTTAAATCCACCAGACATCAATTGTCTGGCGACGGTACGTGATAACTTCGCTTCATTGGTCAGCACACGTTCCATTTGACGTTGCGTCATTTCGGCAGCTTTCACCGCGTCGATCCGCGCTTCGTCGTTCATGGGGAAAGTTACAATGGAAACTTCATGCAAGTCAATCTCCTTGATCACTCGCACATTCTGTTCGTCGTCCCATTCCTGCCCACCAGCGGGAATACGAAACCCGATGGACAAACCGCTGACGGCTTTCGCCTTCATCAGTGAATGGGCTTCACGGGCTTGCTGTACGTGGTCGATCAGAAGATGACCATCAACCTGAAGACCTTCGTCAACCGACTTCATTGATTCCCACACGCCAATGGGTGTCCATGGATCGTGTTGCCAAAGGATCGGGATGGTCTTGTTGTTTGCTTCGATGTCGGCCAACGTTTTATCGAAGGCACCGCGAACAATGATGTCGCCACCGAAATCAATGTTGCCGAACACTGCACCAAGTCCTGAGAATGTTCCGTTGGGATCATTCTTCATTTCATAACTGGTGGACAGATTTTTATGTTCAATCATCTGTTTCATCCTTGTCGTTATCTTCGTCATTATCAGGCGACTGTTCCTCTTGGAAACCACCGAACAGTCGATCAGCGTTTGGATCGTTCAGAGGTTCCATGCCAATAGATTCACGAACCTCGTTCTGTGTCAGCCACGCGGGGGTGCCGCCAGCACCAAGTGCTTTGGCGTTGTAATTTGCCTGATCCTTGAAGTCACCGCGAAGCAGTTGCTTCTCGTCCAGATCAGCGAATAGATCACGCTCTTTCTCACCGGCCAAGATGTCCCGGTCTACGGCATTCTCAAATCGGAGAACCCAAGGCCGAAGTGTCCACGTAACGTGCGCCCGGAAAAACGATTCGGCGCTGGCAAACGTGCTGGCTTTATCCGACTGCATGAGCATCGTTGGGAACACGTAAAACAGTCGGGCTATTTCTTCGATCTGGAATTTACGTGTGTCCAGGTGTTCGGCATCGGCACTCGTCATCTGCATGGTTGAGAATTTCCAACCACCATCCAGAACAGCAACGCCGCCTTCACCACCGGACCCGAATTTATCAGTCCATTGTTCCTTGATCAGCTTTGCTTTTTCCGGGTTGATTTTATTGTCACTCGACAGCAAACCAGATGGTCGCCCACCGTTCGCTGACAGATTACTTTGCTGGCTTTCCAGAGACTGCGACAGACCGATAGCGTTACGCGCAACCTTGACCGGCTCAATACCAGAATAACTGTCTGTGTGAGGTGGCCCGTGGAAATGGAAAATATCACTGGCGGGTGTTCGTAGTTTCTGACCATCTTTCAGGTCAATGACATACGTCAGTTCACGGGTCTGTTTATTCTGTTCGATTTTCCATGAGCCGGGAACCAGTGGCAATAATTCAGTGATCTTACCGCCTCGCTTTGGTCCGTTCTTGACGGCTGCAAAATCACCGAATAGCACAGCCATCGCAATTGCGTACTCACGAAATTCATATGGGGTTTGCCAACTGTTCGGCTTCTTCACCATCAATGTCCACGACCAGTGATCGCGGGCATCAGGACTGAAGTCTTTGCCGTCAACTACCTTCCGTTCGCGAATGCGCATGGGCATTTGGGCAACGCCTTCAGCAATCACACGAACTGCACACATGACGGCTGTAACCTGAACGGCTGTAGCCGGTGTGACACTTGCCCCAGTGCTGGTCTTATAACCAAGCCACTCGGCAATCTCATTTAGCACAACACGACTGACGGAATTGTCTTTGCGCCGAAGCCAATTAAACATATCGCTGTCACCTCAAGGAAGCATTCAGCAATTGGTAGCATGATGTGTGTCTATATTGCAACAACCGTGATATTTATGTTACAGGACCATTAGTTCACCTTCGGAGAGGTATGTTCCATAACCTTCTTCACGATCTTGTGCCTTTAACCCAAGTGCCATACACAAAGCCACAGCGCCGTCGATTCTGAATTTTGCTTTTTCCTTGTCGAGCTTGCGATTTCCACTTGGGTCCATCGTAACAACCGCATTTGCAACACACCAAGTCAGTACAGGGTTGCCGGGATGAACCAATCTATTTTCAAGCACAGACCTCTCAAACTCGTCTACAGCCGGTCCCATCATTTTGTAGCCCTGACCCCATTCAACGAAACGCAATCCATCACCTTCACCCATCTGGGCGTCAAAATTAATGCGTTCAAATTCTTTCATCAGATTGTCGATTCGCCAGCGATCAAACGCTATACCTTGGATGTCGTAGACGGTACTTAAATCAGCGATCCTTTTTGCCACCTCATCGTGACGAACGGTCTTACCTTCAGTCACTTCAAGTTCGTCAGATGAATACCATTCTTTATACCGATGATTGCCCTTACCAAAATCTCGATCCGAATGCGTTTCAAGTGTCTCCATCGGTTTCCAGCAAATCGGCATGACCCTATCTGAATCATCTGCACTGATTAAAACAAGTGCGGTCAGATCATTTACGCTGGATAAATCCAAACCAGCGTAAACTTGTTCACCCGGTAGTATTAATTCGTGATCACCCTGACATGATTCCCAATCAACCCGACTGATTAAACTGGAAGTCATCGAAACACGTTGGTTAAGATATAAATTTCTGAATTTAGGTTCTTCAGAAGGTAGTCGTTTTGCTTTTGCTGCGATTGAACGAAGGTCTTCAAGCGATCTGAAATCATCAAGCGCCGGGTTTGCCAGATACCAGACTTTTTCATCGTAGATGTCCTCACAGTCCATTGGAACTTCATACAGGTGACAAACAATCGTCGGATCGTTTGCGTTAATACCATCATCAATTAACTCTGATAAAATTTGCTGTGGATCACGACTTTGAGTGCTGATTGTGGCGAATAATGGTTCCTCTCGACCACCCATTGACGTGTCTAAAACGTCATATAGTTCCCGATTTTTGGCCTGTGCCAACTCGTCATAAATCACGAAGGTCGGGTTCAGTCCATGTTTGGTCCCGGCCTCGGCTGAAATAGCGCGGTAAAATGACCCATTATGGAAGCAAGCAACCGTCTTTGTGCTGTCAACAACACGCAACATGTTGGCTAATTCAGGGTCTAGGCGGATGATTTGTGCAACAAACTTGAATACTTGTG
>Ga0257116_1001212_pt1 | contig 17507 bp, 16 predicted proteins | sample SI112_120mmetaG_FD_190150 | JGI IMG/M metagenome (GOLD analysis project Ga0257116, IMG submission 190150) | Marine microbial communities from Saanich Inlet, British Columbia, Canada - SI112_120m | ecosystem: Environmental > Aquatic > Marine > Inlet | place: Canada: British Columbia | collected...
GCGGCTCTGGTAAAGGAAGCGGCGGTAGCAATGGCAGATCGAGAAGGCGACGTAGACGAAGCATTATGGGCTCAAGAAAAGGAAGAGGGATTGCCTCTGGCTCAGAAAGTGAAGGCGGAGATGACTCGTCAAATAGTAATTTAACTGGAATGTCACCCTCTGAAGTAAGAGTGATGCTTTCTCGTACTAACGATGAAGAATATAAAAGAAAACAACAAGATACAATTTTCGATATTGTACACAAAAGATATGTAAGATCTGGTTACCCAAAACTACTTAAGAGAAAAAAACTTGGATCTTTTGCTGAAGAGCAAATTGGAGACGGAAGAACTCCATCACAAACTAAAGATAATGGTTTTTCACCTTGGATGCATCAAAGAAATAAATAAAGCCATGGTGAAAAATTAGTTTGAAATAGTCATTAGTGATAAATACACTTCAATAAGTGAGTCTCGATCATAAATTTTATAATCCCTTTGAGAAGAAAAATCTAATTTTTCAAGTGCAGTGAGAATTGTTTTTTTAAATTCTTCTAATGAAGATGGATGAATTAAAACTTCTCGTCCAGCAATCGAACCACTATGAATGTCTTCTTTTAAAATCTTATTTAGCTTCATGATTAACTTCATTGCCAAAGTTTTAGCAGTTTCAGCGCTAAATGCCAGAGGTTCTTCTATATTAAATTTAATTTCATCATTAGGATGAACCTCAATTAGTTTTTCCTTCTCTAATTTATATATGTGAGATAATAACTTATTACGGCTTATTTGATATTTATCTGAAATATTCTCTAAGGTCATTTTTCTAACAAATAGGTCCATGAAAATGGTGGTTAAAAGATCATTTTGAATGAGGAATTTTTCTTGTCTTTTAGTTAGCCTGTCACACTTTTTTAATTGTTTTGTAGAGAGTTCAACCAAGTCCCGAAATGAAATATCAATCATTTTACATATGGCTTCAATCTTTCCTAGAGGACCATCTTTTTGAGAAAAGATTCTCTTTACTGTCGCTACTGAAATATTTAGCTCATTTGCAATATCAGACAGCTTAATACTTTTCTGACGAAGTATGCTTCTCAAAGTATGCGTCATTTCTTGATAAGTTGAAGATTCTTTTGTCATTTGATCTATTTGTCCCATTTTTGGCTCATTTTTTAAGCTTTTTGAAATTAATATTGAAAGTAGCTCATATTTCAATTAAATAGTTAGCACTAATCATTTTGGTTGGGCAATAGAATGGAGAAAGAATTATGAAAAAAATATTAGTTTGTAGTCTATTTTTAAGCACCATCAGTTCCGCTGCCTGGGGGTTTGATGTTGTCGATAATATCTCTATAGATAATATACAATTAAATGCAGAGACCTCTGCAATGATTTTGGCCAATAAAAATATTTGGAGCAAGGCCATTCAAATTTGTGAAAATAGCAATCAAAAGACTGTGCTAATTGCCCCTCCTAAAATTTGGCTATCGTATGCGCCTAGTCGGTCAGGTTTCGGTATTTCCATTCTAGGCAGGTTCGACTGTATTAATTACTAGTTTTCAATGAAAATTGCTGTAAGTAAGATTGGATTTTAGTTTTTACAAACGAGGGAGCTTTTCAGCTCCCTTTCATATTAATGTTCAGAATAGTATTTATCTAATGCGTCCCCTAGGCTAGCAAGGTTAGGTCCAATAATTTTTTCGATAAGACCTTCAACCATCGGTCTTACTTTTCCCGCTAAAAGTCTGGGAACTCCCGGAACTTTTTCTGGGTATATTTTTATTCCACAAGTGATTCGAAGTTCTGTTTTTCCCTCACCTGCGCTGGCAAAATAATTCACACCAACGGCGTCAAAGAGATCGTTTGCTAAAAATGATTCTAGCTCATATTCCACAAGGTGATCGCTATCATTCCAGTTAGCAATGTCTTTCCAACTGAAAATTTCTGGCTTAATAAACTTTTGCATCATCTTTGGTAATTCGGCCTTTGCGTACCAATGATTTATAATTTTAGTTCTTCCCTCTCCCAAATCTTCAGTGGACATGACTTCCACTTTATTAACATTGGGAAGATAAGGGGCCAGTTTTGAAAACTCGTTCTTAACTAGGTTATATACCTCATCTAAGGGCCGATCGATTACCTTCTTACTTTCTAATTCCATGATTACTCCTTAATTCACAAATAATTCATTATAGACTCCAGGAGGTGATCAGGGCAAAAAAAAAGGCGCTGGTTAAACCAACGCCTTGTAGCATGATATGTCCGTGTAGTTTTCTCTATTAATGAGCTTCTACATTTTCAGTGGGAAGTCGATCATATGATGTGGCAAGTTGCCTATGGAGTCTTTCATATTGTTTTTGAAAGGCCGAAACGACTTCTGGAATTGTTATGTAGTAATAATTCTCATAATTAGTTTTTGAAGCACTCATTTTAAATGCAGAGCTAGTAAAGTTACCTGCTCCTGCAAATACAGCTGGCTTGTTGTAGAGAGCTGGTTTCTTGCTACTTTTTCTAGCATTATCGAAAATTAAAAACTTGTTGTGGTGTAAGAGATGGAGACTGTGATTGGTTTCCATGTATTTTACATCTGCACCTTTATCCACAAGGCCTTTCACACGGTAATACTCTGACGTCATATTTGGACCAACTACTTCGCCAAGACCGGCCCAGTAAATATCATCATCAACTACTCCTCGTACTTTAAGTCCATAGCTCATTCCCTTTTTAAGAGCATCAATTAATTCGCCTAGAAATAAACGGTGAGCAGCAAAATCTACTGTTTTAGACCAGTAAACGGCCTCTTGAATTCTTTTTATGGCAGCTTCGCCTTCGCCAGGAACAAAGAAGACTTCAATATCATCTTCAGCTGGAGTTTTGATATCAGCTTTGCAATCAGCAATCATTTCTTTGTATTCCCATTTAGTTTTTGCTGTTTTAACAGAATCCATTAAACAAACATGGCTTTGAGCAAAGAAAGATTTTTTTGAGGTAGTAATAAAATGCCAATTTTCATGATGAAGAACAACACCTGAAGACATATTTCCACTACTAAAAGCTAACTTCATCACCTTAGGGTCTCTTGGGTTCACTACAAATAGCTTGTTGTGAGCGTATCCAATTCCGCCTTCAAAACCTTTTAGTAAAATTTTAGGTTTGTGACTTACACCGCTTGCGCAAGCTAGAAGAAGTTGAGACTTTGATTTTTTTCCAGCAGCTGCAGCATCTGATCTTTTTCTATTTTCGCCGCCTCTATCGAGAACAACTGTCATTTTTATATTTCGATTCTCAATTGCACGACAAAGGGCCTTTTGAACTGCACTACTTGAAAATGAAAGGTAGGCCATAAAGATTTCTGTAGTCTTCGGATCATCAATCCACTTTACTAATTGGTACTGAGGACTTGATGCTCTTTTTCCTGACTCATAAGAATCGTTATATGTGCAATACGTATTCTTTGGCTTTTTATAGAGAAGATCTCCATTATTAGCAGTCACAGGATGAGGATACTCGTACTCAGCACATTCTGGATTAGTAAAAAGAACTTTATACTCATAAGGACTATAGTCTTTTAAGCTTACAGCAAGTGATTGCCCTGCCCATAGTAAAAAAATTGGTAGTATGTATCTTAACTTCATGGTCTACTCCTATTAAGACTAATAAGTTGTTCAGCCTATTTCCCGACCAAGATACTTCGCAGACCTTCATAATAGAAATGAATCTTTTTTGACTTCAAGACTCTATTTAAGTATCATGAGTTTTATGGAAATCAAATACTTAGACACTTTTATGGTGGTCGCCAAAGAATTAAGTTTCACCAAAGCGGCCAAGACTCTAGGCCTCACCCAAGCGGCGATCAGTCGGCAAATAAAATACTTGGAAAACTCATTGGGAAAACAAGTACTTATAAGATCCCCTCAAAAGGTGATGCTAACCCCTGACGGCTCCTCTCTTTTTGAAAGGGCCATGCCATTATTCCAGTTTTTAAACCAAGAATTTAGTGATCAAAATTTTGGTCCTCTAAAAATTGGCTCCCTTCAAGGGTTTGGAGAAAACTGGCTTTTAAAAAGACTTATTAAATATTCTAAGAAAAATGACTTTCCCTTTGAAGTGACTGTCGGGGGAGAAAATGGACTCATCGAAAAGCTAAATCGCTCAGAGCTAGATTTAATTTTTACCACTCAAAATATCCAAAGCGGATACCTTAGTTCGAGAAAAATCATTCCAGAAGAGATTGTGATTGTTAGTAAAGAGAGTATTAATCCCAAGAAGCTTGGTGATTATAACTGGGTGACATATAACCAAGATGATTTTCTCTTTGAGCTTTCAAGGGCCAAAGGACAGCACATCTATAAAATGAACTCGATCACATCCATGATTAAGATGGTTGAGTCAGGGGTAGGAATCGCAGCTCTGCCCGAATTTTTTGTCCATGAAAACTCAAAAGTGCTAAAGACAAAACTTCGGAAGAAGGTTGGTGGGTATATTTATTTAACTATGCCTAATTTTGACGTTATTCCAGGACATATTAAGAAATTATTGTCGTTTCTTTAGTGCCATACTCTAAGCTCATCTAGAATTCCTATAAATTGGCTTTGATAGTGGCTCCCTCTAGGACTTTGTCCTAAGTATAGTGGGCTGCCAGAAACTCTGTGCTTAATGAGTGCGCTAATGCAAATGGCATCTTCACCCTTTTCACCAATACAAACCTGCTGCTTTTGATGATTGTAAGAGGCCACCACATTGACTCTTTGTTTATAGGGGGTAACTCCTTTCAAGCTGACAACACTTGGTCCATTTTTCAAATCATAAACCGCAAATTTTAACTCTCTATCATCAAGCCAAATAGAAAACTGGGAGGGTGAATCAACCAGATAGCCTGAGGCCCGAATTTTCTTTGCTTTAAAAGAAAATTCAACCTTAAAACTCTTCTTAATATGAAGGGGCCCCAGGTAAACAAGCTGAACTTCTCCGTCGAATTCAATGGCGCCCTCACCTTCAAGACCTGAAGTAAACTTAGCACCTAGAACCTTCATCTTTTTTGGAAGACGATCTTTAGATAGCTTGTCAAAAGAGTAATAGAGAGTTTTAGCAAAAACACTATGAGAAAAGATAAGACAGGCAAATATGAGGGCCACATTGCCTTTAATTTTGTTCATAGAGCGTCCTGTTCTACAAATAATCATTGGGTTAGAATCCATTTAACCACTAGAAAATCCACCGCTTATCTAAAATGCAATGATAGTGCCAAAACGGTAGTGGAGCTTAACATTTGGTGGAACTCTTAATTTCTTCGAATAAGGCCTGGCATTCTTAGAAGCGGGCCCTCTAATTTGGACCATTTTTGCAGTTCTTCAGAGTCCATTTGTGCTGGGGATCTTTGGTCTGAAAGTCGTCTCTTTGCTGATCGTGGATGGGTAATATTGAGACCTGAAATATATTTAGCTGGCACTGGCCCTTCTCCCTGATATACAGAGGATGGCAGCCGATGCGAACCCGATTTTACCCACTTATCCTTCTTTTTATCCCCAAGGTTTAATATGGAAACGACCATAAAAAAACTAAGTAAAAACAAGACCTGTTGTAGTATTTTCAATCTCCTACCCTTTCTTACATAGCTTTATTCGGCACTATTTACCCGTTTCTCAAGAAGATAATGAATTTTCATAAGAGCTGAAACGCTTTGTCACTATGCTAGTAAGCAAATAGTTCAATAAGGCCATTTGGTAGCAAAATTAGGACTATTATCCCCTTGGAACTACTTGAAGGTTGGTGAATTATGAATGTAAAATGTGGGCAAATGCTGTCAGAATTTCTTGGTACGAAAGGTCTAAGCCCCGAGCTAGAGCAAAGATGGATAGAAGACTTTAACAGTCAGTTAATCACTAAAATTCGCACTTACTTCAAAACTTTTAAAGTCACAGGCCTTGATAAGGCGATGCCCGATATTGCTGAAATAATATTTGAGCATATTGAATGCCATCAAACATTTTTTACTGAAATCGGTCTCGGCAAAGACCTCGACTCGCGTATGCGAATCTTCGAAGATTGGATTAATGGCGAGTTCATAGAGTTCCTCACCAGAGTCTTTATCAAGTGGACTCAGTGTACTGAAATAGAGGCGAAAGTAGCTGCCCAAGGACTTAAGAAGGTTTGGATGAGAACCCTCTACCTTTATATTGATAACGTAGAAGTGAAAAGAGATCTGGCCGTTAACCTACTAATCCAGGCAACATTATCCAACATGAAGACTAGCTTAAGAATGATCTTATAGAAGAGAAAATTCGCTAATACCTTGTTTTCTAAATACTTTTCAAGTTGCACCGAAAAGAACTTAACTGATTAATTTTTTTTTAAAATTAAAGAAGGCCAAGGATGGGTAAGGTAAAGTTTTTTGCATTGATGACATTGTGTCTATTTCTATCCAATTGTGAATTCAATGATCCACCTCCCGATGCATCTGTTATGGAGGCCAATATCGATGGCGCTATTACCTGTGAGGTTGATTCGGAGAAATTGGCAAACTTTATGGAAGAAGATTTACAAGCTGATCTTCTATGCATAAGCAATCAGCTGAAAACCTATGCACAAGTTGACCAACGAAAATATGCAGGCTTCATTCAAGTAGATGAGTTAATTCAATTTCTTCTTACCTTTATGAATGGCAACGATAAGGTTGTTCAAGGTATTAAAACTCTATTTGAAGTCAATTATTATATATTCAATGACAAGAGAGGAATGATAGCCATTGATCGCCTTGACCCACTATTTGATCTACTTATTATCATCAATAGAGAAGTTAGAGATATTGCAAGTGCTTTTGAGCTTATTGAAGTAGAGGGAAAAATAGATGAAGTCACGTTTTATGATAATCGAGATAAGTTAGAAAAAAGTATTACAGAGCTAATTCAGCAGATCAAACTAGTTTATTTGAAATACGATCAAGGTCGTCCAAGCTACCCCATAGAGGAAATACTCAATGTCTTTCTTAATGATTATTCAGAAGACTTAATTGAAGATATTAAGCAAATGCTCTTTATCAAACCAATGCTTGTAGGCGGAAAAGAAAATATTCTCACCTATGATGAGTTTTTAATGCTCTTTGATAACTCAGTCACAGGAATTATGCTTGCCTACGACCTTGTGATTGGTTCAAAAGCAAATTTTTCGAACAAAGAGCAATACCTACAATTTTTAAAACGAGCAACTGGAGATGTCAGAGAATTTCTCTTTCATAAGGATGGAAAAAATGAAAAATATTTCTCCATTCAAGATCTTATTTATGTATCAAAACATTTTGAAAAATACCTCTTTGATTTAACTCCATTTGAAGACTCCCTCTACGAGGCCAAAGAATCATCGATTATTGGAGGAGACGAGTATTTTAGTTACGATAATATTGATAAGATTCTAAACTATGCTGAAGATATTTTCAGTATGCTCGAATACTTCAATAGAATGTGGTTTCTAAATGAAACTTACCTTTTAAGTAGAGATAAAATAGATAGCTCAAAGTTAGTTGATGCTACAGTCGTAAATTCAAGTGACAATCAATATAATATCGATTTCAAAAGAATTCTTGATAAATACAGATTCATGAAAGGAGATAGTAGTCTCGTTTATATTGGCAGAGAATATGAGCGAAGCCTCACTGGCATTGCTGAAATTGGAATCTATGAATACCTTCTTAAGATTGCGATTAAGGCCTATGGAGCTGAAGAAGATAGCCTAACCGAAGATGAACTTCTAGATATTGTGATAAAGTATGATGAAGTTTTCATAGAACTTGGTACATGGAGAAATCCCATAACTCTATTCACTGAAACACAATCTATGATGATTAACTTCTTTAGAACAATATCAAATGGAAACAAAAAATTTGAAGTTCCAGAGTTAGTATCTTGGATTAACATGCAACTTTCAGGTTTAGATGCGGCACTTGAATACTGGGATGATTTCTATAAATCATGCAAGGATGATAAAGAGTGCTTTGTTGATGAAGAAAAAGAAAGATTCTCTACCAAATACTTTTATGAAAACTTTTTTAATTACTATAAAGGGTTAGATAAATATCTTCCTAAGTTTAGCAGTTTTGTAAATAACTTAAACGAAGAAGATAGCTTTGATTTTACCAGAGCGCTCAGTCGCTTTGGGAGACAGTGTCCATATGATTACAATGATAAAAATGAAGTACTTATATCACAAAGAGATGTTGGACTTCTCACGGGTGCCATGATGAGTATTGAAGAGACATTTTTAAGATTTGATACCAACCAAGATGGCGATCTTGAATTTTCAGAATTGGAAGTGGCCATTGAACACTTCAAGCCAGTGATTGTTGAAAGGGGTGGACTCACACCGGCAACATCTTTTCTAGCTAGGACAGTTTTCTACTACATTCTTATCAAAGGAAAAGTTCCTAAAACGACTAAGGATATAATTGATTTAGTTGTTTTCCATGGAACTTTTAATCTTTTTTACAAGAAATCAAAAGTTCACTGCAATCGCTTCAACCTTGTCACTATTTTGGAAAAATTCGTCGAATATCCAGAAGAACCCAATCCAGATTGCTACTTAAATAAGCCCGTACCTAGATAATTCACTTATCTTTCTGTGCAACACCGGGTAACCTAACTCATAAATAATTACTCGACTGGTCCCTAGGCCCAGTCATTGTTAGGTGAAAATGATGAAAAATCTAATGGTATCTCTAAGTCTATTAATATTTGCCAATGCAACTTTTGCTGGTCAAACACTTGAAGATCGGATGTCCTTAGTAGAGCACAAGCTTAAAACTAAGCTCTACCTTGAAACTGATGACTTCTCTTTTCACCCACACACCTACTTACAATTTTACTACTATAATGAAAAAGTCGTTACGGGGGCGAGTGAAACCTCTGATAAATATTATAACTTTCGCAGGGCCGTATTTTACTTTGATGGGTTCTTTGCAAGACCTCTATACACCTACAAGTTAGAATATGATGTAAGCAGTAATAGCCTTGAAGAGTACAATTTAAACTTTGCTCCCCTTAGTTGGCTTCAATTTCGTTTGGGCAAACAAAAAGTTCCTTTTGGAATGCAAAGGATGATCTCAAGTAAAAAGTACCAATTTACAGATCGAAGTATTGTAGAAAATGAGTTCACTCATTCAAATGAATTAGGTGTCAGCCTATGGGGTAATTTCATACTAGAGGGACTCACTTACCATATTGGAAGCTATAAATCAGTGGGAACCCACTTTCAAAATGTAGTTTCAATATTTTGGGCACCCCTAGGTCCATTTAAATGGGAGGAATCAGACCGCGATGATAATACAGATATCAGGCTCAATTTTGGACTACACGCCCATAGACAAAAATCAATTTATTCAAAAAAATATATAAACTCATATGGAGCCAGCTCTAGCTTTAAGTTGATGGGCTGGTCATACAATGGCGCCATCTACATAAGAGACCACGAGTATGGTGATGGTGTCGCTACACTAGATGGCATTGGCCACAATATCCAAGTTGGCAAAATGGTTGTTCCAAGACTGTGGGAGCTAGCTTTTAAGTTTGCTGAAATTAAGCTCGATGGTGATAATAATGACACCCACGAGTGGGGCCTTGTCTCCAATTACTTTCTTGAGGGACAAAATCTAAAATTCACTACAGAGTATACCGCAAAAACGACTATTGCCGATCCTAAAAGAGGACTATCTCGAATTCACAACAATATTGTAAAGGCCCAAATACAACTTTATTTTTAATTAGTACCAACTCCTATAAAGCGATTTCCGGACTCATATTTCTTGAGTCCTCTATTAAATACCACTACGCTTAAAATAAAAAATCCGGCTGAGCCAACTACTAAAAACCCCAAGTTGGACCAAGAAAATTCTCTCAATAGTGACACTGGCAAATGCCCTATAAAGCCACCTGGAATGACAGTAAAAAGTATCATTTTAAGGAATTGAGAAAATATTACTTGCGGGTAGATACTAAAAGTCACCACAAAATCATAGAACTGACGTGCCAAGCTATCCATTGGCCCCATCCAAAAAGCAAGTGAGTTGAATAAGATTCCGATGCATACAAAAACAACAAAGCTACAAAAAAGAACAGTGAGCATAAGTGGTAAACTTCCAAATGTTAAATAACCTGAAAACCAAAGTAAGATGATTCCACTAACCACATCTCCCCATCCCGATGCATGAGACTGGGAACTTGAAGCATAGAAAAGAGTATTTTTTGGTTGGGTCAAATAAACATCCAAGTCCCCACCATCTATCATTTTGGCCAAACTCCTCACTCCGCCAAAAAAGATAACTGAGACACCAAAAACAAAAGCGACGACTCCATAAAGTGCACATAGATCGGTGATCTCCCAACCCTTAATACTCTTGAATTTCTTAAAAAATACCCACCACATGGTAAAGAAAACGAGATTATTAATAATCATAAACGTTGCTTGCAAAAGGAAGGCCCCTCTTAAACTTGTTAATGATTTTAAATTTATCTTAAGTAAATGAGTAAAAAACTCGTAATTATTTTTTAAATTCATTTCATCCACCATTCACGTTGAGTTTTTTTACACCCCGAAGGTATATTAACTGCATAGCGATTAAACCAATCACTGCCCATACAGTAAGTTTTATCAATGCCTCTAATAGTAAAGAGGCATCTAGCTCTAAACAGGCCTTAACAGGTAAATAAAGAAAGCTAGAAAAAGGTGTCAACATTGCAATCTTTTGAAGCCACTCAGGGTAAATATCAAGGGGTAACATCATTCCACCTAAAATAAAGTTACACTTTGAAAAGATCCAATAAATAGGAGTCGCATCTTGAAGCCAAAAACTAAAAAGGCCAATTATAGATTGATAGAGAGTCACTACCATCGATGCAAAAATCCCTACAGGAAAATAAAGTAGTAGACCAAGTGGATTTGTAGGCAAACCTCCTGTAATAAAGTAAGCAAAACCAAATCCTGCAAAGGCCAAAATTAGCATTCTTAAAAGTAGTGTTCCCATCCCCTCAAAAAACTTCACCCAAATATAGGGGATTGGTCTTGTTAATAAGTAGGCAACATTACCTGTGCGAATATCTTCTTGAATCGCTGTATGAATGAGGGGATAAGATAGTACAATCCACTCTGTCATGGCCAAATACCAAATCATGTCTCTCGGCTTTAGACCAATTTTCTCACTTCCTACCGCATTCCATAGTGAAGAGAAAACAAGCAGAATTATGCCGTAAAAGGCAAATCTAGCGATTGTCTCGCCTTTATTTTTATAGCCATGTTTGATGGCAATAATTGAAAAACTCAAATATTTTCCCATCTCTCACTCCTTATCCGCTCGGTAAATAAACTTAATCACATCTTCCATTTGGGGATCTTCTACCGTTAAGTCGCGTATCCTTGCATGTTTAAGTGCAGTCGCAATGACTTCATCAATTGGCGTTTTATCTACCTCTACATCGAGGATGAATTTATGTGGTTTTTTCTCAAGCCAATTCACTCCCCTCGCCTCAAAATGAAGATCCTCTTCAGCTGTCATCAGGGTGACTCTTTTTTTCTTAATATAGCGAGCGCGAAGTTTCTCAATAGTGTCATCAAATAAAACTCGTCCGTGATTAATCACAATCACTCTATCGCAAACTCTTTCCATATCTCCTGTGTCATGTGAGGTCAAAAATACAGTTGTACCAAAGCGCTGACTTCTCTCTTTGATTAAATCTCTGATAATAGATTTTGCAGTCACATCAAGACCAATTGTCGGCTCATCTAAAAAGACAATTTCAGGGCCATGTAAAAGCGAAGCCACCACCTCACAACGCATTCTTTGACCAAGAGAGAGCTTTCTCACCGGCTGATCTAGTAAATGTTTTATTTCAAAGAGTTTTACTAGTTCATTTTTTTTCTCTCTGTAAGCCTTGGGGTTAAGATCATAGACCCTAGCAAGTAAATCAAAAGTGTCGCCTGCGGGAAGGTGATACCAAAGCTGACTTCTTTGCCCAAAAACAGTTCCAATTTTGTAACCGAGCTGAGTTCTATCCTTCCCGGGAGTCAAACCCAGTACTGAGATATCACCAGAAGTAGGATGCAAGATACCACTCATCATTTTTATAGATGTAGATTTCCCGGCCCCGTTTGGGCCAATAAAGGCAAGCCTCTCCCCTCTTTCGATCTTAAAGCTAATATTGTCTACGGCCCTAAAAGTATTAAACTTTGGACTTATCAGTGATTTTAAATTGCCTACAAAACCCTTGGCCGGCTCCTTTAAGACAAAATCTTTAGTCATATTGCTAACAGCGACTGCGTAACTCATAGTTATTCCCTGGAATTATACTGATCCCAGTTTGGATTTCAAGCGGCGGATTCCTCGTCGGAGTGTGCTACACGCCTTCCTCGTCATCCACTCACTTGAAATCCAAACTGGAATCAGTATAGTATAAATTGTAAAAAATGAATGAGGACTGGATTTTGGTTTTGGTCTGGCCTAGAAGTCCTAGTGAGTAGGTCAGACTATCCCAGGTATTTAAATCCCACGGGCATAGAGGCAAAAGCGCAATTGCTAATTCTTTCACTTATGAGAATGTCGGTATTCAAATTTCTCACGGCTACCTCTTCACCTTCACACTAATGCCAGATAATAAATTTTGCAAGAGAAAACTTTCTTACAGAAAGTGACAAATGCTGCGAGGTCCATGCTTTTTAAAATCAAAATTCAGGACTAAGATAGTTCATGGCAAATGAACAATACGTCCAAAAACACTACGAGAAAGTGGCCAAAAACTTTGGTCTTCTCCCAACCTCTAGCATGCAAGATCCCTTTATTAGGGAGCTTGAAATAGAGTTTGTCTTGGCCCAACTCTATAACTTCACCCATAAGTATGGAAGATTTCCAAGACTTCTAGATGTAGGCTGCGGAAATGGATACCTTTTGAGTGTGTTAGCTGAATTTTTCCCAGAAATGGAGCTTACAGGCCTTGAATACTCTCCCGATCTTTTTAAGCTCTGCCAGCAAAGGAAATTACCGGGTATCAATTTTATTCATGGGGATATGAGAAAGGCTTCAGACTTCTCTGAAAAATTTGATATGGTGATTACTGAAAGATCTCTCATTAACCTTCTCTCTACAAAACAGCAAAACCAGGCCATTAAAAATATCGCACACTGCCTCGCCCCTGGGGGCCACTACCTGATGATAGAGTCTTTCAAGATGCCCCTTCACAATCTAAATATTGCGCGCGCCCAAAATGGATTATCTGAAATTTTCCCTTCAAAGCACAATAAATATCTCTCTGAGGGAATCACTGGCAAACTTAAGGGAATAGGCCTTAATGAAGTTTACGGCGAATTACCAAAAGACTCACTTTCAACACATTTTTTTCTGAGTAGAGTTTTTCATCCCATAACAAGAAATTCTACCACTAAGAATAAATATTCTATGCTCAATCATTTTTTTGATGAAGCACTTCCCTTGGGGGTTGGTCAATTCTCCCCTATATTATTTCGAGTTTTTGAAAAGGAATTATCATGAGTTACGATTACGATTACGATTTATTTGTTATAGGTGGAGGATCAGGTGGGGTTCGCTGCGCCCGATGGTCGGGAGGACTTGGAAAGAAAGTCGCCATTTGTGAAGAATACCGGTACGGAGGAACATGTGTAATTAGAGGTTGTGTGCCAAAGAAAATGATGGTCTACGCTTCTGAATATACCCATGAGATTGAAACCATGAGTAAATATGGGTGGGAGTCCAAAGACCCCAGTCTCAACTGGAATCTTTTCAAGGAAAATAGAGACAATGAAATTAGTAGACTCAGCGGAATATATCAAAAACTTTTAGGTAATAATGGAGTCAATGTTCTTGAAGGTAGAGGACGAATTGTTTCTGCACACGAAGTTGAGGTAAATGGGAAGATTTACAGTGCAGAGAATATTCTAATCGCCGTAGGAGGCAAACCAAACCTTCCTCAAATTGAAGGAATTGATTTGGCCATAACCTCCAATGAGATATTCCACCTCGACAAGGTACCTGAAAAATTATTAATTGTAGGTGCCGGCTTTATTGCAGTGGAATTTGCATGTATTTTTAAAGGCCTTGGAAGTGATGTCAGCGTTGTTTTCAGAAGACCGAAGGTTCTCAGAGGTTTTGATGAAGATTGTGCCAAATTTTTAATGGGAGAGCTTGAAAGAAAAGGGATAAACCTCATAAGAGAGGACGTTATCGAAAAGCTAGAAAAAAGGGATGGCAATATTATTGCTCATTCAGCAGGTCTTGGTGAGATTTCAGCAGATTGTGTGCTTTATGCAACTGGTAGAATTCCCATGACCAATGATTTAGGATTAGAAAATGTTGATGTCAAAACACAAAAAAATGGGGCGATTGTTGTTGATGATAAAATGAAGACCTGTGTAGATTCTATTTACGCCGTCGGTGATGTAATCGATAAGGCCAACCTCACCCCTGTGGCGACTTGCCAGGGGACGCTTCTTGCCGAAAACCTTTTTAATGGTAAAGATCAATCAATGGATTATAGTGCTATCCCTTCTGCTATTTTCACATCCCCACCCTTTGCTACAGTTGGCTTAAATGAAGAAGAGGCCTCAGAGAAATTTAAAAATATCGATGTTTACACATCTGAATTTCGGGCCTTAAAGTACACCCTTGATTCAAATGGGGAGCGCACCTTTTGCAAACTGATTGTAAATCCTGTAGATGATAGAGTTCTTGGAGTTCATATGGTGGGAAAAGATGCAGCTGAAATCATGCAAGGCATGGCCATTGCCATAAAGGCCGGTGCGACTAAAGCTGATTTTGATAAAACAATAGGTATCCACCCTAGCAGTGCTGAGGAGTTTGTCACACTTAGGTCTAAAAGAGATTGAGCTATTTTTTTGACAAGAAAGAACTTCTAACTGGCCTTTTTTGAATCTTCACGAAGCCTTTGATTTTCAACTTCAAGCTCTGCAACTTTTTGTTTGAGAGCATCTAACTGCTCATCCTCTCTGAGCTTTTGAAAAACTTGCTTTTCCATCTTCGCCTGGGCATCTTCTTTCTTTAAAATGCTCATAAGCTTAGAAAACTGCTTAGTAAAAGGATCGTCTTTTTGGAAGATAAAAATCAAGCTTACCCCCACAAAAAATGCAAATAATGAACATCCTAAAACTAGTAAAATATGTGATGTGGACCCGAACATACTTGCCTCCCAGACTCACCTATCGGTATTTTTTGGGGCAAGCCTTAGCACCTAACGGTAGAATAATCATCTTAACTACCTAAAATTATGGCAGTAAGGTTTTCCTTCTTGAAGCGTACGCATTTTGTACGTATAAAGAGATTAACTGTCAAACAGGAGGTTATTTTGCGGCAGATCAGCTACCTGAGTATTGCAAACTTTGAAATAGAGTTGCACAGGATACTCAACCCCTCTCTTAAAAATCGGCCGGTGGTGATTGCTGTTGAAAAAAGTGACCGGGCAGGACTTCTCCACGTCAGTGATGAAGCGAGAAAAGAAGGACTTAAAAATGGTATCCCCGTCGCCGTTGCTAAAAGACTTTGCCGGGATATGGTGCTGATCTCTCCCAAACTCGATCTCTATAAAAGAGCGCAATTTAAACTCATCGATAAAATTGCACAAAAAATACCTCTTTTTGAAATTGATAAATTTGGAAACTTTTTTTTAGATCTCTCAGGACTTAGAAAACTCTATGGCCCTTGCCAAGATCTTGCACAATGTATGCGAAAAGAAATCTCTTCTGACTTTAAGCTTCCCAGTACTTTTGGAATCTCTAAAAATAAACTGGTTTCTAAATTAGCAGTGGAAGACTTAACTAGCTCGGAGGAAATTAACCTGGTCCCCACGGGAACAGAGAAACCTTATATCTCTCCCCTTTCACTTGAGCTTCTTCCCATTTCACAGAAACTACTACAAAAAGTAAAAAAACCAACATCTAATATATTTAAAGATCTTAGGCTCGAAACCATTGGTGATATTTCAGCTCTTAGTCGCCTCCAACTTCTTGTGGCATTTGGAGCACATGCCGAGCTATTTTTTAGAAATTCACGTGGAATTGACAACTCTCCTGTCAGGGCACCTGTAAAAAAGCTCTCCATCCATGCTGAATACTACTTAAAAGAGCAAACTAATCACACTGGCTTTCTTCTGGAAAAGATTAAATCCCTTTTTGAGATCGTATTTTTCAAACTTAGAAAAATGGGTAAACTCTCAGGAAGTTTTTTAATTGGAATCCGCTATAGTGATCTCAAATTTGTAGAAAAAAGAAAACTCACAAAGATTTTATTTAGACATTATCATCAAATAGAAGCCGATGTTAAAGAGGTCTTTTACCATATTTTAAGTCGTAGAACTTCTGTTATTTACCTCTACGTTGAACTTGACCATCTAGCAAACCTTGAGGTTCAACTCTCACTTTTTGATGGTCAGAATGTAAATGAAAAACTTGAAAGTCAGCTGGATCAAATCAAGTTAAAATTTGGAGATCAAGCGATTTTTTCTGGGAGCTCTTTTTGATCCCTCTCCACGTCCACTCGCACTTTTCTCCTCTTGGTGGACTTTGCTCTCCTGAGAAAATTTTAGAAAAGGCAGCTAGCTTTAATATACCCTCCCTGGCGATAACTGATACAAATGGTCTCTATGGAATGATGGATTTTCTAGACGCTGCCGCCGACTACAATATCAAACCCATTATAGGCTCTGAGGTAAAGGGATCTAACTTTCGTTTCGTCGCACTAGTTGTTAATCAAAATGGTTACAGAGCTCTTTGCAGGCTGCTTTCAGCACTTCATCAAAGTCATGTTCAAAAAAGAGATCTAAGGGACTATCTCAGAGGTTTTGAAAATGATTTGATTCTATTTAGTGATGACAAAGAACTTTTAAGGGATACATTCTCCTCATTTTCCGAAACACATAAATACCTTGAAATTAGCAAAGGGCTTTTTACCCATCGGGACGTACTTTGGGCAAAAGCTGAAGGAATAAAAACCTTAGCGACAACCCGCGCTCGCTATATCGATCCAGAAGACCATTTTTATTACAAATTGATTAGAGCAATAGAAGGTAATACCACCCATGATCTCGTTGATATCGCTCATGAGCACAATGAATTTTGCTACTTATCGTCCCCTGAAGACGCGTCTTGTGCATTTTCACTATATCCTGAGGCAATTGAAAATACTTATAAGGTAGCAGAAATCTGCAGCAGTGATTGGTTTAGGAGAGAAATTATTTTCCCTAAATTTAATCAACATAGTGGTTCAGAAAGTGAAAAAATTCTTTTAAAAAAATGTCATGAAGGAATTTCCTGGCGCTATGAAAACCCATCTCAAGAATTAAAGGAAAAGATTTTAAAACGTCTTGATTTTGAACTCAATATTGTCATTTCTAAAGGATTTGCTGCCTACTTTTTAGTGGTAGAAGATATTATCAAACAGTGTGACATTTATTGCGGGCGAGGATCTGCCGCCGCTAGCATCATTTCATATATCCTCGGCATCACCCATGTGGACCCCATCAAAGA
>Ga0257116_1001215_pt1 | contig 17443 bp, 11 predicted proteins | sample SI112_120mmetaG_FD_190150 | JGI IMG/M metagenome (GOLD analysis project Ga0257116, IMG submission 190150) | Marine microbial communities from Saanich Inlet, British Columbia, Canada - SI112_120m | ecosystem: Environmental > Aquatic > Marine > Inlet | place: Canada: British Columbia | collected...
TTTGCATCATAATTTTGCTCCGAAGATGTAAATATGTAGAATCCAACATTGTAAGTTTGTCTCATAGTAAATTCAAGCAAAAAGAGGTTTTGACATGTTTTGTATGCTCAGATATAATTCTGATGTAACTTGGAAAGTTAAAAGTATCTACTCACATGACCAATCAGTTCAGGCAGGAAGTTTGAACTGATCTAAAGTTGTCGTAACAGACATATCTTTTGTTTTTTTTACTTTAGGCACTTAAGCTCACTTAAGCTCACTTAAGACACTTCAAACTTTGTTGCGGCTATACCGCAACGAAACTTAAACATGAATTCATCACAGAAACTAACAAAATTACAGGAAGCAAAGGCTGAGGTCTTATCGCTTCTTAAGATTCTTTCTGACAAGGTAGACTTAGAAAGGAAGCTAGGGGTGAATTACCTGCAGCTGGATCCAATAATAAAAGACAGTACATCCTATGAAGAGAACGTAACTTCGCAACCGTCTATTCCGAAATCTGTTTGCGATAATTTCAATACTTACAACGAAGTAGGAAAAGTAGAACTGTGCAAATCAGAGAAGATTGAAGAACTTAAAAAGCTGGAAGAGCAGGTAAGGAAATGTACAAAATGTGAGTTATGTAACAATAGAACAAACGTAGTTTTCGGGACAGGGGACCCGGATGCAGACCTGATGTTTGTTGGAGAGGCACCCGGTTATTATGAGGACCAACAGGGGGAACCATTTGTTGGGAAAGCGGGGCAGCTTCTAACTAAGATTATAGAATCGATAGGCATGAAGAGAGGTGATGTCTATATTGCCAATATTCTTAAATGCCGTCCACCGGAGAACAGAAATCCCAATGCAAATGAAATCGTGATGTGTTCGCCACATCTGATCAGGCAGATTGAGATAATACGGCCAAAGATAATTTGCGCTTTAGGAACCTTTGCCGCACAGACATTGCTGGACACGAAAGAAACGATAGGTAAACTAAGAGGGAAATTCTTTGAATACCAAAGTACAAAATTTCTGGCGACCTATCATCCTGCATATCTGCTGAGAAATCCTGACGACAAGAAGAAAGTTTGGGTCGATATAAAAAAAGTGCGGGATTTTTTGCGGGAATGTTCTACCTAGTTTAAGCCGGCCGTGAAACCGCCAAGATACGAGGAGAGGGCAACTTATCGGTGTAGTGTCAGCAACAGATTTTGCTTAATTTCATTTAAAAGATTAGAACAATTATTTGACTCTTTCTCCTCTTGGACTAATTGTATGATTTGAGTTAATATATTTAAAGCTTCGGATAAATATTTTTGTTGCCGTCTGGTGAAGATTATGGGTCTTTCGGGTGTATAATTTGTAAACTCCTTAAACTCGAAAATCAGATTTTCCTCCAGGGTTGAAAGTCCATCACCATTCAGGGCGGATACTTGACACATCGGTCCAAATGTTTTTCCAACAAGCACTGACATGTCAAGTTTACAAGGCAGGTCTGCCTTATTCAGTACCGGGCAAATAGGTATTTTAATGTCAGGGTTATTTGTTTTGTGCAACTCAAGTGTATCAATAAATTTTATTATTTCTTCATCTTCTTTTTCTACTGGTCTAGAATTATCAAATACCATGATTATTTTATCCGCATCTCTTATCTGCTTTTTGCTTTCCAATACACCAAGTTTTTCCACTTCGTGATCTGTTTCTCTTATACCGGCAGTATCTATTATTGTAAATGGTATGCCGCCAATTGAGATCATCTCGTCAATAGCGTCTCTTGTGGTGCCCGGTTCTTCATGTGTGATTAATCTGTCCTCTTTCAACAATGCGTTAATTAACGTGGACTTTCCCGCGTTCGGCTTACCCGTAATGATCAGCTTTTGAGGTGTAGTGAGCGCACAGCCAAAGGCTGCAGTAACGAGTATTTCCTTTAATTTGCTTTTTATATCATATAACTGTTCTTTGTTGTTATCACATTTTTCTATCTGTTTAACTGTTTTTTGTATGAAAGAAGACAATGCACCATTATATTGATCGAGAAGGACTTTAACCCCTAATTTTGTTTTTGCTTTAGGTATTTCCAGTAGCGCTTCTTCCTGAATACGGTCAATCTTGCTGTTTATGAGGGACCGTCCAGCCAGTTCTTCCCAGTAAACTTCTTTTGCTCCTGCTGAGACTACGCATTCAAGTGTCTTCTTTACAGCCAGGATTCCGCCATGGCAATTAACTTCGACTAAGTCTTCACCGGTGAAACTGTCTTCTTCTCTGAGTACGTTTACGATTACTTCGTCAACGGTTGAACCGTTTGAACAAATGTCACCGTAATAAATCCTTTTTGACTCTGCGTTCCTCAAGTCTTTCAACTTCTTTCCCTTGAATACCGCGTTTACGATTTCAAGGGAGTTTTGCCCGGAGACATGTATTACTCCTATACCTCCTTCACCAATAGGTGTAGTAATAGATGCAATGGTCTCTTTTTTCATTTAAATATCAATGCCTTGTTATAAAGTTGTGTAGTTATGCATCATGGATATCAAAGGCCTTTTGTGTGGTTGAGGAGAAGAAGACTTAATAAATACAATGGAAAGCAAACAGAGCGAAGAGTACAGTATAAGGTTTCAGATTAAAATAGTTAATAGTATTATGTATGATAGTCAGCATTGATACTTACGTATTTCTTTGATAGATCACACGTCCACAATGTGGCGCTTTGTTTACCAGTACCAAGGTATAGTTGAATCGTGATTTCTTTCTTCTTCATTACACTATTTAATCTCTTTGGGGCAGGTGTTACCGGCAATCCTTTTTTATATATCGTTATCTTGTTAACAGCTAATTTCAGTTTGGATTCGTCGAGAGTAACACCGGCATAGCCTGCTGCCGAGACGATTCTTCCCCAATTAGGGTCTTCACCGTTTATGGCGGTTTTTACTAACGGAGATTCCGCTATTGTGCGCGCAATCTTCTTTGCATCTGAAGTTGATTTTGCTTCGTGTATTTCAATCTGAACAAACTTGGTAGCGCCTTCGCCATCTTTAACGATCTCCTTGGCCATGTTGATGGTTACATAATCAAGCGCCTTCTGGAACAGTGTAAGATCACTTTTGGTTGATGATGTTATATTGCGGTTGCCTGCCATACCGTTTGCAAGAATAGCAACCATATCGCTCGTGCTCATGTGGCCATCCACAGTAATTTGATTAAAAGAGTCTTCTGTAGACTTTTTAATGCAGGATCTTAATGTATTTAAAGAGATTGCAGCATCAGTAGTGATAAAGCAGAACATGGTAGCCATATCCGGTGAGATCATACCGGAGCCTTTGGCTATTGCTCCAATAGTAACTTCCTTCTCGCCTATCTTTACCTTAACCGCAATCTGTTTTGAAACGAGATCAGTTGTCATTATGGCTTTTGCAATATTTATTGCATGGGTGTTCTTATTACCTAAATATTCAGAGGATTTGCTTATGCCGGATTTTATCTTTGACATGGGAAGATGGTGTCCTATTATGCCGGTAGAGGCGACCAGTACTTCATCCGGATTGATATTCAGCTGTTTGGATGTCAGAAGTGCCATTTTTTCTGCGTCCTTCTCTCCCTTCCTTCCTGTACATGCGTTAGCATTGCCACTGTTTACAACTATAGCGTGTGCCTTACCATTTTTTACAACATTTCTGCTCAGTTTTATTGGTGCGGCAACTATCTGGTTTGTTGTAAAAAGGGCAGCAGTCTTGCATGGCTGTTCTGAAAAAATGATGCCGATATCATGGTTTTTCTTATCTCTTTTCAGGCCGCAGTGTACGGAACCGACTTTAAAGCCTAATGGTGCAATAACGTTTCCTGGGATTATCTTGATCATAAAAATATTCCTTTTATAAGGACAACTTTGCTTGTTTGGTTTGTTGCTGCAAGTTTGTAATAAGGTTAAGGAATGAATACTGCGGCGGCTACAACTGTAGACCATAAACCATTCTTGTCACCTCTCGCCGATTGAGTAGTGTTTCTCGATGTTACTATTTTACCGCTCATACGATAGATCTCTTTCCGTTCATCGTAATTCTTTTCCGGATCGAACTCGATACCTAGCGTACTGGCAAGCATTGATGCTGCAAGGTCTTCCGAGTAATCACCGGATGTTTCGTCAGTTTCACCATTCGCGTGATGTTCACTCAGGTATCCGTAATGGTTCTGTTCGGCAGGTACTGCCAGACCAACTGATGCTGAAATCATCCTGTGTGGCTCATTGGTTTCATTCGTACTCATTACGCAGAAAACTATCTGGCCTGGAGCAAGAAGCTTAACACCCTGTGCCCTTGATACAATCTTACAATTTGGCGGGAAGATACTTGATACCCTGACGAGATTGCATTTTTCTATACCGGCCTTTCTGAGAGCAAGTTCCAGAGACTGTAATTTTTCTTTATGCTTGCCTACTCCTTTTGTAAAGAATACTTTTTTTGGTACTGATTGCATTTTATTTATATCCTAAATTAAGTAATTTTATTTTATAGTATTATAGTGACCGTCCGTCTGGTCGGACGTTTATTATCATCCGATGGGAATATGTGAATTTCTCGCAAGTTACGTAACCTAAAGGATTCTACTATCCGCCCGTACGTATTGATCGGTACAGGCAGGCACATATCTTTTAATTTAGGTTTTACAGTAACATTTACGACAAGAAATTGTTATAAGCGCAAAGGTATAAGTCATTCGATTTGAAACGTTTAAAAACTAAGAAGGTTACAATATAATTTTGTTTATTGAATCTGTCAAAAGAAAATTTAGTAATAAGTTTAAGTTTTTAGTTTCTTGCCCAGTTTTCTTTCCACAGACTTAACCTTACCGGATATTCGACCCGTTCTGCCTTTGTGGTCATCTATTGTGATTGTAGTTAATACGCGGTCTGAATCCTTGAGGATTTTCTTATGGCATCTCTTTATGAGTCTCATTATCTCCTCCCAGTCACCTTCCAATATAGTCCCCATGGCATGCAGTTTAAAACTTATTCCACTTTCACTGACGATCTCTAATATTTCCGCTACCTGCCTACTCAGACTACTCTCCTTGCCTACAGGTACAATACTGAAATTGACAACCATTTTTTGTCTTCCTTTTTTGATTTTCTATACAAGATTCTTATATATGTTTTAGATGGAAATGGACATAATTAAAGGTCTGGAAAAGAATTTATACAAACAATTCAAGGAAGGACATAAAACATAAATTTTCTATAAAACCTAAACATCTTTTCATCTTAAGCTAATTTTTTAATATCTTTTTTATGAACAATCAACAATGTTCAGTTCCAGTTTTTTCTTAAATTTACTGTATTATAAATGAGACCAAGGATTATTGATAAGAAAAGAGCGTTAGCCGGTATATGTAGATTAAAGTCTACTAAACTGTGAGTAAGTATGGCAAAAACGGCACAAACACCACCCAGTGTAATCCCTTTCGCATAAGGATCCTTTCTTTCCATCCATCGTAATAAAATCTTCCGAAGGAATAAAACAATACCAACCAGTACAATGAGAAATCCAATGAGGCCAAGGTCTGAAAGGATTTCAAGGTAGTCGTTATGTGTATGTTCATAAAAAAATTGATCATCTACTGTTTTATATTTTCTGTAAATATACTGAAAGGTACCGAAACCGGTACCAAAGACAGGAAAGTCACTAAACATATTAAGAGTATCCTGGTAAAGAGTAATTCTGGTTGCAGTTGGTGAAGAGGGGTCTGATAGTCTGTTCAAAATTGCATCGTGACCAATCCATATTAATAAGAAGAAAACAATCAAAACTGTTAACACGAAAGAGGATATTTTAATAACTTTGTTATTTCCAGTTGCTAATCTGCTTACAGCAATAATTATAAAAAAAGCGGCGATGGAAAAGAGAAAAGCTAATATTCCACCACGCGATAACGAGGAAAGCAGAGCTAGAATCATAACCACAATAGCGAATACCAGTAATAAATTAGCAAAAAGATGTCGTTGGAAATCTGCTGATTTGAAATTTCGCTTCCGAGACAAAAAAAAGCTTCTGAATCTAGAAATTAGCAAGCCAAGAGCCAGGGGTATCACCATGCAAATATAACCGGCAAAATGGTTTCGATTGATATAAGAACCAAAAGGAAATTCACTAAATGATTCGACTATCCAGTATATCTTCTTTGTTCCGGTAAGTTTTTGCATGATTCCCAATAGGGAAATAGAAAATCCCAAGCTTACTATTACAATGATAATACGATTGATTCTTATATCGGGAGTGTTCGTAATAATGAGAAACATACCAATAAATATAAGGATACTGAATAGTTCCATTTTTGTAGCATATGGATAAATGCTGATTGGCATCCACTTAGAATCAAGTGCCGTTTTTTTTAATATTGAAGATTCGTTGCTAAAATCTTCTGATTTATTATTAGCTATTTCTGATGCTGAGGAAGGTGTATTCTCCGTGCCTGAAGATGATTGATCCAAAGAAGAAGGTGTATTGTCTTGCCATCCTGGTAATGTGTTTCTATACAAATCATAAGTGTTAGGGCTTACTACTTTGAGAAACCCCGGTGATAATGGTATAAGTTGAAATACTATCAACCCTATAAAAATGATAATTGGTATATTAAGTGGTGTTTTTGTAAGTCCGAACCTGTTTATTGTAAATATTGATTGATAATCATGTGATTGTAGATTTGCGGTAGTTCCGTTTTGTTTGATTTTAATAAAGATTAATTTTATTGTACAAATTATTACTAAAAAGCAAACGGTGAGTCCCATTGTGGTATAAGACCATGGGAGAACACTACCCATAGCTAAAGGGGTAAAAATAATTAAGACAATAATTCCATATTCTATTATTCGATCTAAAAGATTCAACATACTTTTTTATGAATTCTGTTTGTATTTGGTAATAAGTTTAGTTTGTTACGAATTAAGAGCTCTCAGTCACTATTTCGTAAAGCTTCGCTTAATAAATCAAGAGCCTCTTTGTGATTGGGGTTTAGACTGATTACCGTTTCGTACTCTTCCATTGCTAAGTCAGATTGTCCGTTTGATCTATATATTTTAGCCAATTCTAAATGTGTGTCTATGTGTTTTGGGTCTATTTTTACAACTGTTTTGAAATCCAGTAATGCTAATCTTGGTTGCTTCAATTTATTATAGATTTTACCTGAGCAATAAAGAGCTCTGTAGTTGTTTGCGTCTTTTTTAATAATATTATTCAAAAGATTCCTTGTTTCTGGTAGATATTTTCCGAAATTAGCACTACTTCCATTAATTATGCCATTTAATATATTAACCGTCTCGTTGTAATTCCCTTTAATATAATAACATTTTGCTATCATAATCTTATTGCCAGCAGCATTGTAATTACCAATTGCGTTGTTAATATTACATTTTATTAATTCCAGATCTCCTAAACTATTATGTTTTATAATGTTAAATGTAGCATCGTTCACAGTCGCTTTAAAGGATATTGCCTTATCCCATTCTATTTGAGCTTTTTCAAGAAATGCTGTAATGCTTATATCATTGATAAATTTCCTATCATAATATTGAATGGTATTATTCCCTTTCTGGTTATTTCTATTCATTTCTTCACACCTTGCAGGATCCAGGAAATCTATTTTACTTTTTACAAGATTTACGCACCACCTTGCATAAAGACTGTGAACAAAAGGATCTGATTCTTGTAAAAATATTGCTTTCTTAAAATACTCAATAGCCTCATTCGTTTCTCCATTGAGACCAATGTGCCACGCATACCGTGCCCAATGCTTTCCATCAGTAGGTTTGTAAACTAATGCTTTTAAAAAAAAATCCTTCGCCGTATTATATGATTTATACTTCTCTTCATTACTTTTGACATAAGACATTTTATCAATATAAGATTTGCCAAGTTCAAAAAGAGCATCAGAATTTGTAGGAGAGATTGCCACACTTTTTTTCAACAGGTAAATTTGCTTCTCATGAATGAGCCTATCTCGTATATTATTGCTTGATATCTTTTGATACTCAACGTGGTGCTTATGAGCATTATATTCTTTAAAGAATGTAATAAATAAAAATATTGAAACAATCAGGATCGAGGATATAACTAAAAACTCTGGAAGTTGATTAACACGCAATTTTATTATTCGCATTTTACAATAGAAAATTTGTTTTCATACCTAATTTGTTGGAATTCGATAAAAGGAAAAGAATGTGGCTTGGCAGAGAGTTGATATGTAAAATTTGCAGTTATTGTGTTTCCAATATTCAGGGATTTGGATTATTTAGCTTGCTAACCGTATAGACAATAAATGATCATATGTACGGTAAAATTGAATCGAAGTATTAGGCTTTTGCTTCCTTCTTCTCCCTCTTTTTTCTCTTCCTCTTCTCTTTTGGGGACTCAACACCATAACCATAACCATATTTGTAATAATGGGAATAGTAATAGGAATAATAACTTCCTTTGGAAATATCCACTAAATTCAAAATTATACCTAAGACTTCACTATTGCTTTTCTTGAATTGTAAAAGTGCTCTCTTCGTTAACTCTTTAGGTGTTTGACCTGACTTGATTACAAACACAACACCGTCTATGAATCTTGATAGGACGATAGAATCAGTAACCGTCATTGCAGGAGGGGTATCGAAAATTACCATATCAAACCTGCTACGTACCGTATCGATAAACTTCTCCATATTGTGTGAACCTAATAACTCGGATGGATTTGGGGGTATTAGTCCGCACGTAACTAAATTAAGGTTAGGAACAACCGTAGGCCTAATAATAGACTCTAAATCAATTTCGCCTATAAAATGATTACTTAATCCCGGTTTCAGATCTGTCTCAAAAACCTTATGTTGTCTGGGCCTTCTAAAATCGGTATCAATCAGCAGCGTCTTTTTACCTGTTTGTGCAAATGTGATAGCAAGATTAGCAGCAATGAATGATTTTCCTTCTCCCTGCCTTGTGCTTGTAACCAGCAGTACTTTATGTGGAGAATCAGTTGTAGATAGCATTATGCCAGTCCTAATATTTCGGATAGCTTCAGTAAAAACTGCTTTTGGCGCATCATGAGCCATTAGTTCCGTGTTAATATTTACATTCTCTTTTGCTGGTCTTGCCTTTTCAACTAAGCCCAGAAGAGTTGCCTTCAAATAATTTTCAACATCCTCAGTACTCTTTACCGTGTTATCAAGATAATCTAAAAAGAAAGCAAGGCCAATACCTAATGCCAATCCAAATATCGCCCCTTTCATAATTTGCGAATTTCTGGTGGGTCCGATAGGCCTTCGAGGGACCAGTGCAGGGTCAAGAATACTCACGTTGCTTGTCTTCAAATCTTCGGCAAGGTTTGTCTCTTTCATTCTTTTTATTATCAGATCATAATAAACCCTTTCACTTTCCGCTTCTCTAAGCAATTTGCGGTAAACCCCTTTTCTCTTATTTAGCTCAAATACTTCCGGTACATAATCATTATATGCTTTCTTAAAGGCTTCTTCTTCTACTAACAACGCTTTATAATCAGATTTAATCTTTGGAATTAGGCTTGATTTCTCACGTTCTATCTTGTTTCTCAATAACTTCAATTGTAAATCAATCTTGATAAAATCAGGATGTTTTTTACCATACTTTTTTGAAATTTCAGACTTATTTGTCTGCAATTTTGAATACTGAGCCTCTAGCTCTTTAATAATATCAACATTCATAATTTCCGGGATTAATCTAGTTAAAGATGGGTCTTTAGTATATTGCATTGTCAGATCGTACAGGAGTTTCATCTTGATTCTTTTTTTTCTGGTTTCTGATAAATTTGATTTTAGAACTTCAAGCTTTTGTTCTACTACTCCGCTAGATTCTCCACTATCAAGGATTTTATGTTTCTGTGCATATGCAAGGAGAGCCTCTTCTGCAGCATCTAATGACATTTTTTTATCCACAATGTGCTCCTGAAGCCACTTAATGGCGTCTTGTGATGCTGCAAATCTTAATTCTAACTTTGTATCTATAAATTTTGTCGCATGCATATTAGCCATTTTAGCTAAGGATTCAGGATGTGTACCCGTGAAACCTATCAAAACAATACCACTGTCCTCTATATTTTGAATAGATAATTTGGAAAGATAGTTATTAATTAACGCATCGTTTACCTCATATTTAATGGACCCTCCAGATTCTTGAGCTTTCTTTGCAGATACTATTTTTTTTGGCTTCTGGCTTGAATTTCCTCTTGAAAATCCTTTTAAGCTAAAAAGCTTTGCTTTTCTAGGTTGTGTATACTCACGGCTATTTTTATAATCCATAGCGCTTAAGACCTTTGTGGCAAGTGATCTACTCCGTAAGACTCTCTCATTGGTTACAAAGAAAGAGCTATTTGTACCCTCAATTGAAATTCCTTGTCCCCTCTGAAGAAGTCCTGATAGCTTTTTCTGCGTTATTATTACTTGCGCCAAGGTTGTGTATATAGGGATCTTTTTGACCTCTTTATAAGCACTGTACGTTACAGCAACAATTAAGAAAGCGATAATTATCCACTTTCTCCTCATTACCGTGCTGAGATAAGTTCTAATATCTATTTTTTTAGGTTCGTCAATACTATCTATATTCATATATTCTGCCGTAAATACCTGGACTCAATGTGTTAAGTGACATATCGTTTGATATTTAGAAAATAGCTTCTGGTACAACAATCATGTCGTCCGGTTTTAGAATAACATCCAGGGATCTCTCTCCCTTTCTAATTTTCTTTATATTAACCTTAATAATGCTCTTCACTCCATTTTCTATTCTGATAAGCTTTGTTCTGCTAGGCCATGCTAGAGGACCTAAACCACCTGACTTGTTAATAGCCTCAAACACGGTTATATATGTGCCGACTAGTGGTATTGATCCTGGTTTTTCCACCTGTCCGCTCACAAATACCACTTTTTCTTTAAGCTCTAGCATCTCTTTGGTATTGATCTCTACTGAGACTATTGGATCATTTAAGTAACCATCTTTAAAACGATTTTGCAGGAGCTGTGCCGCCTCTTGCAATGTTAATCCTGCCACTTTTACGTCATCAATAAGTAGAATCCGTATTTCACCTTTTTCTGTTACCTTTGTAGTGGTGCTCAGATCCGGCTCACCACGTACTTGAATATTCAAAATGTCTTTCTCTTCAATCACATAGATTGGTTTTATTAGTTTTGCATATTTGCTCTGTTTACGAGCAGGTAGTAAAGGATCTAAATAAGCATCCTTCATCGTTTTAGCATTAATGTTTGACGACGAAGTCGTGCTGCCTGTCGTTGTAGGGTTGGTCGCGACTGAACCAGCACTATTTATACCGATTCCGTCCTTGGCTACACCTATAACGCCGCCCGCGCTATTTAAACCTACTCCGCCCCTGTTTACAAATGAAGACAACCCGTTGCACCCAGCAAGGACAATTATGAAAAACAGAATTAATCTCTTCATCTTTTATTTTTCTCCGCTTAGCATTAGCCAAGGGACTGCTTACACAAAAAATGTACCTTGAAAATGATTATTTGAAAATACCCTGAAATATATTAGCTGAACCACTCTGGACTGAAAGTCCAGAAGTTCAAAAACACGGACTAAAAGTCCTACTATTCAGGTGGAAAGTTTACTATTAAACTCAAAACGGTATAGTTTTCGTGTCCGTTATTAGCTAACTTATTGTCAACAAATTTATTAAAAAACAGCTGAAAGCCTTGCTCTGAAAGTGCATAGTTTTAAACTAGCGTACCGATACAATAAATTAATTTGAAAAATTGAGAATGTATTATGGCTTAAACAAGATTCCTATCATTTGATTTAAGTCATTTATTGTTATTATAGATAGAACCAAATACTATATTATTATTCACAAAGTTAGAAGATTACTTGTCAGGTAGCATATGATTCGAACAGAAAAAAACTCTGACATGTATTGTTTTTTTCAATTCTCAACTATACGCGGATGATTTAATCAAAAATATGTTAAGCGAATTGTGTTTTAGATTGTACTGAAAAAAAGCTTCTAAATCATAAATTGTCTAGATAAGTAACATTCGAAGACTCATGGGATACGTAATTCAATATACATTAAAAAAACCTTAAAATCAATAATAATTAGTACCTTGTATCGGTATAAATGTCTAGGCCTGATTATCCATAACTATTGCTGAAAAAAAATCAACAACATCCTTAATTCTTTGGCATTATTTGATTTCCAACAATAAAATATTATTAAAGAAAGGATGCTGGCCATGGCAAATTGTAATACACAAAAACTGTTTAATTGGTATAAGGAGCGTGATTTACTTGTAGATTTTAAATGATGAGAAATAATCTCTGACAATGGATTACTCTCGCTTATGACAGGTAGATGAAATACTCGGGCTTGTCCGTAGCCTTGCAGATTGTGTAAGAGGTAGTTGTGGTCCTCGATATGTAGACCACGGGATATAGGATTTGTTCCGTCAGTGTATATATCAGATCGTGGCAGGTTACGAAGATTGAAATGATGCGAACTTACTCAGAAGAGACTTGTATAGAAGAGGAAAGTGCTTTGAAGGATCATATATTCAGAGGAGTAAAATGACAAACTCAGGAGGGTTATACTAAACATAGATCTTGTCGTTAACCCTAAGCAAGGTGATCAGCACATGACCTTTTTCTACGGATATTATGACCAGTATATGTATCGTTCATTATAATATATGATACGTAAAGAGGTGATCTTGTTACTACAGTACTACGTCCGAGTAATAAACATACCACTAACGGTGTGCGAAAGGCACTATAATACATAATATAAGATTACAAAAGGTAATTCCTAAACCCAGACTAATACTAAAAGGAGATGCAGGGATTGTAATTCCTAAATTATGCGAGTATTGTGAGAAGGAAAGAATTGGTTATGCATCAGGATTAATTTGCAATAAGGTATTGGAAAGGCTATCGCAGGCTTGGTGATGAGAAGACCATTAAGAAGCAGAGGTCATTTTCGAAACTGAATGTCAGGCGGGAGAGTTAGTATCGAAGAAGGTGATTGGTAATAAATGAAGAGTCGTCATCAAAGGGATCTATTATATGTTTTGTGGTAACGGGCTTATCTAAGAAACCTTGGAATTTTTATGGGTTTTACTAGGCTGATGGTAGGCTGATTGAGTTGTCAGCGTTTTATTGACAATCAGATTAGATTGTTTAGTACAGAGGTTGCGTTGTGGACCGTGGATGACGGTGTTTTGTTCAATGCAGATACAACACTTCGCTTGAGGGTGTTTAAGATAGGAGCGCAGGTAAAGCCGTCGGCGCGAAGTTGGTGTTTCATTTTGCCGAGAGGTATTCTTGGAGAGAGATATTTAGCTTGGGATACAAAAGGCTTCTTTCTGATAGTAGATGAGAATAACTAATTTTTCATAAATTCATTAGCTTAAAATCATAACACGAGAGTGGGTATGTTTAAAGAATCGTTGAAGGGGTAGTAAAGTTATTGGTTTACCGTTATACCAGCGAGAATTGAGAAAATAGTAATATTATATAGGTAATTCTTTTCGTTATAAACTTGTAAATATATTTAGGTTATAAATTTAGGCACAAGCCAAGATTTTATTGTATCGCTGGGAAGTCAGAATTAAAAAAAAAAGTATGATACTCAGTTGATTGAGGAAAATAAAAAAAGTATACGGACACTGGAGTAAACTGCGCTATTCAAATATAGGCCACATATACAAAACAGTAAACGGGTTTGACAATAAAAAAACTACTTAAGCAAACATGTTCTCATATATGTTAAGAGATAACATGTTTGCTCAGCTCATAAACCAAATCCTAATCCAAAATATGCCTGATTAATCTCTTCGTCTTCTCTGTCAAAGTCTATGTTGGTATCTTTCTTTCTCCAAGAATATCCCGCTTCGACTTGAGACCACTTTGTTATGGCATATGAAGTGTTGAAAGCAAGAGAAATAATATTATCATTCCTGTTTACACCCTTAAAATCAGTTACAAAGTAGTTAGCAGTAAAGGCAGAGTTTAACTTCCTGAATTTATTAGAGAGTGTAAAAGATCCACCAGTGCTGAAAAATGAATTACTTTTAGCGGTAAACTCGGCTTCTCTTAGTTGTCGGTAAACATTAATATCTAATATCGTATTCCATGGAAGACGGGTTGTTACACCACCATCCATAACGAAAGAATTAACATCTGAAGTATCCCACAGTGCCGAAGGATCTGAATCATAACCTTGATGAACATTTTTTTCGTATTCCCTATCAGTATATCCTATGTTGAAGTGACCAGTCGTTTTTGCAGTCGCTTTCCATACAACGCCACCAGTAATAGTATTAGTATGTGAATCGCTTAAAGCATCGGTATTTATCCCGGCTTCAGCACGATCCTTGTCATATTCTATCACAGAATAGGTGTACTTTGAATTAATGGATAATTTAGGAGTTAGGGTATAGTAAAGATTGAAAGAATAATCATCCTGGTTTCTATTTGCTCTTTCCAGTTGGGTTTCAGAGTAATCTTGATCAAAATTCCGATAAGCAACTTCAATGTCAAGTTTCTTTAGAGAATGAATAATTTGTGACATTCTCAAGGCAATACCGGATGAATTTGTATTTCTGCGATGAAGCTGATCTGTTTCTGATCCGGAACCTGTGTTTGTATGTTGAAAGTTTTGATTAAGTGTCAAATCAAATCCCTTTAAGACTTCTAAGGTTACAGATCCTACTATGTAGTGATTGTCCGCGTTCTGGCTCGCATTGTCATCCATATAGGTCCTGATGTCAGATTGCCAGTTTAAGCCAAGTTTTTTAATTTTACCATAGAGGAATCTTTCGCCAAGAGGCAATTCCAATCTAAGGCCTGGTGATGCAATGTTGATAATATCACTCTCTTTGCTCTCGTTTTCTCTACTGGTATTAGTAGTTATTGAGTCCTGACCTTGCATTTTCCTATGTGTTCCTGAAACTCTGTAGATGTTGTCGTCATACATTACTTTTTCGTGGAATGATGGATGTATTTTAAGCGAGCCTATGTGAAGGTTGCCTTGATTAAAAGATCCTCGGTTTAACTGTTGTCGGTTCATATTTACACCATAGTTGCCGTAGTCAAGGAGGCTCGGATTGTTATTGGTTTGTGCGTGACAGGCATGAGCAAACATAAAAGCTGATATAGCAATCATCAGTTTCAGCAAAGTATATTTTGGTTTCTTCATCAACATTATCCTTTTTTAATTAATTTAAGAGTTTTAGATTTTATAACAATAATAAAGTGTTAAAATAGCTTATCCTCCGTCTGTAAAACCAAATCGTATATCATCATTGTCACGCGGAACAAATGGCGATGCAGGCCTATCGGTTGGCTGTTCAACACCATATTCATCCGCACTATATTGTAGCCCAGCTGTCCCTCCACTTGTCGATCCCCCCGCCATATATATATCATGGAGATTTGCCCCAGCATTATAAGCGGCGTTACCTACCGCTAAAGGGTCACCTCCACTGTCAATTATTGATGCTATCACCTCCTGTGCATTAAGACCCATCTCAATAGCCGCAGTAGTCGTATCAGCATAGCTTTCGGCCTTTTTATCATCAGCGGCAGCTTTAACTACCTGGGCAACCGCTTCGGTAACCGAAGCTCCTCCATCCAATTTAGCTTGTATGCTAGCTTTCACCGCTGCTAAAGGGTCTTCTGCGTGAGTATTTTTAGAAAAAGCTAATCCGCCTAAAAGCAAAGAAGCCAGAGTGAACAAAAATATTCTTTCCAATTTGTGATTTTTCATAGGTAACGGCCCTTTCGCACGCAATGGTGAACAACTGTAAAAAAAAGTAAACAAGATACGCTGCATAATATAATATTAAATATCGTTTATGTCAAGACGAAAATCTAGATATTTGTGTAACAAAGTGGTAGTATGTAAGCAAATAATATTCATCTGCTCTATTGCTGGCTGGTATAAACCAAATCGTTGCAGTGGGCGGCAAGGGAAATCACACGATACAATAAGGAAATGTGGAGGGGATGTCAAGTATAAATTTTGTTTCTCATGTTTTTTCTCTTAAGCTATTTACAAAGCAACTTGTGTGCCGAACGTGTATCGAAAATCAATCATTGCAAAAACAATATAAATTGGTATATATATTCGACTGAAGGTTCTGTCAGGCGTTTTTTTCATTTAAAGTCTCTAACTATATTTGTTGTATGATCGTTTGCGTTATAATTAATGTAACTGACATGGCGGAGCTGTGTAAAAATTATGACATGTTATGTGTGTAATAATTGATATTGGGCTGGGTGATCATTAAAAATGAGTTCTATTGGCCTGAAGATATCACTTTTACGGAAATGCGAAGAGGCGAAGAGTGTTGATATATTGAGCATATTGTTTTATAGATATACACCTATAATTGTTCCATTTTTGACTAATTCTTACTTTAAATACTGCATCATCACATATAACGTATAAACTGCGGCTAACACGGCGTGTACACTACAGAAAGATAACTCACAATGAAAAAAGCACTAATAACTGGAATTACCGGACAAGATGGATCTTATTTAGCTGAATTGTTATTAGAAAAAGGTTATGAGGTGCACGGTATAATACGACGTGCCAGTACGTTTAATACAAGTCGTATTAATCATTTGTATACTGACCCTCATATAAATGGGGTTCGGTTATTTCTCCATTATGGTGATATTTCTGATTCTACTAACTTAGTTAAATTATTACACAAGCATCAACCGGATGAAGTTTATCATTTGGCGGCACAAAGTCACGTCAGAGTAAGTTTTGATATTCCTGAATATACTGCAGATGTAACCGGTCTTAGTACCGTGAGGATACTTGAAGCGATAAAAGAAGTTGGAATTAAGACCAAATTCTATCAAGCGTCAAGCAGTGAGATGTTTGGGAAGGTTCAGGGAATTCCACAAAACGAATCAACCCCGTTCTATCCACGAAGTCCATATGCTTTTTCTAAAGTGATGGCGTATTGGGCAGCAATCAATTATAGAGAAAGCTACAAAATGTTTGCCTGTAATGGAATCCTTTTTAATCATGAGTCTCCTCGCAGAGGAGAGACGTTTGTTACCAGGAAGATTACCCGATCGGTTGCGAGAATTAAGGCTGGTATGGAAAAGAAACTGTACCTGGGGAATCTGGATGCCAAGAGAGATTGGGGTTACGCGAAAGAGTATGTAGAAGCGATGTGGCTGATGCTTCAACAGGAAGAGCCGGACGATTTTGTCATAGCAACAGGCAAAACCTATAGTGTAAAAGAATTTCTTGAAGTAGCATTTTCTTCTGTTGATTTGGATTGGGAAGATTTTGTAGAGATTGATCCTCAATATTTGCGGCCAACAGAAGTAGATCTTCTGTGTGGGGATGCAACAAAAGCAAAAGAGGTTTTAGGATGGGAACCAAAAACATCTTTTGAGGATCTGGTTAAATTAATGGTTGATAC
>Ga0257116_1001227_pt1 | contig 17288 bp, 11 predicted proteins | sample SI112_120mmetaG_FD_190150 | JGI IMG/M metagenome (GOLD analysis project Ga0257116, IMG submission 190150) | Marine microbial communities from Saanich Inlet, British Columbia, Canada - SI112_120m | ecosystem: Environmental > Aquatic > Marine > Inlet | place: Canada: British Columbia | collected...
GCCCAAACGACTCGAACAAAACTTGTTTAAAAAATTGAAAGCGAACTTTTTAGTGGCGAGTACTGTAGATATTCCTGGAGGAAAACTAACCGATGAAATTTGTTTGGCCACGATTCAACGAGATTTACGGGCACTAAAATATGTCCCTAAAGGAAAACGAACGTAAAAGATTTGTTTAGCCACACTGTTAAATGTTGAAAGATGATTGTGAAAATGCTGACGTTGGTGATTTATTCTTAGTCAAAAGAATAACAAGTTTGAGATTTTGATGATGTAATAGAGTTGTTTTTTTTTAAAAATATTATTGTAATAACATTAGAATTTACAAACAAGAATGAATTCTTTGACTAATTTTAGTTTATCTATTAATTGTAACAACAAAAAGGATAACACTATGTTATCATCCTCCTCCGTTGCATCAAGTCTTTATAACAACACAGAGAAAGAATATGAAAGTAGTATATGCGATTCTCCATGTAGCGAAATAAGCGCAAGAAAAAGAAAGACATTTGATTGTGATGGAAATGCTGGAAATATCGTAGGCATCAGATTTGAATTAATGACGTCGAAAATCCTGAGAAGAGAAAGCGTTTTTACTGTTAAAAAACAAGAAGATTTATGCAGTCTCCGATTCGGAGCTGTAGTTAATGGTCAGATATGTGAAACCTGTGGTAAAAAGGACGGAGTTTGTATTACACATAGCGGAATCATCGAATGTCCTAATAATCTTCAATATATACATCCATTAATGCTGGATACATTGGTACATATATTAAATTCAGTGTGTTTTGAATGTCACAAGTTGAATGTAAATAGTGATACATTAAGTAAAATTTCAGATGAATCAATTGGTATTCAACGTATAAGAGAGATTAGAAATTTATGCAAACGGTCTAAATGTATTCACTGTAAAGAACCTATTCGTGCTGTGACACGAATGAAATGTAAATCTGGCGTAATGAGAGATAGAAACGAGCTTTCTGTAATGAACATAAAACACGTCTTGGATAATAGCATGAATGAATGCATACTTCATTTTCGTATGAATCCATGTGATTTAATAATGGATTGTATTGGTGTTCCTCCGAATAGTATTCGTATAAGCGACCATCAACAGCGTAAAAGTTTAATTCCAAAACTTCCATCCACTAAAACTACATCTGTCTTTAATACTAAACAGAATATATATACTACTACTACTACTACTCCTACTTCTAGAAAGAGCAAGAGGTCCTATACGGATGGTCTAACCAAGATACTAGAAAATATTTTACGCGTAAAGGAAGAATATCTAAGAATGGTCTCAAACAAGAAAGAAAATGAATCCATCTGTTTTGTGGAGAAGAAATTTCAATTTGTTATCAATGACTACTTTTTAGGCAATAGTTCACAAAAAGCAGGAGATTTTGCTAGTAATGGAAGTACCAAAAATCATGGTAAATACTCTACGAATTCAACAGGAACTCAAGATACGGTACACAAAAGTTTATTCGGAGACCAAGGGAAAAAAGAAGGAGATATTAGAAGCGGAGTCCATTCTAAACGTGTAGCCCATACAGGAAGAGCTGTTATTATTGGTAGTAAATTAATACCTGTAGGATCGATAGGAATACCAAATATGGTTGCAAAAGCTGGTATCGAGGAAATAATAACGCCTTTAAATAGAAAATATTGGATAAAACGTGTAAAAGTAAAACCAGATACGATTATTGGAATTAGAGATAATACTTATAATACTGTAACATATTTTAACGGCCAGAGAAAGTCTTTCCCTCTTATAATAGGACATAGTATTATTCGAATCATAGAAGATGGAGATGTCGTTTTATTTGGAAGACAACCAACCCTATCTAAAGAATCTATGACAGCAATGAAGGTAATATTGATTTCTGGAGATGCTATTTGTATGAATCCTTCTATAACAAAGCGTTACAACGCGGATCATGATGGCGATGAAATGTATATAATAGCGCCAATGGGAAGTGCTGCACGTGTTGAAGCTTATGAAATTATGTCTGTAGAATCGAGTTGTAGATCAGCAAAAAATGGAGAATCTAATATTGTATGGATTCAAGATGGAGTTTTAGGGTTAGCTCTTATAACACATCCCGCGTGTATTATCAAAGACAGGTCGCGCGTAATGCAGTTGGTTGGATCTGCTGAAGGATTCTCGAAAAAAAATAAATTCTACACACTACACCCGAATGTTGATTTGTGTTCAAATCGATTACAATCGAATACGAATATGGATCTAGATGATGATGATGATGATAATCGCCGCTGTTTTAATGTAAATGATATGAATGAAGGAACTTTGTTTCCTATGTACGTAGAAAGATGTCAAAATAGTGGTGAATGTATAGATACAAGATGGACAGGACGTTCTATTATGAGTCTAGCATTTAACAAACATTTATCACTTGGTGTACCACTTCATACACAATGGAAAGTTCTCGTTAACGAGAAAACGAAAAATATACAGTCTGTTAAAGGTTTGGCTAGTAATCTTTTGGATTGTCTTATGAACCAGGAAGATGGTACATGTGAGAGCTGTACCATCTACAAAGGTAATCACCAATTTGGAATCATGACGAAAAAACCTGGATATACTGCTATAGAAACAGTTTCAAAATATACTACTACACACCATGACGAGAGCGAAAATGAATTTGAAGATTTCATAAACGGAGTTCAATCTGTTTCTGTGGAATATATTGAAAAACTGGGTGTTAGTATGAGTTTGAGAGATCTCATGCCTGCTATAGATCTCAAAGTTCATAGTGATAAAGCAAAGGATGATATCAATAAAATTCTACAGTCCAACAAGAATAATATAATTGCATGTGAAGATTCTCTATCGCGAGTTGTAATGGATTTGGTTTCTGCTACGGCAAAATTACTTCCTCCAGATAATAAAATGAATCTCATGTCGCGGTGTGGATCAAAGGGAAGTAGCGCCAATTCCAAATCTCTCTTGACTTCTGTAGGTCAACAAACATATCTGGGTAGAGGTATGCCGAAACATGCATCAAACTCTCGTGTTACAACATACAATTTTAAGAACGATTACGCTGGAAGTATAGGCTACGTACCAAATTCGTTTGGACTAGGACTTAAGCTTATCCATATGCTTTTTACAGGGATGGGTGATAGAAGTGGGGTGGTCAACCGTGCCGTTTCTACCCAGGAAACAGGAACTGCACATAGAACTTATAGCAGACGATTTGAATCTATTATTGTCAAAGAAGAGAATGGATACGGTGTGCGAGATGAGAATGATCAACTAATTCAGGAACGATTTGGTGGAGATGGTACTGATCCAACCTTTTTATCTTCGACAAATGTAGATTGTTGCTTTGAGCCATACTCTACTTACAACTCTCCAGAAAAGTTTATTAATCGATATACATTCTCCGATTGTAGTTCTGAATGGCAGAGAGATGAGAAGGAACGATTATTCGATGCACTAGAATTTATCAAATGTTCATATTACAAGAAAACATACAAAGCACCAATCTCTCTCGAACAACTATTACCGGAATGTGCATCTATTCCTAGAGATATATATACTCCCGCGTATATACCGAATGGATTCGAAGAAGAGGAATATTCTCGATATTCTTATAAGATTAAAATGCTGTGTAGATATATTGCAAAGAGTAATTTACTCTTTGCAGCTATTCTCACTATAAAATGTACTATAAGACGATTGATCATTGATTGCTCGTGCAGTAACATTGACGAATTATTATTTGATATGCTCAATACTTGGATTCTCTCTAGAATCCCTATAGGAGAGAGTGTTGGATTAAGGACTACACACGAAATCGTTGCACTTATGATGCAAGGCATGTTAGATAGTGTCCATAGAAAATCTGCAAACAAATTACAATCCATCTGTCAACGGGGACAACCACGATTCAAAGAGCTCAATTCTTCTCTCGAACCACCATTAATCATAGCAACGAGAATACCTATAAAACGTTCCGCTCTGGAAACCCACTTTGATATTAAATTAAAAGATCTCTGTGTTTCAGGTACAACATTAGAAACGATCTATGAAGAAACACTACAAGACGAAATAACGATAAACAATAATACGTTTATTAAAACCTTACTGGATCTTGAAAAAACGCACAACAGGGAAAGGTACGATCGATTGATGAACGCTGATAGAATAATAAAGCTGCAAGTTGATGTACAGCAATTGGAAAGGTACGGAATGAATCTTGTTCAATTATTAGAGTTTCTGCAAAAAAATGTCTATTTTAATGTGATAAGCGCAGGAATTGCATCTGAAACAACATGGAAGATTTTCTTTGTGTATACACACTCTCAATTCACGAATAATTTTACAAAAGAACAAATGAAATACATTCTTGCAGTTGGTGATCTTAAAATGAAGAATGTAAATTTCGCGAGTAATAATACGGTTATTCGAGATGCTTATATTGATATGAGTTTGGATGGTTTGACTAGAGAAACAGAGATAAATAAAAACAATAAAGATGTCTACACAATGATGATCATAAACGGAAAGAAATTACATGAAATACGTTGCATTTCTGATGATTCTGTATATGTAAATAAGATTGTCTCTAACGACCCTAGAGAAGTATGTTGTGAACTTGGAGTAGAGGCATCACGTTTAATACACATAAAAGAATGTTTAGATGTTGCTAGTGATTCTGGAGGAAATACTATAGATATTAGATATTTTTCATTATTGTCTGATATACTAATAAAACGTGGAATATTGGACACAACCAGTGTAAGTGCAGCTGCACGAGATAAAAACTCTGTTTTATCGTTAATGGCTTTTGCAGATCCTAAAAAGGCAATTATTGATGGAATGTTAAGTAATGCGACAGATAATTTATCGTCGTTGAGTAGTTCCACGTCAGTTGGAAATCCAATTAAATGTGGAACACAGTTTGTCAAACTTAAAGTTGGTATGGAATGTATTGATGATGATGATTACGAAGAAAAAGAATATGAGAATAATAATTTATCTACAAGACAATTAATATCACAACGATTACTAAAAAGAAATAAGAGTTTAACGAGACAATTCAAAACTATTTCTTTATCTAATATATCTCCTTCTCCGTCTCCATCTCCTCCTCCGATATCCCTTGTACCACCGAGAAATAACAAAAGTACATCTTTGGGCGTATATGCATCTTCTGATGAACAAAAGAAGAATATGATGTCTCGATATCTTTTTTTGCGCAATGCGTTATCTACTTCTCGCGCATTAAATGACGGAGGAAGTGATCCACTCAGCTCGAAACACAATTATATTGAAAAATCAAGAAAGAAAACAAAATTATAAAAATAGAAATTATTTCTGTTTAAAAAGAAAGTATTATTAAAGAAAGAAAGAAAGAAAGAAAGAAAAAATGTCTCTCTCGCAGGATAATATATCGAAATTACAAAGAATATCCATCTATCTAAAAGTCGAAGACTGTAATAACGATAAAATCTTTCAAAAACTAAAATTGTATCTCAATTCTACCTGTGATAATGATGTTATAACATTTTTTTCTTCGAATATAATAATAGAATATCTCGTCGAATGCACAAAACAAAAGGTGACTATGTGCAAAGCTCTGGAACTTATTATGTTACTTTTAAAAAGGGCAAATAATTTACCGGATAAATTTTTATACAAGAAAATTTGTCTAGAATACTCACATGGTGAATGCGTACATCCTCACTACGCAAAGAATGTACTGTGTCTTATGTATTATAAGACAATCACGACATTGAAAGAACCAAGTTTAGTTAGTATATGCAAAAATTTTATTATTGTGTAATTAGTTACTTTTACCGTGCTCGTCAGTTAAAAGTTTGTTTCCTTCCTTTTTGTGATCAATATTTAGTTTCAAAATAAAGCTTAAGCAATGCTCGTACGTCGTTTTTGATGACTTTACAAAACGAGAGGATGAACTTTTAGGTGGCAAGTACTGTATTTCCCGAATATTTTCTTTTGGAATGAGAAACATCCGACATTTTTTTTGTATCGTCTCGATAGTAGAAATAAAATTTCAAATGATAGGAGACTTTTGGGCAAAAAGTATTTTTATTTCCCGAATATTTTCTTTTGGAATGAGAAACATCCCTCTCAGAGATGCATGCGGAAGGTGCCTTGAATGCCATTTGGAGTTTCCGGACGTCACTAATATCTTTGGGAGGTTGAGGTTGAAATGATAATTAATTATCAACTGCCTGCTCGAAGATGCTTGGAAAATGTTTATCCAAAGTTCAAAATAGGAAATGTTTGCCAACAGAAAAAATTCTCTAGGACACCGGCGAATGTCCCAATCTCTTGCTAATTGTCCATTTTCTGACAGAGAAGTGTACCCTCCTACCCCTCCTTTTTTATCTTCACCAATATGCAATGGCTTGACAATTGAGGAAATCAGCCTCATGTATGCCCAGGACAGCAAACCCTCTTCTTCTATTTTCCATGTTCCTCGAGGAACCTCCACGAAACTCATTCCAGAAGGTGAGTCAGAATCAACTTTTTCATCATTTCTGGATACCCCGACTCTTTTGGATCCTCCTCATCCTTCTCCTTCTCCTTCTGTCGCCCTCACTAGAGAAGAATCGGATACCCTAGGTTGGCCGGTGATATTCCCTTCAACCACTGTGCAATATCGCCACGTTGATCCTGATTGCATTCTCAGTCTCCCTCCAACGCCTACCACGACCCCTGTTCCCTCCCTCGTTCCGCCCTCACCTTCTTCATCCCCTTTGCGAAAAAAATATAGCGTAGACGGAGATACCTCACGCCCTTCCTCGTCTAGCGTCCTCTTTTACAGAAGAGAGGATCAAAACACCACAATTGAAGCCACTCCCTTCTCATTTGCAGGAACCACATTCGTCACGAAAAAAGTACGCTCATGATGAGAGTACCCCCGCGGCAACTATTTGGTCCAGAGATCAGACATTCCTGATAATGCAATTCAAGAAGCGAATTAAAGAGGTCTACGGGAAGGAGGAACAATGTTGGGGGAACAAAGCGAACTGGGTCAATCGCTATAGATCACAGGGGAAATGGTTAGGAAGCATCATGAGATTTCTCAGGGTAAAGGAGGATTTTACCTTCTCCAAGTGGGATAATGACAACATGGAAACCGAAGCTGTTACAATGATAACTTCAGTTTTTCGGACCATTCCATCAGAAAGGTGGTTGATATCATCGAGCATTCCATTGTGGGTATCGGAGCGCGATATCGCTATCGCTATCGCACGAACTGCTTCAAAAATAAGGTATCGATTGAAGACTGAAATTGGTTTCACTTACCCTGATTTACCGACAGAAATCATGAGAAAAGATGACGAATATTCCTTTGACGAAGATGATGTCGACGAATATCCTGAACAAAATTTATCTCCTGGTGAGCAATCAAACGCTCCCTCTTTAGAGTGGAAGCAAAATCAAAGAAATTTCCCTACCGACCCATCACATCATGCGCCAGATGAATGTAAGATTATCCAAGAACGTATTTCTAATGGACATTATATACGTTCGTCAAATTCGATTAAAGATCCTCTCGGAAACCCATATATTGATATTTGTTAACCCCCTCCGCTGAATCTCGATGAAAGAAAGACAAAGACCACGACACAGGGTATGTTTTCTCGTTCGATAGTATTAACTACAGTACTCGCCACGAAAACAAAACATAGGTAATGAATTTAATTGTTACAACAAATACTAGTGCAGTACTCGCCACGAAAAAGTTCACCCCCTCTTTTTAAAAAGTTGTGAAACGTAACGAAATAACACTAGTTAAGCTTTATTTTGAGACTAAATTTTGATCAAAAAAAAGAGGGGTGAAGTTTATCGTGGCGAGTACTGTATATATAAAAATTTATCTCAATGCGGAACTGTATAAAAATTTTTGCCGCTATGGTATTCCGCAAAATACATTTGCCTGATCATAGTACTTTTTGATCGAGATTTTTATTAGTTTCCTTGGACTCGACTCCAAAATGAAATTCATGTCGGAACCACATGTGTTGTTGCTCCGAGTTTAGTAGGTTTTTATTTTATTACTATAGTTTTAATAAATGTCGTGTATTAACAGAAAGACACAATTCAAATCTTCTTTTTCCACATTACACAATCTAATAAATTTTCTTGTTTCTACTCCAGAAAATAACATACTAATATTCTCAATCTCTGTATCTATTACAGCGAATATATCATTGGAATGTTTTTCTAACCCAGTTAATTTTTCTACCGATAATTGTCTTTCTTCGAAAACATCACCTTGTGTAATAAACGAGGCACGTTTTGGGTGAAGCGTGTAATATACATTCGTAGGAACAGGTCGTTTTGAAAATAATAATGCGTGTTCACTTAAAACATTATATTTTTCTTGTTCTTCAAAATATTTTAATACTGAATTTAATTGTGATAATTGACGCGTACCTATTGTATCTTCATATAAATTAGATTCATTCTTTACTACTACCCCTCCGTCTTTGGATAGTATATATCCATGAAGATTCTTACCTATTTTCTTTATAATAGATCTCGTATAATCATCTTCTATTATTGTAATATACTTTATACAAGGAAAGATAAGAAAAAAATCGCATAAAAATTTTAATTTATTACACTTAGAGATAGTAGGTAAATTAAATACTACACAGTCATCTACAGTGATTAATTTATCAAGTGAAGAACTTATAGATTTTAACAATGCTAAATATACCAGAGGTGCATCCTCGTAATGAGTAAATCCAAAAGAAAATAAATGTGAATTTTTTATTAGAGAACAAAGACCCATCTCAATATCAAACATGTTTTTGTCGAAAAGTGTGACAGACATAACACCAGGTAAAGAAACAGACCCTTGATTCACATCCAAATCAACAAACCACGTATTCGACGTCTCTTTAATTTTTTCGGCAGAAGCATGTAATAATTTTTCACAGAGGGTAGATTTACCTGTGTTCTCTTGACCCGTTATTATTATTCTTTGGCCGTTGAATAATACATCATTAAAAAAAACACTGCGATCAACGTGAACGTTAGTATAAAAACAATGATATTTATCTTTGAATGAATATATTAAAGTTATTTTACTACTTTTTGTTTTACAATTTATTGCAACGTTTCTATTGATGAATGTATATTTATTATCGTTCGTCAATTTAGCACCAAAACATTCACACGATCCAGATTTTATAATTATTGTAACAGGGGTTTCCAATGTAGAAATCAAACGAAGTTCATTACCGCATTGAAGTAATATTGTTTCGGAGCTTGTCATCTCGTCTTTACGCATAGTTTTTAAATTAATATTTTATAGATTTAATTCTGCAAAACGTTTTTAAAAAATGGAAGGAAGAAACAGCTTATCGAATCTATTCTCTAAAAATATGATTTCTAGTAAAGTCACAGAATCGAATAATAATAATAAAAACTTGGGTATTCCAAAATCAAAGTCTATAACTGATATAGTTGACGAAAATATTAATACTAGGAGTGATATAATTACAGATAAATGCTCTAATCCCGAGTGTAAAGAAACCGAAATCACAGGAGGATGCGGATGTGGTACTGTTAAATATTGTAGTGAAAATTGTCACAGAAAACATTGGTCACTTCATAAATTAGAATGTATAAATGCAAATAAGCCCATTAAAAATCATCCTAAAACACAAAATGAATTATATAGATTACAACAAATAAAAGAACGGGCTCTATCTTGTCTACAAGCACATAATTATCTCAATCATAGTACTTATCTAAGTCAAACATCTTTAACTGATAAATCACAAGTATCAAAGGAAGAATTTAAAATCAATCAAGAAAAATTAATGCAACAAAATCAAGATTTATACCAAAAAACGCTAGAAGAATTTAACGCACTAAAACTTGATGATAATAATTCTACAAATAATAATAAAAATTCAGGAAATCTAGTACTCGATGATCTTAATACTACTCTTTCAAAGCTATTTAGTGAATACGATGAAAATATTTCAAGATTTAATTTGTACAAAGGAAAAGGTGTCGTTGTTATGATTATTGGTTACTTGGAAGATCATTCAGAAGATGATCGAGGAGCAATAGTAGATATTGAAACAAATTTTATGATGACAGATGAAATTGAACAAAGATTAAAATTGTTGGCTAAAGACATTGAAAGGGAAGAGACCTTCTTTAATAATGCCGTAGAAAGGTGTTTTAAAGAACTAAACGAATGTAAAACTCATTTAGTTGTATTAAGGATTAACATTCTCGACATAAGTGCTATTCAAACACATGTGTATAGACATAAAGTTTACATCGACAAGAAATGATTTTGTCTTTCTATAAAAAAAGGGGTTTATATTAAAAAAAGGGTTTTATATTAAAAAATATAATTATTTTTTTGTCACATGGAGCTAAAAGGTAAAGAACCCGGATTAGGAGTATCTCCAACATCATCAATTATATTTGGTGATAAGAGAACTCTTTTTAAACAATTAAAAAATAATAAAACTAAACAGAAAGAATTGATGTTTAATTTTATAAAAAAAGATGGGAAAAGGGAAATTAAAAAAGATCCACTTCTTGTAACCTATACCTGTTCTTCCTTAAAAATAATTCGTAATTAACTTTGTATTAATATAACTTGGGTTTTTTTTGTTACACCATCTTTTCGATAGAAACTTTCTATCTGTGTCTTTTTATAAAATTAAATATCAAATATTCCTATTTGATATAATAATATTTTCATTTGATTAAGAGGGGAAAAATGGCACCGACTAAAAGTGTACCAAGAATATCGAATAACACAAAACAAAATAAACGTACACATCCAAAGACAGATTATAATAAAAAAGAAGACAAAATGAGTGGCGATATAAATAAAAAAAGATGTATGTTAGAAGAATACAAAAAGCGTCAGCAGAAACAGAAAACGATTTCTAGACATACCTATTCTTTGCTCACAGATAATAATCCTGTATTAAATTTGTCAAACCCTCTTACTCATAGTAAATTGTGTAAAAATGAAATTATAGAATGTATCTTGAATCAATCAAGAAATCAGAATGAAGACGATGACGAAGATGCTGATTATGATTACGATACTCTTGCTAAACCTTTCTTACAGATTCGTATAGATAGTGGAGTAGATGGTAAACAGGGGTCTCACACAGTTTTAATGGATAAAAAGTATATTACACGGGACAATTCAACGTTTCTATATGAATTGTACGAAGAAGATAGTGATGAGAAAGAGAAAAAAGTTATAATTACACAATTTTGTTGTAAATTACAAGATTACGATTTGGGATGTATAAGATTTGCTCTGTGTATGGCTTGTTTATATATAAGAACCTGTTTTGTAGATAATATTCAGGATGATACTTCCAACGAAAAGAAATGGGATAAAAATCAACGTTTAATGAATCAAGATAAATTTTCTGGATTCTCAAAGGAAGAAGAGAAAGAACTGTACGAATGTACTACATTTAAATGGAACAATAGAAAAAGAATCAATTCGAGTACATTATCTGAATTTTCGAGAATAGAAGAAAAAATTCTTCACGATTGTGCTACATTTAACATAAAAACTATATCCATATTACATATAATCGCCGACTACCTTGGAATAAATAGATTGGTAAGATTATGTAATTTAGCAATATTATCAGCTGTACATACTTTTACAAAGTCTACATATGATATGAATTTGCCTTTAATCACACTTTTATTGAAAGATGATAACATATCTTTTCCTTCATTAAATAATAATAATGAGGGTGAGGGTAACGATGTGGAATCTAGTGCTACAAATAATTCTATTGAACAACAGAGTGAAATTTTAATAAAAACATCATTTGCTGGAGAGATGTTAGTTAGTCTCTTTTATTCAACTAGAGAAGAGATATTCGATGCAGGTGACTTTTTGGATGATCTTTACAAAAAGATTTGGTACAACAGACCTAGAAATCGAAAAACTATAGATTCAAAAATCAAACTTATAGAAAGTCGATACATACTCTCTGAGATTGAACTCTACAACTTTATAAATCAAGATTTAATGTTGCAAATGGTAAGACTCCTACCTTGTCCAAACATACTCATGTGTTTATTAATGCTTGTATATGTTTCAGATGAAAATTATAATGCCCTGAATGATAAGAAATTAATTATGAGTTTTCTATTTGAACTGGATATGTTTATTGACTCTCTTGTGATTAATGAGATTAATATAACCAAAATATATTTAAATGAATTTACTTCAATAGATAACTATATATACAGTTATCTATTGAAGTTAAAGTATTTTATAATTCACAACAAGGATAAGCATTGTTTTCCTCAGCACATTCGACTAATACAAGAACGTATTCAAATGATACTAGCTGATGATAATACTTCTTTGATGAATGAAGATGAATGTTCAATTCCTACTGAACAAGAAGACGTAGAGGAAAATAATCGAGATTTATTGGAAGATCAACTTGATAATTGTAAATGGCTTGAAACAACAAAATATAGTAATAAATACGAAGTTGATAATGCACAACATATATTAGAAACTAGACGATATGAAAGACGTATTAGAAAAATTAATAGATGTAACCGAGAAGATAAAAGAAAGAAGAGAAAGGAAAGAATGGATACAGAAATGTCTCTTTTCGCTAGGTTGGAAATAACAAAGCAGGGACTTACTGTGAATAGTTACAATATTCTAAAAAAATGGAATATGATACGCAATCAAAATCTAGATGAGATATTAAATAGTGGTATTTCTATAGATTTAATGAATTATCTAATATATGATAAAAAAATACATACAACGGAACCTATGTGCACAAATCTAAACGAATGGATAAAAAATCATCCACTATTTTGGGAGGGTCTAATTCTATACAAGATTAAATTATTCTGTTTTATGATGAATATAACTCTATGTAGGTTCTCAACTGATCATCTTAATAGTTTATTTTCACATATTACGGATCATCTTAAACAGGTTATTATTATTAAATTAATAATTCTAAGTAAATTTAATATAGATTCTTTAGATGTAATACAATCAAGATTGAACTGTATGAATATCGATGTATATAAAGCATTTGAAGATGAAAGATTTGAAAGTATTTTCAAAGATGAATTATTGAAAAATGTGAATAAAACAACACATGGTTTAATTGTCAATAATTATTCACCTTTATTACTTTGTCAAGTAAGAATACCAGTTATTATCACCGATTACATACATTTGTTAAAAAGCAAAAACCACAACGAGACACATCTTATTGACGTACTTTCGAAAGATGGAACTACATATCGTGACTTCCTAGGTGTTACCGAAGAAAATAAAAAGGAATTACTAGATTTAATAGTATTACGACCAAATCGTAATGAAATAATGGGGTATCTCAAGTTTTATTTTATGGATAAAGACGTAGTAGAATTATTTTATCCTACCTCAACAACAAAAAATGTATATTTCTTTTCATAGGTGAAATTGTTTCTTTTTTTTTGTATAAACCATTTTTTTTTGTACTATTTAAAAATATTTCAAAATGTCGTATTTTCAAGGTGGTGTTTCATCCAATGCCCATTTATTTGATATAGGAATAGATAACAATAACGAACCACCGAAATGTTACTATATTAATAGAGAGGAATTGTGTGAGTATAATAGAATTTTTACAACAAGTTACACTTTTCGCGCTTGCCAAAAGACAAAAGAAAACAATATAAATTTGGGAGATGTTACCATTCATAACGTTGAAGATAATAAAAATACAAAGGATAGTAGTCTCTCAGACGACTGCGTGAGCATTTTTGGCTCCGATAGAGAAGATATTCGAAAATTTGGATTCAAAATTATAACTGCTTTTGAAAAATTTGGATTTTGTCCTGTTAGAATCTCACCAACAACAGGACGCGTATCAATACCTCCGTTTTCAGAATGGAGATTCGTAAAGATAGTAGATAAGTACACAGAAGAGTTATATTATCTGCTTCCTGGGCCATCTAGTACTAGATTCTTTACTAAAAAACTTAGAAACGCTATAGATCTTACTGTTGTTATTTTAGTGCGCGAAAATGACGAACCTGTTGTGCCTGTGTCATTTAATAATTATTTTTGTAAAATTGTCTCCAATGTGGCAACAATTTTTGATAAAATAAGGGATTTAGAATACTTGAAGATGACGAGACGAACCATAGAAGAAAGATTGCGTAATCCAAATTTATTCACGAGAATTGACAATCCAACGGCAGCAATAGACCCAAGGATGAATACAACGATGGCTGCTGCTTTACGGTTCAATAACGCACAAAACATATCACAAAGTCTCAATACGAATACGTCCACGTCAAGTTCGTTCAATAATAATGTTGATAATTTCAGACTTCAAGATGCAACAACTAGAATTCAAAATGCGCAAATAGTTAATCAAAACGAAGAAATAGCAGATCAACAAGGAGAATACACTTGGACCAAAAGTGCTGAATTAACAAATAGATTATTGGAAGAACAACAATGTTTAAATTTTAACATTCCTTTACCATCTAGCATTCCGTCGAACTTGGTAGGTAATTATGCTGGTATGCATTTTATTCCTTTGAAAGCGAACGAACATGTAGAAGAGGTAACAAAAGTTGTACAATCAACTAGTAAAATACTGGAAGAAGAAGAGGATGTAAAAAAGGCAATCTATGCAATTACAGGAGTTCCAAGTTCGACCATAGATACTAGCACACAACGTGTACAACAGAATGATACAGCACACAATGTTCACTTACGAGGTACCATCAAAGCAATGTGTCTAGAAATGACAAATGTTGTAAATATTATACATAATCTTTCGCTCGATATGATGATGCACAATAATTTGGAAAAGAAAAGAGATGAACTATTTGATTTTTTAAGAGAAGGACGGAACCCATCTGATGAATTTCTAGATTTATTGCGTATCATTGATGATATAAAGAAAGATACGAAAGCAACACACGAAGAAAAAAAGATAAAAATTGATTGTGAAATCACAAATAAAGCTATGCAAAACCTAGAAAAAAATAGACATACGAGAATTATAATTAATCCATCAACGATTATCTCCCTAGGCGAGTTACAAGTAGCATTCGGAAACGAATGGATCCTCGCCAAACATTGTGCTGAAATGTTTGGCGGAGCACGTAGTATACCTAGGGGTATGATCGAACAAAATCCACCTCCTGCATCAAAAATACTCGGAAGAGACAAGCAAAATGCATCAGGTGGTGGTAGTGACGCTCCTAAAAATCCAGCTGGTGAACAATATAGCAAGGATTTGGATGGTAATTGATATGTTTAGTTTTTAATTGTAAATAAGGGGAAAAAGATAATTCTTTTATTAGTTACTAATTTTCTCATATTTCTAGCTGTCTTAATTAAAAGGAATAATTTTTCCCGTTTCATTTTCCAAAAGGAAACATTCAGTGTCCTGATCTAAAAATTCTCGTCTTTCATTTATACTTTTAGTTATTACAATACTAGATTTTATTATTTTTCCTTGTTTATGACATGAACTTTAGTACATTTCTAATACTAGTTAGTTCCGAATTATTAATTCCCCAAATTACGTTCTTTTCTTTTTGGTTGATACTACATGGATTACATTCACAAACCTTATACACAAACTGTTGTTTTGTGAAATATTTATTATCAAACGAATCTAATGCTGTTTTTAGGATAGGTTGATCACAGCCGACTTGTCCACAATAGAACATGATAATATTCGATGTAAACCATTTTTGTCGAATAATTTCATTACAAGAAGTCATTTTTTTTCTTTTATTTGTAGAGAGAGAGAGAGAGAGAGATTCGATAATTTTAAAAAGTAGATTTGATAAAATTAAGTTGTTTTCTAAATCTTTAAACAGAATGTACAGTACTCGCCACTTAAAAATTCGTGTGTGATTTTTTTCTCAGAGTGAATCGTTAATGTTTTAGAGGTAGGATTCGTTTTTAAACAATTATTAGATTTTACCAGGACGAACTTTTTAGTGGCGAGCACTGTATTTCATTTATAAATGAAATAGTAATTTATTTATAGAATGTTAATTATTTATAGATTATACTATAATTTCTCATCATCATTATAAAAATTTCCCAGTTTTCGTTTTCAGAAAGCTGTTTCAGAGAGATTTTAACAATTTAATTTTCCGAAGGATGCATTTTCCCGTGGCGAGTACTGTACACACACACACACACACTTTAAAAGAATCAAATATAATAGTAGATTTATTTTGTTACAAAAATATAGTGTACAGCTTTAACAAATAAATGAATAACGTCCAAATACAAGTCTATAGAGGCCATAATAACTTCATCTTCAGAATAGCATTCGAGTATGCGCTGAGTATCGTAAAATACAAATCCAGAAAAAATAAACGATATCAAGGCAGCTATCAAAAGATATGAGAGTGTTGCCTTGTGTATTAAAGTAGCTAACACAACAATTACAAGTATAGCAAATCCAGAATAAATAAGTGAACTTTCCTGTGTCATTTCTTTTTCTTTTTGAAATGTATAACCAACCAATCCCATAAAAATAATAATAGTTATAAGTAGATTATTTATCACCAAATCTTGTTGTACCGTGATACATATAGTTCCAATAAATACAGATACAGATGTTACAAATGCTGTTAAAAACATAAGATTTATCGGTTTTAATTTTCTCTTCCAAAAACAGAAAAACATAAATATAACCATACAAAAGAATGGAATCCAAAGAAACCACTGAATATGATTTAAAATAAACACTCTTGTTGCTTGGGAATATATAAACCATGAGCATACGAATATCATCAATAATAATTGTATGATGAGAATCGCGTAGAATTTTCTAATAAATACCATTCTACTTTGAAGACTAAGATCTTTTAAAGTAAAGTAAAGAACATGAGATTTATTCATGTTCTCCTTTTCTTTGTCCATGTTTGTTGGTTATTTTTATTGAATGGATATTTTTAAAAAATTATATATACACAGTCGATTTTATCGGATAAAAAAATAACATTTTCATTTTATCGAATTGCGCGCTCTTCAGTAATCAATTAATTTACAATGGATCAATTGGGTGATGTAATTGGTTTGGTTGGAGAATTTATTACTCCAGGTAATACGATTTACGATTTAAATCGTAATATTATCGAAGCGTCCCTAGTATGTACAACATGGAGAAAGGCCTTTGATGCTAACAAAGAAGCAATATCGAAAGGAATGAAACAATTTCAACAAAACCGAGAATTAAATAAACTA
>Ga0257116_1001233_pt1 | contig 17219 bp, 16 predicted proteins | sample SI112_120mmetaG_FD_190150 | JGI IMG/M metagenome (GOLD analysis project Ga0257116, IMG submission 190150) | Marine microbial communities from Saanich Inlet, British Columbia, Canada - SI112_120m | ecosystem: Environmental > Aquatic > Marine > Inlet | place: Canada: British Columbia | collected...
CCAAATAATCCAAGACCTGCAATAATTGGTCCAATTTTTATTCCCCATAATTCTAATACCGCAGCAAGTCCTAAAATAAAAATTAAAATTTTTAATGATTTTATAATCCAACCAATTAACTCACGTGTTAACATTTTATCTAAACCACTTAAAATATAAGAAATTGGTTCAACAACTTGATGTATTAACCAAAAAATTAAAATTGTTATTAAAGTTCTATTAATTGTATCAACTACAGCTCTAGCATCTTCACCAAAAGTCATATAATAACTTGCAATAAAAAAACCTAAAACAATTGGTAAAAATCTAGCAGGTCCTTCCATTGCATGAACAAAAGTGTCATCTAGTTTATTTGTAGTTCTTTTTGCTATAGCTTCTAATCTTTTTATGATTACCTTACTTATTATTCCTCTAAAAACTAAAAAAATAAAAAATATTCCAATACCAATTAATATTTGAAAAATATCAACACCCAGGATTCCCTGTTTCCAAACTGAGGAAAATATTTCAGAAAAATTATTTATTATTTCCATAATTAAATTTTATATAACAAAAACTCTTCTTCTCCAGGGTTAAAAAGAAATATCTTCTTCCATTTAATTTCATTCAATATAGATGACGTTTTTTCACCAATACACATTAAATTCGCGTCCATCCAAAGGGTCTCTGATTGATGTATTTTTATAAAGTTTAAGAGGCTTAAAGCGCTATTTTGTGAGTAAACATAAACCATATCTGGTATTTTTAGCTTTAATTCTTTAACAAAGTTTTCATCAAATTTTTGGTTATGAGTTGTTCTATAGTTCACTATTTTTTTAATATCATATCCTTCTTTAATCAGTTGCTGATCAAGATCAACTGAGATTGTTTCTCCACTCACATAAATTAGTTTTCCATTTTTTTGATCAAAATTTTGTAAAACTAATTCTTTTAAATTTTCAACGTTACCTTCAGCTGCAATTACATTTTGAAAGCCAACACTTCTAGCTTTCTTTTCAGTGGCACTACCCACACAAAAACATAAAAGATTTTTATCAATACTTTTTAAATCTAAAAATTTTACTGCATTAGCACTTGTAAAAATAATCCCTTTAAAATCTAAGAAATTAATCATTTCATAATCTACCTTATCTACGCTTAGTAATGGAAGATGAGAAACTTGATGTCCCAAAGATCTAAATTTTATAATCATTTCGGAACAATCTTCTAGAGGTCTAGTTAGTAAAATGTGCATATTATTTTTTATAAGAGTTATTTGATTTAATTTTTAACATTTGCCCTACTTCTTTACCAAGCTCTTCTGCATTTTCAATTTTTGAAGATTTTTTTTCATAAAATCTCTGATCTCCATTTAAAGAAAAAAGTTCAGCCTCTAAAGTAATTTTATCTCCCTCAATAATAGCGTGAGCCCCTACTGCTGTTTCACAATCACCTTCTAAAACTTTAAGAATATTTCTTTCAGCATGGGCTCTCTTAAATGTCTCCTGGTCATTAACTTTATCTAAAACTGAAATAATTTCACTATCATTATTTCGACATTGAAGAGCAATAATTCCTTGTCCTACACTAGGTATTATTTCTTTAGTTGAAAATACCTCTGTGATTTTATCCTCTATTGTTAAAGATTTAACTCCTGCATATGATAATACTATTGCATCATACAAACCATCATTAAGTTTTTTAATTCTTGTATCAACATTTCCTCTTATAAGTTTACAATGAAGATCTTTTCTAATTTTTTTTATCTGAAATTCCCTACGATAAGATGATGTTCCAATTATTGCATTATCTTTTAATTCTTTAAGTTTTTTTTTATCTTTAGATATTAATATTTCTCTTGGATCGTTTCTTTTTAAAAATGTATCTGTTCTTAAACCTTCAGTTTCAATTGCTGGCATATCCTTTAATGCATGAACTGCTATATCAATTGTTTTATCCTCAAGTTCTTTTTCTATATTTGTTGAAAACAAACCTTTACCACCTACTTCTGACAGCCTTATATCCTGAACCTGATCACCTTTTGTGGTTATTGCTTTAACTATAATATCTTCATTGTTTAAATTTGAATTTTGAATAATTTTATCTTTAGCGTTTTGAGCATAAATTAACGCTAACTTGCTTCCTCTAGTTCCAATGGTTATTTTCTTATTCATAAATAAATTTATTTCTTACTTGTATTGAGATTGTACAATTAATAAAAACTATTTGAATGAGTAAAAAACCCTTAATTCTTGGAATAGAGACTAGTTGTGATGAAACAGCTGCATCCTTAATAACTGAAAATGAGCAAGGAAATCCAATAGTTTTATCCAGTATTGTTTCGAGCCAAGTTGATGTGCACAAAGAATTTGGAGGTGTAGTTCCTGAATTAGCTGCTCGCTCCCACATGGAAAAAATAGATTGGATCGTTCAAAAGACAATTGATGACAGTGGAAGAAAAATTGAAGAAATTGATGCAATAGCTTCAACTGCTGGCCCAGGATTAATAGTTTGTTTGTCGGTTGGTTTAAGTTTTGGAAAAGCTTTTTCTTTAGCATTAAATAAACCATTCATCGCTGTCAATCATTTAGAAGGTCATGCATTAAGCCCAAAACTTAATTCATCGTTAAATTATCCTTACTTACTTTTGTTGATTTCGGGTGGACATTCACAATTTTTAAATGTTCAAGATCTTGGAAAATATAAAAGATTAGGAACAACAATTGATGATGCTTTGGGTGAAGCTTTTGATAAAACGGCAAAACTTTTAGGAATTGAATTTCCTGGTGGACCTCAAATAGAAATTTTAGCTAGAAAAGGTGATCCCAATAAATATGATCTGCCAAAACCAATTTTTAATAAAGGTGGTTGCAACTTATCTTTTGCAGGACTTAAAACAGCTGTTTTAAGAATAACTAAAAATATAAAAACTGATCAAGAAAAATTTAATCTTGCAGCATCTTTTCAAAAAACAGTTTTAGAAATATTATATAAAAAAACTAAGATTGCATTTAGTGAATTTGAAAAACAAAATGAATTAAAAGAAAAAATATTTGTGGTCGCGGGTGGTGTTGCTGCTAATAAGAATATTAGATCTATGTTAACAAATTTGTGTAATGAAGAAAATTATCAAAGTATATTTCCTCCGATAGAATTGTGTGGTGATAACGCTGCTATGATTGCCATGGTCGGGTTAGAAAAATTTAAATTAAAACAATTTAATAATTTAGATTATCCAGCAAAACCAAGATGGCCATTGGATGAAAACGCTGCTTTTCTTAAAGGTGCAGGAGTACAATTATAATGCAACGTTGGTTAATGAAATCAGAACCTGATGTTTGGTCAATTGATCAGCAAAAAAAAGCTGGTGCCAAAGGAGCTCCGTGGGATGGTGTTAGAAATTATCAGGCAGCAAAAAACTTAAAGAATATGAAAAAAGGTGATCTTTGTTTTTTTTATCATTCAAATATAGGAAAAGAAATTGTTGGTATAGTTGAGGTAATAAAAGAGTTTTATTTAGATAAAACAGACCAAAGTGGTCGCTTCGTTGCTGTTACAGTTAAATTTAAAAATAAGTTTTTAAAGCCAATTACTCTTGAAAAAATCAAAAAAAATAAGCAATTAAGTCATTTAGCATTAATAAAACAAAGCAGACTATCTGTAATGCCAATTGACTATAAAAGCTGGAAAATTATAAATAACATGAGTAAAGTTTAGATATAAAATTATTTCATGCCTAAAAAAAAGAAAAAAACTAAAGTAAGAAAAAAAGTTAAGAAAAAAACTAAAGTAAGAAAAAAAGTTTCTAAAAAAGTTAAGAAAAAAACTAAAGTAAGAAAAGAAAATGAAAAAACTACTCCTGAACTAATTATTAAAACAAGACCTGAGTGGATAAGAAATAGTTTAGCCAGTAAAAGCAAATATCAAGAAAAATATTCTCAATCTATAAAAAATAACGATGAATTTTGGAGGAAAGAAGGAAAAAGAATTACTTGGATCAAACCATATAAAAAAATTAAAAACGTAAAATACAGTACAAAAGAAGTAAAAATTAATTGGTTCCAGGATGGAACCTTAAATGCATCAGCAAACTGTATTGATAGACATTTAAAAAATAAAAAAGATAAGACTGCAATAATTTGGGTTGGCGATGATCCTAAAGATAGCCAAAAAATATCTTACAAACAACTTCATCAAAAAGTTTCAAAAGCTGCAAACGGTCTAAAAAAATTAGGTATCAAAAAAGGTGATCGAGTTACAATTTATTTAACTATGATACCTGAGCTTGCAATTTTAATGCTTGCTTGTGTAAGAATTGGTGCAGTGCATTCAATTATCTTTGGAGGTTTTTCAGCTGACTCTATATCAGGAAGAGTGAATGATTGTGAATCTGAATATATTATTACAGCTGACGAAGGTGTAAGAGGTGGAAAAACTATTCCACTTAAAGACACAACAGATGAAGCATTGCTTAATTGCCCTGATGTTAAAAAATGTATTGTTGTCAAAAGAACAGGCAATGACATTGGTTGGCATCATAACAGAGATGTTTGGTACCATGATTTAATTAAAGATGTTCCTAATCACTGCGAACCTGAAGAAATGAATGCAGAAGATCCTTTGTTTATTTTATATACATCGGGTTCAACTGGTAAACCTAAAGGAGTTTTACATACTACAGGTGGTTATATGGTTTATGCTTCAATGACTCATCAATATATTTTTAACTATAAGCCAAAAGATATTTATTGGTGTACAGCTGATATTGGGTGGGTAACTGGTCATAGTTATATTATTTATGGACCACTTTCTAACGGTGCAACCACAATAATGTTTGAAGGTGTTCCAAATTATCCTGACAATTCAAGATGGTGGCAAATAGTTGACAAATATAAAGTTAATACATTTTACACAGCACCCACAGCAATTAGATCTTTAATGCGTGAAGGTGATAAACCAGTTAAAAAAACATCCAGAAAATCACTTAAATTGCTTGGTACTGTTGGAGAACCAATTAATCCTGAGGCATGGATGTGGTACTACAAAACAGTTGGAGACTCTAAATGCCCAATTGTCGATACTTGGTGGCAAACGGAGACTGGTGGAATAATGATTGCTCCTCAAACGGGTGCTATTCCTCTAAAACCTGGTTCAGCAACAAAACCTTTTTATGGAATTAAACCTGTTTTAGTCGACAAGAATGGTAAAGAAATTAAGGGTGCCGGTGAAGGAAGACTTTGTATAGCTCAATCATGGCCTGGACAAATGCGAACAGTATATGGAGATCATCAAAGGTTTATTGATACATATTTTTCACAATATGATGGCAAATATTTTACAGGTGATGGATGCAGAAGAGACAAAGATGGGTATTATTGGATCACAGGTAGAGTTGATGATGTAATTATAGTTTCTGGACATAATCTAGGAACTGCTGAAATTGAGAGTGCTTTTGTTGCTCACCCAAAAGTAGCTGAGGCTGCAGTTGTTGGCTATCCTCATGATATTAAAGGCAATGGATTATATTGTTATGTAACTTTAAATGTTAATGAAAGAGAGACAGGCGAACTTGAAAGAGATTTAAAACTTTGGGTTAGAAAACAAATTGGACCTCTAGCTACTCCAGATTTAATTCATTTTACTCCTGGACTTCCAAAAACAAGATCTGGAAAAATTATGAGAAGAATTTTAAGAAAAATTGCAGCGAATGAGCATGGAGAATTAGGTGACACAACTACTTTGGCTGATCCTAGTGTTGTTGAAAGCTTAGTTAATAATAGAAAAAATATTTAAAATTCAATTAATTTTTCAAATTCTTGTTTAACAATATCCCACTTTAATATCATTGAATTCAATACAATTTTTCTATCTAAAGTTTTAAGTTCTTCGGCTATTGGGGCCCACTTATATAAAGATAGTGCACTTGGATTAAATGGTAAATCATTATAATAGTTTTCCCAATTTACATTTTGTATTCTTTCATCAAAAGTTTTTTTTGCCTCATCAATTATATCTAATGGCATCTTATTTGACGTTTCATCATCTAAAATTTTGAAAAAAATTTCTTTAGCTTTGCTAATATCTTGGTAATTGAAATTAACTTTTAAATATGAAAAAGTAAAAAAAGTTAAATCTTGTAAGGCAACAGAATAAATATTCCATTTAGCTAAATTAACAGACGACATGAACTCATCGTTATCGAAATGAAGAACATATTTAGTTCCCATTCGAGTTTTTAAATAGCTATATAGTGTAACTTGCGTAACCCATGCAGATTTAGTTTGAATAAAATGTTCAAGCTCATCTAAGTTTTTAATTTTTTTCTTTGGAATAAAAGCTTTAAACAAAGCAAACAAATAAACTTTAAAATCTCTAAATGATAAATCTTTCCAAGTTAGTTTAAATTTGTTCATAAAATGATTGTTTAGAATAATTATATATTAAAAAACTAAGTAAATAAGCACCTAATATGAATAATTTAAATCTTTTAATAACATATAGAATGGTTATGTTTTCCTTTAGTTATAACTAAAAAAGAGAGGTATAAATGTCAAACGCGTCAAAACACTGGGAAGCAACTAGGTCATTGTTATTCGTAACACTGGCAATCTGGTTTGTATTCTCAATCGGCATCTTCCTTTTTGCAGCTGAAATGAATGAGGTTACTGGACCTTTCGGTTATCCATGGACATACTGGTTTACATGTCAAGGATCTCTTGGAATTTTCGTAATCTTGGTTTTCTGGTTTGCAAATAGACAAGAAAAAATCGATGAAGAATTCGGCTTCAGCGAGAGAGGAAATAACTAATGATTAAAGGTAAATTTATAGACAATTTGCCAAAAGTTTACGGAATCTATACAGGAGGTTTTATAGGTTTCATAATCTTAATGGCAATTGGTGAGCAAATGGGTATGTCTGCAAAAGCAATAGGTGTTGGTTTTGTAGCATTTACAATATTCATCTATGCTTTAATTGGTTATCTATCACGAACAGCTCAAGCAGATGCATATTACGTAGCTGGAAGGCAAGTTCCAACTGTATTCAACGGTATGGCGACAGCAGCAGACTGGATGTCTGGTGCATCATTCGTTGCAATGGCAGGTGGTATTTACTTTAAAGGTTACGGCTATATGGCGTTACTTGTAGGTTGGACTGGTGGTTATGTATTAGTTGCATCTTTATTAGCACCATACTTAAGAAAATTTGGTTGTTACACAGTTCCAGATTTTATTGGTACAAGATACGGTGGTAATTTAGCAAGATTACTTGCAGTAATAGTTTTAACTGTTGCTTCATTTACTTATGTGACTGCACAAATTAACGCTACAGGTACTATTGCTTCAGTTGCTCTAGATATCGACTTTAAATACGCTGTATATATTGGACTTATAAGTATTTTACTTTGTTCAATGTTAGGGGGTATGAGAGCGGTAACTTGGACACAGGTTGCACAATATATCGTGCTAATTATAGCTTACTTACTTCCAATTTTTTGGATCAGTAACAAAATGGGTGCAGGGTTCTTCCCTCACTTTATGTTAGCTGATGAAGTAGCTAGAATTGGTGAGTTAGAAGCACAGTTTGGATTTGTTAAAAACTCTGCTGCTGACTTAGCATCGGTACCTAAAGGGTTAGCTGGAATAACTAAAGCTCACTCTGCAGTAAATGCTACACCTTGGGCATTTATTTCGTTAGCATTAGCGATGATGATGGGAACAGCTTCATTACCGCACGTGATGATGAGATACTTTACTACTCCAAGCGTGAAGGCTGCTAGAAAATCAGTTGGTTGGTCACTATTCTTTATCTTCCTACTGTACTCTTCTGCACCAATGTTAGCGACACTATCTAAACTATCGTTAATTGACCCAACACTACCAACAGGTATTATTGGTAAAACATTTGCTGAAGTTCAAGCAATAGATTGGTATCAAAACTGGAACCAAGCAAACTTGATGTTCATCAGTGACTTTAACGGCAATGGAACTCTTGAATTAAATGAGTTTTTCATGGGTGGTAAAGCGGTTGTGTTAGCAACTCCAGAAATAGCTGGATTACCTTATGTAATCTCAGGTCTGGTTGCTGCTGGGGGTATGGCTGCTGCCATGTCAACAGCTGATGGTTTGATTCTAGCAATTGCAAATGCGATCTCTCATGACGTTTATTACAAAATGATAGATCCAAAAGCAGAGACTGCAAAAAGACTAGTTGTTGCAAGGGTATTACTTGTAGTAATTGGTTTTGCTGGAGCAACTATTGCTGCAATGCAAATCCAAGGGATCTTAGGTTCGGTTATTTGGGCTTTTGACTTTGCGATGTCTGGATTGTTCTTCCCACTTGTACTTGGTGTATGGTGGAAGAGAGCTAACAGAGAAGGTGCTATTGCTGGTATGGCTTTAGGTCTTGCATCTGCTATTTGGTACCTAGTTTGGGTACGAACTGGTGGAAGCGGATTCTTAGGTATCACTCAGTTAACGTTTGGTATCTTCGGAGCAGCTGTGAGTTTAGTGTCTATGGTAGTTGTAAGTCTAATGACTTCAGCTCCTAATGCTGCAACTCAAAAAATGGTTGACGAAGTTCGTATACCAAGCGGTAGATCTATCGTTGGTAAACAATAAATAAATCTTAATTTTAGGGGCGATTAATTTCGCCCCTTTTAATTTAATCTTTTTTCCAATATAAATTTCTAAATGTCTGCAAACTTTCATCCCTTAGTTTATTTTATAGACTACCTACTTGGTGTAATTATGTGGACTTTGATAGGAAGAGTAGCAATGAATATTTTTCAAAGAGAAGATTCAGAATTCTTTTTTATGAAAATATTTGTTAAATACACCAATCCTTTAATAAAGATATTCAAACCAATAACACCACCTTTCATCATAGCACCACTGGTTCCATTATATGTTGCATGGTTCTTTTATATGATCAGATTTTACTTTATGCCTTGGATTTTGGGTTATTCTGTAATGGGAATGTTATCGTTTCCTCTAGAAAGTGAAATTTCTAGACAAATTTATGAATTATTTAATTCAATAAAATTTTAAAAATTGATACTAGTAAATTTAGTAATCAATGAAAAATATAAAAATTTCACCATCAATCTTATCAGCTGATTTTAGTCAATTAGGTAAAGAAATTAAAAGATTAGAGGATGGTGGTGCAGACATGATCCACGTAGATGTAATGGATGGCCATTTTGTTCCAAATCTTACAATTGGACCATCCGTAATTAAAGCTCTCAGAAAACAGTGCTCTATTAAATTTGATGTACACTTGATGATTTCTCCTGTTCATAAATATATTGAAGCATATGCTGATGCTGGAGCAGATATTATTACGATCCATCCAGAAGCAACTGATAATTTGGAAGCCTCTATATTGAAGATTAAAGAATTAAAAAAAAGAGTTGGAGTTTCTCTAAACCCAGATTCAAAAATTGATTTAATTTTTGATTTACTTCATAAGATTGATTTGGTTTTAATTATGAGTGTTAATCCAGGTTTTGGTGGTCAAAAGTTTATACCTGAAGTTTTAGACAAAATTAAGGAACTTAAAAGAATTCAAGCTAGAAAAAATCTAACTTTTGATATCGAAATTGATGGTGGAATAAACTTTGATAATTATAAAACAGCAATTGATGCAGGTGCAAATATTTTAGTTTCAGGCACAACAATATTTAAAAGCAATGATGGAGATATTAAAAAAAATATTAATTTATTAAAATCAAAATAAGTTAATGGTTAACACAAATTACTTTAGTATTTTAACCAGATTTTACTATAAAATTAAAGATAGTTATAAAAAATTCTACCAAGATTCAAATTTATACAACAAAAAAATTTCAAAAACTTTTAATAATCAATTTGAATACAAGCCTAGCGCTTACTTGTTGTCATCAATAATCAAATATCAAAAAAAAAAATATAAAATAGAGGATTTTGCTATCGAGACGATTTGGCAAAATAATATAAATTTAAAAGATTATGAAAAATTAAACAATTTTTTTTGGTTTTTTAGTTTGGACTTAAAATCGTCGAAAAAAACTACACAATCAGTAATTACTAATTGGATTAATAATAATGATAGATATAATTCAAAAAGCTGGGATTTTGACATTACCGCAAAGAGAATAATCTCTTGGCTATCAACTCATCAGCTTAGTTATGAAAATGCAAGTCAAGGATACAGACTTAAATTTGATCACATCATTCAAAAACAAGCCAATCATCTTTTAAATGAAATAAATAATTCTGATGAAGTTGAAAATAAAATGATTGGTTGTGCAGCAATTATATTAACAGGTTTGGCTTATCATGATGAAAAAAATTATCTTAGCAGTGGACTTGGTCTTTTAAAAAAAATTATTAAATCAACAATAGATAATCAAGGTTTCCCAAAATCAAGAAGTATCAATCAACTAAACTTTTATTTAAAATATTTCATAATTATTAGAGAGTGGTTTAAAGAGTCTCAAAATTTAGTACCAGAATATATTGACGAAACTATATATTATTTAGGGTCCAACTACGCTTTCGTTTGGAAAAATATTGGTCAGGATATTTTATTTAATGGAAATTATGTTTCAAACAATAATGAATTCGATCAATATTTGAAAAGATTTGGCTACAAGTTTAAAAATGAAAATAAAGAACTTGCTGGATATGCTGTTCTAAAAAATAAAAAAATCATTTTAGCTATGGATATTGGATCTAGTCCAATTAAAAATCAGTCAAAAGATTATCAATCAGGTGTTTTGTCATTTGAAATAATATCAAACGGACAAAAACTAATAAGTAACTCAGGTTACTATAGTGATAAAAAAAGTAAGCTAAATAAACTCTCTAAAAGTTCAGCATTACAAAGTACTTTGACTATTGAAGATTATTCTTCATGCAGTTTTAAAAAAAATAAAGATGCAGACTATATTGTAAGCAAAGGTCTAAAAATTACAAAAAAAAAAATTATTCTGGAGGACAATTATTGGAAAATTTCTTCTGCTCATGATGGATACTTTCAAAAATTTGGTATAATTCATGAAAGAGAAATAGAATTTTATCCTGAGCAATTAAAGTTTGTTGGTTTAGATAAAATATTAAATAAAGATATTAATAAAAATATAAAATTTGATATTAGATTTCATCTTGATCCAATTTCTAAAGTAATGAAAACACAAGATAATAAATCTATACTTATAGAACTAGAAGATCAGGGTTGGAAATTTAATTGTAATAACTATGATATAAATATTGATAATGGTTTATATTTCGGTAATAAAAATTCTTATAAAGAAAATCAAAATATATTTATTTCTGGAGTGACTGATAAAAAAGATCATACTATAAAATGGGAAATTACTAAATTAAAATGAAAAAAATTAAAACAGCACTCATATCTGTTTCAGACAAAATTAATTTAAAACCTCTTTTAAAAGTTTTAACCAAAAATAAAGTAAAAATTATTAGTTCTGGTGGAACTTACAAAGAAATCAAAAAGTTAAAATTTAAATGCTTAGAGGTTTCAGAATTTACTAATTCTCCTGAAATTTTAGAAGGAAGAGTTAAGACACTTCACCCTAAGATACATGCTGGAATTTTAAATAAAAGAAATAACAAATCTCATTTAAAAGATTTAAAAAATAATAATTTCGAAAATATTGATTTAGTAATTGTAAACTTTTACCCTTTTGAAAAAACTATAAAAAATACAAAAAATCATAATAAAATAGTAGAAAATATAGATGTAGGTGGTCCAACAATGGTTCGAGCAGCTGCTAAAAATTATAAAGATGTAAGTGTAATTACTTCCTCAAATCAATATGAAGAGTTGATTGATCAATTAATAAGAAATAATGGTTCAACGACTTTAGAATTTAGAGAAAAATTATCGAGAATTGCTTTTACTGAAACTGCTTACTATGATGCAATTATTTCAAACTATTTCAATAAAATTTCAGGCACAATTTTTCCTACTAAGAAAATTTATTATGGAAATCTTATCGAAAAACCAAGATATGGCGAAAACCCACATCAACAAAGCGCCATTTACTCAAAAAACTTAAAAATGAATTTAAAACAAATTCATGGAAAACAACTTAGCTACAATAATTACAATGATATTTTTGCAGCAATAACTATTTCTAAATCGTTACCAAAAGATACTGGCACAGTGATTGTTAAGCATGCAAATCCATGTGGTGTTTCAATAAATAAAAATCAACTTGAAAGCTATAAATCTGCTTTAGCATGTGATCCTGTTAGTGCTTTTGGGGGAATTGTGTCATGTAATTTTAAAATAACAAAAAATTTAGCATTAGAATTAAATAAGTTATTTCTTGAAGTTATTATTGCAAATGACTTTGATACTAGCGCATTAAAAATATTAAAAACAAAAAAAAATTTAAGATTAATTGATGCTACAGATTTCATTTTTAAAGAAATTTTAAAATTTACATCTATAAATGAAGAAATATTAGTTCAATCAGAAGACACTAATAAATTTGCTTCCAAAGATTTTAAGATTGTATCTAAAAGAAAACCAAACTCACAACAATTAAAGAACCTCATTTTTGCATTTAATGTGTGTCGATATGTAAAATCTAATGCCATAGTCTTAGCAGCAAATAAAACTACTGTTGGTATTGGTTCCGGACAACCAAGTCGCCTAGATAGTTGTCAAATCGCAATCAATAAAATGAAAAAATTTATTAACCCAAATAATGAAATAGTAGCAGCATCTGATGCTTTTTTTCCATTTGTCGATGGTATAGAAAAATTAGTTCAAGCTGGGGTCACCGCAGTAATACAGCCTTCTGGTTCAATTCGAGATAAAGAAATTATTAATTATGCAAATCAAACTGATACCATTCTAGTTTTTTCAAAGACTAGACACTTTAGACATTAATTATTTGGTCTATTTTTGCAGCTAATATAAAATCATTTTCAGAAAGACCTTCAATAGCATGTGTGGTAATTTTAATTTCTGCATAACCCCAACCAAAAATAATGTCTGGATGATGACCTTCTTCCTCTGAAATTCTACCTACTTCATTAATAAATTTTTGACTTTCTAGAAAATTAATAAAACTAAATTTTTTATTTAGAAAAAAAATTTTTTTTTCATCACTAATAATGTCCCAACCATCAACTTTTTTTTGATATTTATGAATTTCAGATATATCAAAAGGTAGAACACCTCCTTCACAAGGTGCACATTTTTTTTTTAGAAGATCACTCATAAAATATTTTGGAGCGGGCAAAGGGGGTCGAACCCTCGACCTTCTCGTTGGCAACGAGACGCTCTACCACTGAGCTATGCCCGCACGTTATATAATTGCAGAAATTAGTAGCTTTTATTAAATTTAGCAAGATACAAAATAATTAAAACTTAATTTTTTTTTGTAATAAAGTATTAGTGGGTCCCTCAAAAAAGATTATTATTAAAAAATGCTAGATAAAAACATAAATGAATATTTGCAAAAGGGTGAATTTAAAAAAACACTTAAAATATTAGAAGATCTAATCAAAAATGGTAAAGAAAATACTTGGTTGTTTTTTTATCTAGGGAAAACTTATTACAAATTAAATGATTATAAAAAAAGCATCTTTTACTTTAGGAAATGCAATCAAATTCAACCAAATTCCCCAAAAGTACTTTATAATTTAGCATTAGTCTTCCAGGGCCTTGGGAGGATTAATGAAGCAGAAAAATTATTTAATAAGTTAATTGATATTAATTCAGATGATGTTCATTCGTATTATGGATTATTCAACCTTAATATTAATAATATAACTCAAAACTATAAAAAAAAATTAAAAGATCTTTCAAATAATAAGCAAATTAGTTTATTTGAAAAAAGCCTTATTAATTTTATTTTTTCTAAATTAGAAAAAAAAGAAAAAAAAATACAAGAGGAAATAAGATTTTTAAGTTTATCACATGACCTTTCTTTTAAATCAAATTATAATTACAATACTCAATCAAACTTTTATTATAAAAAAATAATCACAAATCATTTTGATAAAATAAAATATGAAGGATCAATAAAAACAAATATAGATTTTGATCAATATAATCCCATCTTTATTATTGGATTGCCTAGATCTGGCTCTACATTAGTTGAGTCTTTAATTTCTCAAAGCTCAGATCAAATTCATTCATTCGGTGAATTTCATGCAATAAATATGTCAATTTTTGATCAGATTGCTTCTATAATTTATTCTGAAAAATTCGATTATAAAAATTTTAAATTTATAATTAACAAAGATAAATTTCAAAATTCTTTAATAGAAAGATATGGAAATATAAAAAATAAAATTTTTATAGATAAATCTTTAGAAAATTTTTTTAATATTGATATTATTTTACAATTTTTTCCTAATGCAAAATTTTTACATACCTTTCGAAATTTTAATGACTCTATAATTGGTATTTACCAACGTATGATGCCTGATTTATCATGGTCTCATGATATAAAAAATATTTTAGAATATGCCAACAATTATAAAACAATAATTAATCATTTTAAAAACAAATATCCAGATCATATTATAGATGTAAATTTAGAAAAACTTACATTGGATAAAAAAAAAGAGTCACAAAAAATTTTTGAATTTTGTAATATTAATTGGAATAATGACGTTCTAAATTTTAACAAAAAAAACAAATTATTTACTAAAACAAATAGTTTTTTACAAGTAAGAGATAAAATTGATAAATATAATATTAATAAATATGAGCCTTATTATTATTTAATAAAATAAACATATGATAATAATATTTAAATTATGACAAAAATAAAAAAAAATGAACTACCCAATAAGATACCTGTTTTTCCATTAAGTAATTTTATTATTTTTCCCAAAACTACTGTCCCTTTAAATATTTTTGAACCAAGATATATGGATATGGTTAACGACAGTATGAAATCAAATAAATTTATTGGCATGATACAACCTAAAAACTCAAGTAACGATCAAAACATACCTGCTTTACATGATATTGGTTGCCTTGGAAAAATAACAAACTTCAAAGAAACTGATGATGGTCGTTTTATGATAGAATTAAAGGGCCTGATTAGATTTGAAGCTATCCAGGAGGTTACCTCTGATAACAAATATAGGGAATATGAAGTTGATTTCAAAAATTTTTATCAAGATTTGAATGATGAAAGAGAAGAGCTTAAATTTATTGATCTCGAGTTAATTTTTAAAGATTTAAAATCTTTATTCGAAAAAAGAGGTTTTGTTATCAATTGGAAAGAGCTTGAAAAACAGAGTCTGGATGAAACAATAAATGCTCTGGCTATGGCCTCTCCTTTTTCGCTAGAAGAAAAACAAGTTTTACTAGAAGCTAAAAATCTTGATGTGAGAAAAAATAGAATAGCTGAAATTCTAAGAACTTACACTCATGATGTTTTTAACAACACAACAGTACAATAACTTAAAACAAAATTCCTTTATCAGCAATTTTAGTAAATACTTTTTTTATAAGGTGATTATTTCCAATCAATTTAACTGACTTACTTAAAATATTATTTTTAATTTTTCTCTCTATATTAAAAAATTCATGAATAAAATCAATTCCATTTGAAAAAATAAAATTTTTATGTTTTACAATGTTTTCGAATTCATCATTTATCGAGCTATCTAACGGCAAACCAAGCTCATATTTTTGGCTAATTATTTTTGTTAAAATTTTTATATCTCTAATAATCATATTAAAACCTTGTCCAGCCAATGGATGAATTGTGTGCAATAAACTACCAAATGCTAGAATATTATTATGATAATATGATCTTAAATTTAAAGATTTTAATTCAAACTTATCAATATGTTTAATTTCTCGAATTTTATATTTAAAGTTATAAACCTTAATTAGTTCTTCAATATTATCATTTTCTTTATACAGAGTGTTATGAACTGAATAAACTATTGAGGTTTCATTATTAGAGATCGGTAGAAAAGCTAATGGACCTTTTTTGGTAAAAATTTGTATAGCTGTATCATTTAAAATTTTATCATGTTTAATAATAGTTGTATGGGCAATACTGTTATATTTTTTAGCAATTTTATTACTAAAATATTTTTTAGTAATAGCATGGGAATAATCACAATTTATAATAAGACTATAGTCTTTAATGAAAGATAAATTATTATTAATTATTTTTTTTTTAAAATATTTGTTTTTAGATAAGTCTTTTTCTAAATTTTCATAAAGTTCATGATTTTTAAGAATTGAAAAAAGTTGTTTGTCATTTTGAAAATTTAATAATTTTTCTTTTTTTAAATTATCTGTAAATATTTCTATTTTTTTTAACCTCCAAAGAAACTTTTCAATATTAATTATATTTTCATTAAAAAAATCAGAATTGCTTTTTGATATACCAAGTGTCCTGGTTTTGCTTAACTTAAAGTTTTTTTTTTGCGTTAAAAGATCAACATTAATATTCTTGTTAGCTAATGTTTTTGCTAAAGTTAAGGCTGTTAGACCATTCCCAAGTATACAAACTGTCATAATATTTTTAATTTTAACAATAAAAATTAGATGATACAAAGTGATTAAATTGATTCATTTATATGAATATTAAAAAAACAGTTAATTTATTACTTAATTTCGCTACTAAAAGACTAGCAGAAATTTTTGGAATAATAACTTTTATATCTGGCACAATGTTGTTGGCGGCTCTAATAACTTATTCCCCAGAAGATCCTAATTTCATTTTTCCTGAGAATACTGAAATCAATAATTTACTAGGCTTTCAAGGAAGCTATGTTTCAGATTTGTTATTTCAATCTGTTGGAATTATTGCTTATTTAATTTCTTTTACCCTAATGATTACAGGCATTAATATATTTAGGATAAAAGAGTTTTTTTTAATCATTGAAAATATTTTTTTTACTACACTATATTGTATCTTTGGGACACTTTTTTTAACTTTCTTTTATTCTAAAGGTTTTGCTCTTTATATAAACGGTAATGGAGGTTTTATTGGCAACTACTTAAACCAGACATTTCTTAATTCTTTAATACAAATTAATGAAAGCATATTTTACTACATTTTAATTTTATTAATCTCAATTTTATTTTTAATTAGTATTAACTTTAGCCCAACAAAATTTTCAATTTTTATTAAAAATTTATTAGCTTTATTTTCTAAAAATGAAAGCAATATATACACTGACAAAAGAGAAATAATTAATGAATATATACCACAAGACGAAATCAAAAATCTTATTCA
>Ga0257116_1001245_pt1 | contig 17064 bp, 11 predicted proteins | sample SI112_120mmetaG_FD_190150 | JGI IMG/M metagenome (GOLD analysis project Ga0257116, IMG submission 190150) | Marine microbial communities from Saanich Inlet, British Columbia, Canada - SI112_120m | ecosystem: Environmental > Aquatic > Marine > Inlet | place: Canada: British Columbia | collected...
GTTATTCCAGAGGGCGCAGAGTTTCCAGTGCCTGATGATGTAGAAACTTTTACAATGGCAAATGGAAGTGAATGTATTCCTCTTCCTGATGCAGGTGTAGAATATGATGTTGAAACAAATTCAATAAATGTTTCTAACGAAATCCTCAATGAGGAGTGTCCTGACAATGTAGATTTTCATGACGATGGAAGCATGAGTTGTGAACTGCCACATGAAGGAGTCGAGTATAACGATGATGGCTCTCTTTGCTTTTCTGAGGCTGCAGGGGACTACATGGACAATCCTCCACCAGAGTATGTTGGTGAAATGGATTGCTGTGAATGGCAACCAGATGGATCTGCTACATTTGAAGTACCTGAAGGCTGTGAAGTAGATGGTGGAATTGCCACTATTGACCACGGTGCTATCGCTGATGTACTTCCAATTGACGAGAATATTGAGTTTAATCAAGATGGTACAATGAACTACTCAATGCCTGATGACTGTCAATGTGATTACAATCACGATACAGGTGCTCTAACAGTCTCTGCTGAGTTCGATCCAAATGTAATTCCTGACCAGTACGATTACCACGAAAATCCAGATGGAAGTTATACAGCGCAACTTGATAATGGAATCGATTACAATGCAGATTCAAATTGCCTTGAATTTTCCAATGAGTGTGCTAATGAGCTTCTTCCTGACAATATGGCACTAGCAGAAGATGGCTCTCTTGCCATTGCTCTTCCAGAGGCCACAGAATTTTACGAAGATGGAAGTTTTAATGTTCCTCAAGATCAGCTTGATTTCATTGAACAAGATTGTCCTGATTTTGTTCACGAATGTGATTGGGCCGCTACCACTCCTGATGGCGCCTACGACTGTAATCCTCCAGAGGGCTACAATGTAGACCCTGAAGCTGGGACAGTTTCTTTTGGATACGATGAGTTTATGAATGACTTTCAATCAGAAATCCCAGAAGATGTCATGATCAATGCTGACGGTACAATGGATATTTCTGTTCATGATGCAACTTATGATGATGCATCAGGCACTTTGACTTTTGCTGAAGGTGATATTGAAGTAAAAGATATCCCAAGCGATATTAACTATGAAGTTGTGGATGGCAGTGTAAAAGTTGAACTCCCTGAAGGGATCAATTACGACGCCGAAGCGCAAACGCTACATGTGGATAACTATTGGACTGGTGAGCTTATCCAAGACAATGTAGATATTTCTCCTGCTGGTGAATTCACTGTGGATCTTCCAAGTGGTACTGAGTATGGCGATGATGGCTCGTTCCATGTGCCAGAGCACTGTGCTGATTTCATGGAGTATCCAGAGCCAGACTATTGCTGTCACTGTGATGTTATGGATTACAATGTTGATGGATCAATTAATGTTCCAGCAGTTGAAGGTCTTCAGTATGATGTAGATAATTGTGAAGCACAATTTGATGCTAATTTTGCTACAGAGCACTTTGATCACATGATTCCAGATGATGTTAGTTTTAACCCAGATGGAACAATGGATATTAATCTTCCAAATGACTGCCAATATGATGATGCTTCAGGAGTGTTACACTTCCCTGAAGGTTCTGATGGTCCTCATCCAAATGAGATTCCTGATGGCATTAACTACGACTACAATCCAGATGGATCACTTGATGTGACTCTGCCTGAAGGCATTAACTACGACGCTGATGCTGGATGTGTTCATGTTGATAATTATTGGACTGGTGAAATGACTCCTGATTGTGTTGAATATACACCAGAAGGTGAGTTTCATGTAGATCTACCAAGTGACACATACTACGGTGACGACGGCTCATGTTGTATCCCTGATCACTGCACTGATTTCTATGAAAATCCTGAGCCAAGTTATGCTCACGATGGACCAGATTGGGTTTCTGATAATCCAGATGGATCTATAACTGTTGAGGTTCCAGAAGGTGTTGCTATTGACGCTGAAGCCGGAACAATGACTATGGATCACGATGTGGCGATGGAAGCATTTGCTGAAGAAATTCCAGATGATTTTACTTTTAACACCGATGGAACTCTCGATGTTTCACTTCCTGAGGGAACTGATTACAATGCAGATGCTCATTCTATAACATTTCCAGAAGGTGAGGGTCCACATCCACATGAATTGCCAGGAGACGCTGACTATCAAATCCTTGAAAATGGAAGCATGGAATTAAATCTTCCTGAGGGAATTGATTACAACGCCGATACTGGATCACTTCATTTCGACAATGAGATGGCAAATGATATGCTTCCAGAAGAACTTGAGTATTCAGCAACTGGTCAGATGACTATTAATCTTCCAGAGGACACTCAGTACTTTGAAGATCAAGGCTCATTTGTAATTTCAGCAGAGAGTGCAGATTTTATGGATGACCACCCACATGATGACTACCATGATCATGGTGATCACATAGATGATGGTGGACAGGCCGCTGCATAATTTAATAACCAATCAAGTAAGTTTTTTTCTGGGCCCACAATCGTGGGCCCTTTTTTTTGTGCTGGGCAAAGTGTGGTAGGTGAGGCGAAGCCGGAAAAAGTGAGTATACTTACTCTATGCAATTAATTTTACTTCTTGGCCAGGCCCTTAATCTATTTGCTGCGGATTTACCTCAAATCGATATCCAGAAAGTGATCGAGCTGTGTCTTAAAAACAATATAGATGTGGAAATTTCAAGGCTTGATCATAGGCTAGCTAAAAATGAAATTGAGGCCTCAAGTCTAGATTTCGACTACTTCCTTACCACCGCCTATGAAGCTAAGAGAGACACAACAATTGCCAATTTAACCTATGATCATAAGACCTATGAAGAAAGAACCACAGGTCCCTCCATAGGCATTAAAAATAAAATCATATGGGGAATTGACTGGGAGGCCAGTCTTCAAGTGCTCAAAATTCGCTCGAGCTCAAAAGTTGCATTTGCTAAGAGTCGTTATCAGTCAGCAGCTCAGATAAAGATTGAAGTACCTCTTTTAAAAGAATTTGGAAAAAGATATACGGCCAATAGGTACTATAAGGCCAAAAATAAATATTCAAGGTATCGATTTAATAAATTCGATAAGGCCAATGATGAATCCTTCAAGGCCATAAAAAGTTATCTCGATGTGCTGAAAGAAATGGCCATACTCGAAAAGAGAAAAGCTGATTTGAATTATAGTGAAAAAATATACGATTTTGATAAGAGAAAGTGGAAAGTAGGGAAGAAGAGCAAAACTGATTTACTTAGAACAAAATCTCAAATATACAAAAAAAGATCTCTTTTATTCAATCAAAAAGTAAAAGTTGAAAATGCTCTAATTGATTTGTCATTGATTCTTTATAGGGGGGATAAGCAAATTCACGCCTCCCAAATTGACAATGCTGTTTTGGAAGATGATTTCCCCAGTTTTGGTGAACATCGCCGAGATTTGAAAAAGAGCTATAAGCTGCTTGCCACTAGTTTTGAGATCAAAGAAGTAGAAGAGGACCTTTATAAGGGCAAAAGGGAGAGTCTCCCAGAATTAAAAATCGAAGCCACAGGTTCAGCCTCAAGTATTGCTAAGAAGTGGCAAAGGTCAGTAGATAAAATATTTGGAGTTGATTTTCCCTCTTGGAGTTTAGCACTCAATTTTTCTTATCCTTTTGGCGCCCACGCTGCAAGTGCCGAGGTTACTGCAAATACGGCCAAACTAAATTCGCTTAGAGAGCGTGAAAAAAGTGAGTACCACAAAGACTTACAAAAAATTGGGGCCCTAAGCTTTGATCTCTACAAAGAGCTAGATAAAATAGCTCGAGTAGAAGAGCAGATAAAATTGCAAAGTCTTGCACTAGAGTACCGTGAGAAGGCCTATTACCTTCGAAAAATCTCCTCTCTTGAGCTAGTAGAAGAACAAAATGGCTTGGCCGCTTTGACCGAAGAGCTAACCAAAACAAAAGTTAGTTATCTAAAAAAATATTATGAAGTCAAAAAAATAGAGAACTCACTTCTGAGTTCATCAGCAGTAAATTAGAAGTATCGAACTCATTAATTCAAGTTACTTAGTGGTAAAGAGTGCAAAACCTAACCTGATGGAAAGAGTCAAGTTTTTGCGAGCTTTCGCCGAAAAGATTGATAGATATATTGAACAGGAGCACATAAATAATGGCCTTAAAAAAGAGATTTCAAAAAAAAGAAGTTGATCTTAAGAGCGTGGAAGAAAAAGAAGTTCCTAAAGAGTTTGTTTCCAAGAAGGCCCATCTAAAACTTCTGAGTAGTCATGGTGGAAGGGGACTTGAAGAAGAGCTAAAGGCCACAGGTGATAGCTCTAATATTCAAAAATCACTAAATTTTTATCACAGAATTAATGATCTATTTCAAGATGAATCCTTAGGATTATCTCAAATAATTGAAGGCATGCTTTGCATGGTAGTGGACACATTGAGTGCAGAAGGTGGCTCACTTTGGATAATGGAAGAAAACCAAAAAGAGTTAATTTGTAAATTCGCCACAGGCCCTGGGAAAAAAGATATACTCAAGTCAAGTGTGCCCACAGGAAAAGGTATTATTGGCTGGGTTGGAGAAAATGGTAGATCGTCATTAATTCTCGATGCAACCAGTGATGACCGCATTAACTTGCACTATGATAAAGTTGAACAACTTGGTGCGAAGTCTTTCATCTCATCTGCTCTTATTTACCGAGGCGAGATCATTGGTGTTCTCCAAGTGGTAAATAAAAAAGGTGACAAGGAATTTAATCAGTCGGAGAAATATCTCTTGGAGGATATTTGTACTCAGGCGGCGATGCATATTAAATCCTCACGACTCGAAAAAATAGAGGTTGAGCTTCATAATAGAATAAAAACGATTATTGGAATTCATGAAGACTTTAGCTCAACAATGGATCTAGATACACTTCTGGGAATGATTTTAGCTAAGGCGACCTCGCTATTAAAAGCAGAAGTGGGCTCTGTTTGGTTAAATGAAGATAGTGGTGATGGAATTGAATGTTATGTGGCTGAAGGTCCTACGAAGGATAAGGTTATAGGCATTAAGATCAAGTCAGGAGTAGGTATCGTTGGATGGGTTGTTGAAAATAAAGAGCCCATTATTGTGGAAGACTGCTCCAAAGACTCACGGTTTTCAAAAGCGCTTGATAATAAAATTGGTTTTGTTACAGAGTCAATGATAACAGTCCCACTCAGTGTGAAAGGTCAGTCAATTGGCGCTGTTCAAATTATAAATAAAGAAGCTAAAGGCACATTATTTAATCAAGATGACCTAGAGTTAATGCAGCTATTTGCAGCTTCTTCTGCCATGTATGTAAGGAATGCGAAATTATTTGAATCTGAGAAGAAGGCAAAAGAGCTCTCGGCCCTGATCGAAATAAGTAAAGAAATCACTTCAACACTTGATCTCGACTCTGTTCTTATGTCAGTGGTCAATTTATCATCTCATATTATTCCCTATGAACTTGCTGCTATCTCTGTGGAAAAAAGGGGAAGAGAAGGTGTGTTCGAGTTAAAGTCTGTTAGTGGAATTGAAGTAATAGATAAAACTCTTGAAGAAAATAAAAAATTAGAAGCACTTCACAATTTTATATCTAGTCAGCAAGGTGAGGTTTATATTCCGGACTTTGAAGCATACAAGTCTAGTGAAGTTGCCCAAAGTGAGCTAGTTACCTATCTAGAAGAAAAAGAGCTTAAATCATTCTGGGCCGTAGCACTCAAAGATGACCAAGGAGATTTGGGGATCATCTCAATGGAATCAGTTAACAAAGATATGATTAATGAAAACAAGGCAGAGCTCTTATCAATTTTGATTGGTCAGTCTACTGTCGCCTTAAGAAATGCCTCTTTGTATAATACAATCCCGGCCACAAATGTCATGGCCCATATGAAAGACAAATTTTACTATGGAATCATGAATATCTCCGAAGTGCCCAAAACAAAGCTTTTGGCCTATATAACAGGTACTATTGCTTTTGTTTGTGCCATGGTCTTTTTGAAAGTTCCGCACAATGTGAGTGCTAATGTTGAAATTTTACCTGTGGCAAAGACTTACTATAGTGGATCTGCAGGAAAAATTACTGAAATGTTTGTAAAAGAAGGCCAGCATGTGAAAAAAGGTCAAGTTTTAGCACAGCTTGATATCCAAGACTTGATACTAGAAAAATCCAAGAAAGTGGCCCAAAGACAAAAAGTGATCTCTGAAATTTTTAAACAAAGAAGTGAAGGGAATATTGCAGATTATAAAATAAAAGAGTTTGAGAAGAATTCAATTGATCTGGAACTAGAGCTGATAAATAAAAAAATTGGAAGATCAAAAATTTTAAGTGAAACCGCGGGAGTTGTTATTAGCTCTGAGCTCGACAATTTAATTGGGATGCCTGTCAATTTTGGGCAAGAGCTAATTAAAGTGGCAAGCTCTGAAAAAGTATATGTTCAAATTGAAGTTCCAGAAAGTGATGTGACATATGTAAAGAGTGGCCAGGATGTGAAATTCAAAGTCTTTAGTTATCCCAATACAAGCTTTGACGACATAAAACTTGCTATCGTTGCCGGTGAAGGCAGACCTCTTCTTGAGGGAGAAAAAGACAAGTATTTTATGGCCAGGGCGACTCTTTCTAATAGTGAACATGGCACCGGAGAAGTTTTAAGGGCTGGAATGACTGGCAGAGGGAAGATAAAAGCAGAGTGGCGACCACTGGGCTTTGTTCTACTCAAAAAAGTCTTTAACTTTCTAAGTCTTGAAGTCTTCTTTTAGTATTCTCTAAAAGATCACTTTAAACAAAACGATGAAAGATCCAAAAAGCAAAAGTGAGAAATTGCAAATAGTCCCATAAAAGCGGCCAAAGGTTCTCCCTTTTGATTGTGAAAGTCCGTAGAGGTGAAGCACTCTAGAGACAATAAACAGGGCCCCAAATAGATGTAAAAACCAACTCGGTAGTGCTTGTTGCTCAAGTAATGCTAGCAAAATAATTGTAAGTGGTGCGTACTCGGAGAAATTGCCGTGAATGCGAATGGACTTTACCATCACAGATGATGCTCCCTCCGATCCAATTCCGACTTTTTCTTTACCTCTAAGAAGCGCTACTCTGAGTGAGAGGAAGACATAGATAATAATGGCGACTGAGGCGTATATAGATGTGATTTCTAGTTGCATAATTTCTCCTTTTACTCGCGTGATCAAGGTTTTCAAGTAAAGATTTGGTTCAATTTGATGGTAGATTCGCATTCAAAACTCCTGAAGCTTGCCTAAAGGCAAGTTGAAGGATTTTGAATGAGAAGATGCCATCAAATTGGATCAAAGATTACTTGAAAATCTTGATTATGTGAGTATACATCCTATTATATTATGGATGAAAAAGATCGATTTACAACTGAGTGGTCTTAATTAGGAACTCACCATTTCCAGTAGGCTCGACACTATAGTCTCCAAGCGAGATATCGCCGGCAGCATCAAGATCACTACTCTTATCAAAAAGTGTTTTGATATTTTGGACATTCATAGCTTTAAGTTGTCCTAGAAGAAGTTTCATAAGCTCAGCACCAAGACCAAGGCCTCGAAGTTCTTCTTTAACATAAATATAAGCAGAGGCCTTTTCTGGGTTATCAAGACCTATTAATTCTGCAGTGGCCACCACTTGTAGGCCTTGATAATAGAAATTAGGATTAATCATCTGAGCGGCGAGAGCATACTTAAATGTCTTTGAAGGTGCTGGTGGTTCGCTGTCATCGCCTATTTTAATAAATTTTTCACCTGAAACAATCTTTTCTCTAAGTACTGCGGCTTGGTCCATGGAAACGGTTTCAATAAGTACGCTTTCACCACCTTTAAGGTAAACTGTATCTTTAAAATCTTTTCCTAACATAGACATCATGTCCCCCAGTAAATTTAAGTGTTCGCGTTAATGAAATTGGTCTCAGCGGAATTTCGCACCCTAGTAGTATAGGCTATATGAGGTGAGCATTAAAATCAAATGGGCAGACTAAAGTTGTAGGTTAATTTCCTTTAGTATTTTGTACTGAATTTCTTTTGTGTCGTCTAACTCAGTGTGCCCTTCGCTCCTCAACTCATTGATTACATCGGATAATTGGTTATTTCTCGCCACATGCGGCCCATCATTTAAGAGAGGGTTGCCCTCTCCAAAAAAATTCAAATTTTTTCTTACATTTTGCGGGATGATGTCATTCTCACCGCCTACACTATCAAGAGTTACCATTAGATTAACTTGTCTGAAGTTGTGATCAAGGGTGTTGAGCTCTTCTGCCATTTCAAAAGCAGTATCGCCTCCATAGCTGTGTCCTACTAAGACCACGGGCTGGGAGACATGACGTTTATCGATTTCAGCAATCATTTCATCTTTTTGATCCCAAGAGTAATACCTAGCTCCTGGAACTGACTCGGCCATTTTTTTAATTCCACCGTAGCCTCCAGAGAAGGTTTCAAGGCCTCCAATAAAAAAGATAGCAGGTTTTCTAATGTGGCCTTTTTTCTTTATAGCTTTTGCAATTTTCTTGGCCTCATTTTTTTCTACTCCGCCAGCTTGATTTCCTTTGAGTGGATCCTCTTTTTTCCCCGAGTCTTCTTTTTTGCCATCAGCTGCTACTATGCTTTGGTCTTTTTCATCATCTTTGCTACCACCACCTTTTAAAAGATTTAGTGGAGAGGGGATAGGAGTGACAGAAGTGGGAGCGCCCTTTAAGGCACTCAGAGGTGCTTTTAAAATTTCCTTGGCCCCTTTAGTCACGCCTTTAGTAATATTTTTTAATGCGCCTTTGGCCTTTTGTTTGGCCTCATCAGAAATTTGAACGCTATCAGCTTTTGCTTTGCCGAGAATATTTTTTAGTTTGTTGGAAGTTTTTGATCCAGGGGAGCGCCTCCCTGAGTTTACCCGAGTATTTGTAGTGGAATTTGAATTTTGGTCGACTCCATTTGGGCCCATTGTAGTATTTTAATATGATTTGACGCGGAATTACAGATGGCAAAATGTCCTGAAACTGATATAAATAAGCATATATTAAAGAAAAGGTGACACTTAACGTCAAGAATTGGACAAGGTAATTATCGTGATAAGAATAGCTACTTTACTCTTACTTGCTGCCATTATTTGTGGCTGTGATAACTCAATAAGAAAATCACTTCCAAAGGACCCAATTGATCAAGGTGGTGGTGGACAAGGTGCCGGACAATGGATGAATTTAGACTCATCTCTTGATGGAGTTGAAGGCGCTGGAGTTGATCGCGCTTATAGTGAATTGTTAAAAGATAAGAAAGCGACTAGAGAAGTTGTTGTGGCCATTATCTCTGATGGACTTGATATAGGACATGTTGATTTAAAAGATAGAATTTGGATCAATAAAGATGAAATAAAAAATGATGGCGTTGATAATGATGTTAATGGCCATATTGATGATTACTATGGATGGAATTTTTTAGGTAATGACAAACTTGTTAACTCTACCACTGACAACCTGTCGCTCACTCGCGTTTATGGAGTGTACCAAGGCGTTGATTGTGCTGATGCCAAGTACACGGAAGATCAAACTAAAATTTGCACCCTGGCCCAAACAAGGTATGCAAGTGAATTCAAAGAAATCGAAGACAAGTACAATGCCTATAGCACCGATCAAACCACCTATGCAGATTCAAGCAAAGTTTTAAAAGATAAGTTAGGACTTGAAGAGTTCACCCAAGCAACTATTGAATCCATTGAGTCTGAAGATGTAGATGTTGTGGCCGCCAAAGCAAAATTATTAGAGCTTTTGAAAACCTACACAACATTCGACAATCTAAAAGGCTTAGTTGATGCCAGTAAGGAGCTAATAGACCGCGCTTATAATGTCTCCTACGATGCCAGGCAAATAGTAACTGGTGACGATCCCGATGATCTCACGCAGAGTAAGGCCTACGGAAATTGGAAAATAGAAACTGGAAATCCTGTGAGGGGAACACACCTTGCAGGTATCATTGGCGCCATTAGAGAAAATGGTGAAGGAATGGATGGCATTTCTGAAAAAGTGTTGCTGATGGGTCTTAGGGTTAGACCAGAGGTAGGGGATACCAGAGATAAGGATCTTCTTCACGCTATAAAATATGCTTGGAGTATGGGAGCAAATATTATTGTGCTGGACACGGGAAGTGAGTTCTCAGCTCACAATGAAGAAATCAACACCGAGCTATCTACACTTTTTTCTGACGGAAAAAATGATGCGTTAATTATTCAAGCAGCAGGTGATAGTGCCTCTGATATAGGTAGCAACTATTACTTTCCAAATGGAAGCTCTTATCCAAATTGGATCACAGTGGGATCTAATAACAAACAAAAAGGGAGCTACCTCATTTTTAACGGTAGCAATTATGCAGAAAAAAGGGTTAATCTCTTTGCTCCAGGAGAGCAAATTATCTCACTTACTGCAGGGAAATCAGGCATTTTCGATATGTCGGGTAGCGCTCAGTCTGCTGCTGTAGTGGCGGGAGTAGGCGCCATGATATTAAGCTATTTTGATGATCTTACTAATTTGCAGTTAAAAAATACCTATCTTATTGGTGAGTCTAGAGATTACAGCACTCTTGAAGTGAAACTTCCTGGAAGTGATTCACACGATCCATATCGGACGATGATAGAGCTCTGCAGTTCAGGTGGAATAGTCGATGCCTACCAGGCCATTAAAGAGGCCCTTTCAAGAAAATAATTTAAGCTCGCACATGAGGAGTTGCTTTGGCCTTTATCATTATTATTTGTCTAGTGATACTTTCAGTTTTTGCCATGGTCTTTTATCACAGAGGCAATCGCTATGAGGTGATTGGTGGATTTACTAAATGCAGCTCTCCCTTAGTGGTATTTGATTTCGATGGTACTCTTTGCGACTCTTTTAAATTTGTCTTAGAAGGACTAGAACTTGTGGCCCAAAGAAATGGTTTGGCGCCCTTAACAGAGTCTGAGAAAGAAGAATTAAAGGGTATGACTAGCACTGAGTTGATGAAGCGTTTTAATATTCGCTGGTACCACATGCCAGGCCTTGTTAAAGAAATGAGAGAGCAGATATCCCTTAGAATTTCAGAAATGAAGGCCTTTGAAGGTGTCGGCCCAATGCTTTCTACTTTAAAAGAAAAGGGCGCGAGCATTGGCATTTTGACAACCAATTCAGCTGAAAATGCCCAGAATTTTCTAGCTCTTCATGGGCTTGATAGTCACTTTGATTTTATCTATGGAGGAGGAAGTATGTTTGGTAAGAGTAAACATCTTAGTAAGATCCTCCGAAAAACTGATCTTAATCCCAAAACTGACACCGCTCTTTATGTGGGCGATGAAACAAGAGACATTGTGGCTGCACTTGAGTCTGGTTTTAATCCTGTCAGTGTTAGCTGGGGATTTAATAGTGTAGAAAATTTAGAGAAGGCCCAGGGAAAAAAAGTGATCACTGATTGGAGTGAGTTGTATTCCTACCTGTAGTAAACTTTGTCGTCGGCACAAGAGCTTCAGAGGCCCTCGAAATTTTTTGGTGAATTTCAAATTTCTCTTTTGCTAGCGGTGAGCCTATTCTGAGATAGAGTACCCGAGAGATTAAATGATCCAAATTTGACCAAAGATCTGAGAGATCTTTTTTGTGTTCAATAATTTTTAAGGCCTCAATAATCGCCTCGAAAGTACAAAGTCCATTTTCTATAGGCGCTTTTCTCAGAAAGTATCTGGATCTGCTTTGGGTATCTATTTTGACACATTTTAAATCTCTGAGGACTCCAACTCTTCTTTTAATTTTTCTGGCGCCTCTCCAATTACTATCGGGAACAATTAAGTTAATAGGGCGCTCTATTGTAGAGAGATAATCGCTATCTAATGTAATGGCATCCTCATAGGGAAAGAGCACTAAGTTTTCATACTCCTCAGGGACCAGCGCTTTTTCATCAATTTTTGTATACTCGCTTCCGTAGACGAAGAAGTCTGAGTTGGGCAAACTTCGGTGGGCAAGTCTGGCCGTGTTGGATGAAAGTAGGAGCTCTCTTGTGTGCACTACTAAACTGAGCTTGGTTTGCAAGTCGACTTTTTTAATATGATGACAAAAACAAAAGGCCTTGTTGACGAAACACTTGGGACATTTGTTTTCAATGATATTGGCCAAATTAACCTTCTGTTCTTTCTAACTTTAAAAGTGTGATCTCAGCTGGTACCCCCAATCTGTTGGGAGGTCCCCAGTAACCAGTGCCAGAATTAACGTAAATGGAGAGGTTTTGCAATTGGTGTAGACCTTTAACGTAGGGCTGAAAAAGGCCTATGAATAAATTCCAGGGAAAATATTGTCCAGCATGGGTGTGGCCGGAGAGTTGGAGATCAAAACCGGCCTTCTGTGCTTCGAAGCAGCTTTTAGGTTGGTGGGCCAGAAGAATTTTGAGTGGCAGATGTTCCGCTCCTTCTACTGCTTTTTTAGGTGAGCTTTCCATCGATCTAATCATTCTTTTAATAGAATGGTCATGAACTCCAGCAATCATAAATTTTTCGCCGTCTTTACTGATAACCTTGTGATCATTTCGAAAAACTGTAATTCCCTTATTTTCGACAAAGTTGAGCCAACTATCATAACCCCAGTACAGCTCGTGGTTTCCGCTGCAAAAATAGACTCCTAAGTCGGCCTTGAGCTCACTAAGTGAGCTTAGCTCACTTTCTAGTTGGGAGACTCTGCCATCGACTAGGTCGCCTGTAATGGTGATAATATCTGCTTTTAATGAGTTTACCTCTGCTACAATTTTTTCTAGGAAGTCCCCTCTTAAAAGTGGCCCAATGTGAATATCGCTAACCTGAGCAATAGTTAGGCCCACAAGCTTTTGGGGGAGGTCCTTCACCTGGACTACAACCTCTACTACCTTGGGTACCAGCTCTTCTCCAAAAGGCCCCGAGGCGCTGAGAATTCCAGGGCCGGCAAAGATGCCTATGCCTGCTGCTTTTTTTAGGAACTCTCGTCTATCTGGATTAATTTTTATTTTGCTTTTTATGGGGCGAGTCCCCAGTCGCATAAGATCAAAGGCCACAAGTACCAGAAAAAATGGTCCAATAAATCCCATGAAAATGTAGGAAGTCCACAGAAGTGGAGAACCGTAAAATTGAGATACCGGAATGTGGGATGTACGGTAGGTGACCAAGGTCCCAATCATTAAGACACTTAGTGCGAAAAAAATCCACACCAAGAGCTTGGGATAGCGATGCTCTTTGAAAAATTGGTGAATTCTTCTTTTGAGATAAAAGAGGATAAAGGCGATTAGAATAATTAAAAACCCATAAAAGAGCGCTAAACTGGTGTCCATGGGGATTAATTTCTCTTTATATTAGCAACGTGTCAAGAGTTCCTCAAAGCCATGTAAATTATTGTAGTTACTGCTGATCCGGACAGTGACAAAGGGAGAAAAAACCACGAAAATGATTCTTTTTCATTTTGTGGACGAGGGATAGTGATTTGAAAACTCTGGAAAAATTTGAAGCTCCTTTTAAACTCGGTAATTTTATTGGTGGATCCTGGATTCCAGGCAGTGGAACAGCTTGTACTGTGATCAGCCCACTTGATGGAAATTTTCTTGGAGAGTTTCATTTTTCTACAAATGAAGACTTGAAAGCGGCAGTGGCAAAGGCAAAAGAGAGCTTTGGCGCCTGGAGTGCCACTCCACTAAAAGAGAGAACTCAGGTGATGTTTAACTTTAGGGATATCTTAAAGGACAATATTGATGAAATCTCGCGGATAGTTCACCTGGAAAATGGAAAAACAATTCCAGAGGCCCGCGCGGGTGTGATGAAAGGCCTGGAAGTCTTGGAGTTTGCTCTTTCAATCCAAAATATGGACTCACAGGCGAAAATGGAAGTAAGTCGTGGTGTGAGCTGTGAATATATAAGAGAGCCACTGGGAGTGGTTGCCTCTATTACACCTTTTAATTTTCCAGCAATGGTACCCATGTGGACTATGCCCATCGCGCTGACCCTGGGAAATTGTTATATCTGGAAACCCTCTGAGAAAACTCCTCTCACAAGTTACTGGATGGCCTGCGCTCTCAAAGAAGCCGGTCTGCCTGATGGAGTACTGAGTGTTGTTCAAGGTGGAAAGGAAGTGGTTGAAGGCATTTGTGAGCACCCCGATATTAAGGCGGTGGGGTTTGTGGGCTCTACAAAAGTAGCAAAGTTAGTCTATGCAAAAGCCGCGAGCACTGGAAAGAGAGCACTCTGTCTAGGGGGAGCTAAAAATCATTTGATACTACTTCCCGATGCTGAAGTTAAACTCAGTGGTATGGGGATTGCTGATTCCTTTACAGGTTGTGCCGGACAAAGATGTATGGCCGCCTCAGTGCTTTTAGCTGTGGGCGATGTGGATCACATAATCGAAAAAGTTGTCGAGCGCGCGCGCGCCACCAAAATCGGTGAGCAAATGGGTGCAGTGATAGATAGTAGTTCAGTAGAGCGCATAACAAAAGCAATTGACCGGGCCGAAAGTGAAGGGGTTAAAGTTCTTCTAGACGGAAGAAACCCGGTAGCGCCTAAAGGGTGTGAAAAGGGAAGCTGGCTTTCTCCCACCATCTTAGATGGAGTTAAACCAGGCTCGGAGTTCGCATGTGACGAGCTATTTGGACCAGTGATATCAATCATAAGAGTTAACTCACTAAGTGAGGCCTTAGAAATAGAAAATAGTAATCCCTACGGAAATGCCTGTTCAGTTTTTACCAGCTCAGGAATATTCGCCCAGCGAGTGGCAAAAGAAGCGCGCGCGGGAATGGTGGGAGTGAATATCGGAGTACCTGTACCACGGGAGCCCTTTAGCTTTGCAGGTATAAACGATTCAAAATTTGGTGCCGGTGAAATAACGGGAGAGGCCTCCATGGACTTTTGGAGTAACCTAAAAAAGCTCACCACCAAATGGGAATTACAATCAGATAATAATTGGATGTCTTAGTGACCAAGGATATAGGAAATGAGAACCAACAATAAAGACCACATTGTTTTAACTTCACACCCTCACAAGGTGTTTAAAGAGTCGCCCACTATTAATTGGGGGGAGAAAGACCCAAGAAAGCGCGGGCCTGTTATTGGCTCCATGACTGATGTGGCAAAGAGAAATGCTATTGGCACCCACGGTGGTCAGTACACAGTTTATGGTGCACTTTCCAGAGCAGCTGGGCATCTTAGCTCAGAGCATGTTCCCGATCTCACCAATACCGCTCCTGTTATAGACATTGCACCTAATGATTCTTGGTTTAACCCTGAGAAAATGGTCACTGTTGATCCTTGGGGAGCAAAAGTGGCAGAGGTCTTTAGTGAAGAATTAAAACAGGGATTCGATATTAGACCCTCTATTGCCATTACCAAAGCCCATATCAAAATGCCCGAGCTGACGGAAGCCGTTTTGAAGGGAAGACTCAAAGTTGATGGCAAGGTGATTAAAGAAAGCACAGATGTCGTGGTTACTAAAGCTGCCATCGAACCAGTTTGGTATCTACCTGGCATGGCCAAAAGAATTGGCATTGATGAAGGAGATCTAAGGCGCTCACTTTTTAAAGACACTGGGGGAATGTTTCCAGAGCTTGTGACAAGACCAGATATAAAAGTGTTACTCCCCCCCATTGGTGGACTTACCGCTTATATCTTTGGAGATGTTAAAAATATTTCAGATTTAAGTAAGAAACTCACTTGTAGGGTTCACGATGAGTGCAACGGAAGTGATGTTTTTGGAAGTGATATATGCACTTGCAGACCCTATCTTGTTCACGGCCTTGAAGAGTCTATCAAAACGGCGCAAGACGGTGGCAATGGCCTGGTTATTTACTTTAGAAAAGAGGGGCGAGCATTAGGCGAAGTCACCAAGTTTTTAGTTTATAACGCTAGAAAGAGGCAAGAGGGAGGGGACAGTGCCGCCAATTATTTTAGAAGAACTGAATGCGTTGCTGGAGTTGAGGATATGAGGTTCCAAGAGTTCATGCCAGATTCTCTTCACTGGCTTGGGGTTAAACGCATTGATAATCTCATATCTATGTCTGACATGAAGTATGACTCCATTGTCGGAAGTGGCATTGAAGTAACTAATAGAGTTACAATTCCGGCAGATCTCATACCTGAAGATGCTCAAGTTGAAATGGAAGCAAAAAAGGCCGCTGGGTACTATACTGCAGGTGAAGTGAAAGACGATAAGGCCTTAAAGAAAGTTCAAGGGCGAGGCATCGATGAGTAAGATCTTCCCCATTCCTCTTCCCGCAGAGATTGAAAAGTTTTTTAATCCTAAAACTGTGCGCGATCACTCAAAAAAGATTTGGGATTATGCCCTCACTGGAAAAACAAATTTCATCATTAGAGAAAATAAATTCTATGATGTGGTCGCGTTAGTACTTGAAACTACAAAAGAAAATTACCCCGATTTAAATATCCCATTTCACTGTAGATGGAATCACTTCGGAGGCGGCGGGATTGACCGTACGGCCATTTTAAAACAAAAACTAAGTGAGAAGACCAAAGAGCAGCGTGCCTGCGCTCTATGGGATCTTGTCATTGTCTCAGTTCTGCTTGATGCAGGCGCGGGCAATGTTTGGAAATACAAAGATCAAATGGCCGGAAAAGTGAGCACTAGAAGCGAGGGTCTGGCCCTTGCTAGCTTTGATATGTTTATGAATGGAGCTTTTTCAAGTGATCCAAGTGACCCCTATAAAGTGGATCAAGATAAGCTGATGGCCTTTAGCGCTGATGATTTGAAAAAAGGTTTTCAAGTATCAGACGATAATCCACTTACTGGTATAGAGGGAAGAGTCCACTTACTAAACAAGCTGGGTAAGACCATAAGAGATAGCCAGTATTTCACAAGCAGACCTAGTGATTTATTAATGGAAACAACTGATCTTCCATTCGTACGGGCCTGTGATATTTTACTCGCTGTACTTTTGGGGCTGGGACCCATTTGGCCTTCGAGACTTAGTAGAGGTGGTTATCCTCTAGGGGACGTGTGGGAATATAGACCACTTGATTTACTCGTTCCCTTTCATAAACTATCCCAGTGGTTAACTTATTCACTGATTGCTCCCTACGATGAACTGGGAATGAAAGTAACAGGAGTTGATCAGTTGACGGGGCTTCCCGA
>Ga0257116_1001249_pt1 | contig 17008 bp, 14 predicted proteins | sample SI112_120mmetaG_FD_190150 | JGI IMG/M metagenome (GOLD analysis project Ga0257116, IMG submission 190150) | Marine microbial communities from Saanich Inlet, British Columbia, Canada - SI112_120m | ecosystem: Environmental > Aquatic > Marine > Inlet | place: Canada: British Columbia | collected...
ATGGATGTTCTGGAGTTCAACGAACTTTCTTACCCGGCAGTTCAACAGTAACAGGTTTTAGTTTCCAAATGTCTCTGGCATATTCTGCAATGGTACGGTCACTCGAAAACTTTCCTGAAGCAGCGGTATTCAAAATTGACATTCTAGTCCATTTTTCCGGATCTTGCCAAGTTTTGATAACACGTTGTTGACATTCAACATAACTCGCAAAATCTTCCAGCAGCATGTATTTATCTTCAAAAACCAGTGAGTTATAAAGATCATTGTACAGATGAGGTTTGTCACGGTTAAAATATCCAGTGTTGATCATCGAAAGTACTTCTCTCAATTCAGGATTATTCTGGTATGAAACTCTGGGATTGTATCCGGATTTTGCCAAACTGCTGACTTCATCCGAACTCATACCGAAAGTGAAAATATTTTCTGCTCCTACTTCTTCTGCAATTTCAATGTTCGCGCCATCCATCGTGCCTAAAATCAAGGCTCCGTTGAGGATGAATTTCATGTTTCCGGTTCCTGAAGCTTCAGTTCCGGCAGTAGAAATGTGTTGTGAAATATCTGTTGCCGGAATCATTTTTTCCGCAACCGAAACATTATAATTAGGTACAAAGACAACTTTTAAACGGTCCTGCATCGCAGGATCATGATTGACAACACGGGCTACATCGTTCGCTAAATTGATAATTAGTTTTGCCATGAAATATCCAGGTGCCGCTTTTCCGCCAAATAAGAAGGTACGTGAAACGAAGGGTAGTTCCGGATGTTCGAGCATTTGGTTATAAAGATAGATGACGTGCAGAATGTTCAGCAACTGCCGTTTGTATTCGTGGATACGTTTAATTTGAACATCAAAAAGTGATTCCGGATCGATGCTGATACCGCTGTTTTGTTTCAGCCAGTTTGCTAACTGTTCCTTCTTCAGACGCTTTACTGAACGCCATGACTGCTGGAATTCCGGATCTTCGGCAAATGCTTCCAGTTGCCGAAGTTGCTGTAATTCTGTAATCCAGCCATCGCCAATTTTTGCTGTAATTATTTTTGATAATTCCGGATTAACGTTACGTAGCCAAAGTCTGGGTGTAATTCCGTTTGTTTTGTTTTGGAAACGTTCAGGGAAAAGCTTATAAAAATCTTTAAATACTGTTGTTTTTAGCAATTCTGTGTGAAGTTCTGCCACACCGTTAATCGTATGACTGCCTACGATTGAAAGATAAGGCATACGGATTTGCTTGTGATCATTTTCTTCAATGAAGGAAATTCGCCGTAATAAATCAGTGTCATCCGGAAATTGTTTTTTCACGCTCGCTAAAAACGAATCATTAATTTGATAAATAATTTCCAGGTGACGCGGCAGCAAACGCCCCATTAAATCAACGGACCAGCGCTCCAATGCTTCCGGAAGTACAGTGTGGTTGGTGTAGGCAAAAACACGAGTGGTGATACTCCACGCTTCATCCCACTCCAGATCCTCCTCATCCACAAAAATCCGCATCAATTCCGGAATCGCAATCGAGGGATGAGTGTCATTGAGTTGAATCGCTACATGATCCGGAAATGACTCAAAATTTTCGGAATGTGTTTTGAAGCGCCGGAGAATATCCTGCAGCGAAGCCGCCACGAAAAAATACTGTTGCTTGAGCCGCAGTTCTTTTCCGGAAAATCCCTGATCGTTCGGATAAAGCACTTTTGAAATAGTCCCGCTGCGTTGCGTTTCCTCAACTGCCTGAATGTAGTCTCCACTGTTAAATAATTGAAAATCAAAACTTTTTGAAGGTTTTGCGGACCAGAGTCGTAAATTATTTACAGTATGATTTCCATATCCGGCAATCGGAACATCATAAGCCATTGCCACCACTTCTTCTGTTTCTACCCAGACACGTTTTGATTTGCCATTTTTATTGATTATTTCTTTAACTTGACCAAAAAAGTGTACAGGATAAACAACTTCCCAACGCGGAATTTCCCAGGGATAACCTTCCTCCAGCCAATTATCCGGAGCTTCCACCTGCGCACCATTTTCAAACTGTTGTTTAAAAATTCCGAATTCATAGCGAATTCCATATCCGTGCGCGGGAAGTTCCAAAGTCGCCATGGATTCCAGAAAACAGGCCGCCAGTCTGCCAAGACCTCCGTTGCCTAAACCAGCGTCATGTTCAAGTTCCTGAATTTCTTCGAGATCATAGCCAATTTTCTGGATAGCGTCTTCTCCCGCATCAATGATGCCGAGGTTAAGTAAATTGTTTTTTAGACTTCTACCGATCAAATATTCAAGCGAAAGGTAATAGACCTGTTTGCATTTTTTCTTGTGGTAAGTTTGTTGCGTATCATTCCAGAACTCCACCAGCCGGTCTCGGATGGATAAGGCAAAACTCCGGAAAATATCGAAATCCTCGGCGGTATAACGGTTTTTACATTGTGAAAACTCAATATGATTTGCCATCGATTCGAGCAAGCCATCGCGATCCATTGAACGGTAGGTGGCAATCAAGTCCCACATTATTTCCATTTCTTTACGTGTTTGTGGCATTTTATTTTTGTTTTTAAGTTGTTGATATTTTGTCTTTGTGTATTTCTTTTTAAAAGGCCGGCGTGTAATCCGGCCCTACCGTATAAGCAGTGATTCAACCTTTTACAAGGCCGGCATGTAATCCGGCCCTACCGTTTTATCCATGATTCAACCTTTTACAAGGCCGGCATGTAATCCGGCCCTAGCGTTTAAGCCGTGATTCAAATTTTTACAAGTTCAGCGTGTAATCCGGCCCTAGCGTTTAAGCCGTGATTCAAATTTTTACAAGTCCAGCGTGTAATCCGGGCCTACCGTTTCAGCTAGTGTTTAATTCTGCAGTAGTTTCTGGTTTGAGTTTGAGCGAATTTATATGTTTACGGTTACGCAGCATGCCAAACACAGAGAGAACTGTGATTGACGCAAGGATGATTCCGCCTCCAATGAGAGTCATGACAGATGCTTCCTCTCCTACTCCCAGCCAGACCCAGATTGGAGCAAGCACGACTTCTGTCAAGGACAGCAGCATCAGTTCTGCAGCCGGAACAAAGCGTGCGCCAAAGGTGAACAGCGTGAAACCTACTCCAAACTGCACAACTCCCATGACAAGACTCAGAGCTAAGTCATGATTACTGATGACGAGATCAGTGGCGATCACTCCACTTGTGATTAGCGTGAAGATGCCTGCGAGGAATGCCGCGGACAACATGTCACTCATCTGACCTGCACGAAGTGCAACAGCATAACCTGCCACCATGAAGCCCGTTGTGAGCGCTAATAAATTTCCTGTTAAAGAATCGCTTTCAAAGCCTTCACCAACCATTACAACCACACCAATCAGCGCTACCGACATTGCGATCCAGCTTACCCGTGGTACTGTCTCTCGCAACACGAGCCAGCCAAGCACTGCCGCAAAGAATGTCTGGGTGCTTTGCATCAGCATTGTGTTCGCCACAGTTGTCTGCAGCATCGAGAAAATATTTGTTGTAAAAGCCGTTGTCAGACAAAGTGCTCCTACAAAACCTGGAAGACCCGCGGCACGCACGATTTTGAAAATGCCTGTACGGTGACGTACGAACATGATGATTGACATCATGAAAATCATGCCCACAGCTCGATAAAACAGTACCTGCCAGGCTGTTGCGGTTTCCATACTGCGCAGCATTATTCCACCAATGCTCCAACAGACACCGGCAAAGATAACCAGCAGTATTCCTCGGGAATATGACGACATATTTTGTTTTATCATTTGACTGGGAACCCTGAGGAGTTTTGAAGCCAGTGTTGTATACTATTTTGTCCCAGCTTCACAAGAGCCACTTTGCCATTATAAACGCAGCCAAACCGACTGTTACGATGATAAATAATCGACGGCTGATTAATGCAGTAACAAATGCAGCTAGAACTGCGAGAAGGTGGTGGTTAGCCAGATTCAACGCCAGTTCACCGTCACGAATGAGACTGGACTGAGTTATAATTGAAGTCAAAACAGCAATCGGCACAAATGTCAAAGCGCGTTCCAGGATCGGCGGAATCTTCACTTTTCCGGCCATTCCAAAAGGGAGATAGCGTGGTGTAAAAGTTAAAACGGTCATTGCCCCAATCAGCAGCCACTCATTCATGATTCTGCTCCACGCTAACTTTTACACGCCGGTCCAGTAAAATCGCAACACTGATTGCCAGGAAGGACGAGAAAAGCAATCCGGTCTGGTTTGGCCAGTGGTATGTCATCAAGGTACTGAACATAGCAGTAGCCGCGCAGGCCCAGTCGGCGCGTAATTTAAGATTCGGTACGACAATTCCGATGAAGCCCACTAGCATCGCAACGTCCAAACCCCAACTTGCAATATCCGGAATTTGCTGTCCCATAATTATCCCGATGACTGTACAAGTTGCCCAGACAGTATACATCGCCAGTGCAGAACCCAGGAAATACCAATGCAGTCCGGAGGTGTCATCCTTCCGCGCGACTCGGTTACTGACAACAGCAAATGTTTCATCGGTTAGCCAGAATGCCAATGGGAACCGAAACTTTTGCGGCAGATTTTCAACCTGCGGCATCAAACTGGCGGCATAAAGCATGTGACGTAGATTGACTACAAAAACAGTCAGTAATATAACCGGAAGCGCAGTGGCGGAAGCAAGCAGGGTGACGGCGATAAATTGAGATGCACCTGCAAAGACAAACAGTGACATTGCCAATGTTGCCCAAGAGGATAAACCGGAGGTGATTGCCAACGCACCGAAAATCAATCCAAATGGAATTGCTGCCAGTATCAAGGGAGAAGAATCAAGCGCGCCTTGCAGAAACAAGCTGGATTTAGCTTTTGTACTCATCATCCTTTTTTCTGCTTTTTAGTACTGGAGCGAGCTTTTTGTGGTTTCTTTACAGCAGAAATGGATTTCCTTTTCTTCTTTTTTTCAAAAACGAGACAAGCCAAAGGCGGCAAATTCACTGCTCCACGATGCGTTTGCCCCTGCCATTCTTCCGGAACGGTGTCGATTTGTTGTTGCTGGTTGTATCCGGAACCGCCAAAAATCGTATCATCCGTGTCCAATATTTTACTGAAAGGTCCAGCTTCCGGAAAGCCCATCAAATAATTATCACGCGGCAGTGGTGTAAAATTGAAAATAAAAATCAAATCTGCTTCAGCCATGTTTTTCGCAGGTCTACGGATGAAAGACAAAATGCTGTTGTCCTGATCATGATGGTCTATCCATTGAAAACCAGTCCAATCAAAATCGTTCGTGAAAAGTGCAGGCTTGCCCAGATAAAAATGATTCAGTGTTTTGACGCATTTCTGTAATTTCTGATGTTCCGGATATTCGAGCAGCTTCCAGTCAAGGCTACTGGCCTCGTTCCATTCTTTCCACTGACCGAATTCTGTGCCCATGAATGTCAGTTGCTTTCCCGGATGAGCCATTTGAAAAGCGAGATAGAGCCTCAGTCCGGCAAATTTTTGCCAAACGTCACCGGGCATTTTATCGAGCAGGGAACGTTTACCATGTACCACTTCGTCGTGCGACAGTGAGAGCATGAAATTTTCCGTGAAGGCATAGATCAGCGAAAACGTCAGCAAATGATGTTCGTATTTACGATAGACAGGATCTTTTTGCATGTAACTCAAAGTATCGTTCATCCAGCCCATGTTCCACTTAAAATTGAAACCTAAACCACCGGCATAAGTCGGATGACTCACTCCGCCCCATGCAGTTGATTCTTCTGCAATCGAAAGAATTCCTGGGTGATAATGAAACAGTGTTTCGTGCAGCTGCCGGAAAAAATCAATCGCGCCGATATTTTCATTTCCACCGTATTTGTTCGGAATCCATTCGCCATCATCACGGTCATAATCCAAATAGAGCATGGACGCCACCGCGTCAACTCTGATACCATCGATGTGATATTCGTCAAACCAGAATAAAGCATTTGAAATTAGAAAGTTACGTACTTCATTTCGCTCAAAATTAAAGATCAGCGTGCCCCATTCTTTATGTTCACCTTGCTTTGGATCTTCGTGTTCATAAAGCGCTGTGCCGTCAAAACGCGCCAGTCCGTGCGCATCTTTTGGAAAGTGTCCTGGAACCCAGTCCAGAATCACACCCAGTCCGGCAGCATGGCAGCGGTCAATAAATTCCTTGAACTGCTGCGGTGTACCGAAACGTGAGGTAGGCGCGAAATAACCGGTCACTTGATAACCCCATGAACCGTCAAATGGATGTTCTGCAATAGGCATTAATTCAAGGTGGGTGTAGCCCATTTCCTTAACATACGGAATCAGACGGTCGGCGAGTTCAGGATAAGTCAGCGAGCGGTTTTCATCAGGCGAGTTTTCTTGCGGAAGCCTTTGCCATGATCCCAAATGAACTTCGTAAACATTAACCGGTTGAATCAGAGGATTGCGCTTTGCACGCTGCTCCAGCCACTTTTCGTCGTTCCATTTGAAACCGCTCAATTCCGTGATAATCGAAGCAGTAGAGGGTCGCATTTCTGCTGAAAAACCAAGCGGATCACTTTTCAATAATATTTGATTATCTAAGGTTTTAATTTCAAATTTATAGAGCGTGCCCACACTCACTTCCGGAATAAATACTTCCCAAATTCCGGAACCGCCGATGATTTGCATTGGATGCTTCAGACCGTCCCAGAGGTTGAAGTCACCAACCACACTTACTCGTTTGGCGTTAGGTGCCCAAACCGCAAAAAGAGTTCCGGAGACACCGTCCAGCGTTACTGGATGCGCACCTAGTTTATGATAAAGTCGGTGGTGATTTCCCTGTCCAAAGAGGAATTGATCGAATTCCGTAAATTGCGGAGAGAAGTAAAATGGATCATGACGTATGTGTTTGTTACCGTCTTTGTAAATGATTTTCAAACGGTAAGGTTTGAGTTCCGCACGCGGTGGAATTTTCAACTCAAACAATCCTCCGGAGTGGATATTTTTCATCAATACTGCTTCCGCCTCTGTCTGGTCATCCCAAAAGAGATAAACCTTGCTGGCTTCAGTTTCCAATACACGTACAATCCAAACCCGTTGACCGTTCTTTTTACGGACTTCGTGAAAACCTAAAACCGAGCGTGGTTCCTGGAAATCTCCATGCAGAAGATGTTCAATTGTTTCTTGTTTTAAAGTGAGTTCGGACATGCTGATGTATTGAGGAAAGCAAATTATTCTATCTGCTTATTATCATGGAAAATGCGTTTTGGAGCAAGTAATCTTTTGTTATTGAAAAGTACTGTTTTTTTTAGCAGCAATTAAATGCAATGTGTCCTAAAGAAAATTCTGAAAATTTCAAAAAACTTGTACCATAGAAAATCAAATGTATGATAGCTACATAGTATTTATTGAAACTGAATAATATTTTGCAGCGTTGGTTGTCTGGATTCGCAAAAATAAATAAAAATCCCCCAAGAAAAAAAGCATAAGTAATGAAAATAAATTCCCGTATTTATGTCGCAGGGCATCGCGGTTTGGTCGGTTCTGCAATCATCAGAGCACTTGAACAAAAAGGATTTGAAAATTTAATTACATGTACACATGCAGAGCTGGAATTGATGGATGCGGTTGCTGTGCAGAAATTTTTTGCTGAGACTAAACCGGAATATGTTTTTCTGGCGGCAGCAAAAGTTGGAGGAATACACGCAAACAGCACATACCCTGCTGATTTTATGCGTGAGAATTTACTAGTGCAAACGAATATCATCCACGAAGCATGGAGTCACGGAGTTGAAAAATTAATGTTTCTCGGCAGTTCCTGTATATATCCGAAACTCTGCCCTCAGCCAATTAAAGAGGAATATTTGCTGACCGGCGAACTTGAGTCAACCAATGACGCATATGCGTTGGCTAAAATTGCAGGTATCAAAACCTGTCAAAGTTACAATCAACAGTACGGAACAAATTTTATTTCTGCAATGCCTACAAATCTCTATGGAATAAACGACAATTTTCATCCGGAAAACTCACATGTACTGCCTGCCCTGATCCGCAAGTTTCATGAAGCAAAACTCTCAAATGCAGAATCAGTCAACATTTGGGGTAACGGCACAGCACGCCGTGAATTTCTACATACAGATGATCTTGCTGAGGCACTATTGTTTTTGATGGAAAGTTACGATGATTCAGCAATAGTCAATGTCGGCTGTGGTGAAGACCAGACGATCCGGAAATTAGCGGAAACTATTCAGAAAGTTGTCGGCTTTAGTGGTCGTCTTGACTTTGACAGTTCATATCCAAACGGTACTCCCCAAAAAATTCTTGATATTTCCAAAATTAATTCATTGGGATGGAAGCCACGTATCCCCTTGAAGGAAGGTCTTCATCAAGTTTATCAGTGGTATGCAGCGCAGGATTAGTCTGCACCAAAAAAGTCCATTTCTTCCTAATTCTTCCCTCCGGAAATTTTGCCAGAACCTTCTTCGGCATTTAACTCCGTAAATTTGCGTATAGTCACATTTAGATATATTTGAGATTCTGAATATCGAGGTTTTTTCCTGCCTTCTTCGGTGCTCTTGTCATAGAAGTAAAAGGAGTCTCGGCCTCTTCTGAGGCTTATATAAATGTTGAATCTAGATGTAGGAGTAGAACGATGTTGAGTGTTCTAGTGAAGGTCATGCGAATGGTAGTTGTTATGAGTGTGGCTCTTACAGTAGCGGGAGCAGCTTATGCGCAATCGCTGCAGGAAGTAATGAAGCAACGCGGATTAAGCGAAAAAGACCTGCTGGCCGCAGCAAAAACTTTTAATCCTTCAGGAAAGAAAGATGAATATCTTGTTTTTTCTTCCGGAGGACAGTCAGGACAAGTGATTGTCTATGGAGTGCCTTCGATGCGCATTCTCAAGTATATCGCGGTTTTTACACCTGAACCGTGGCAGGGTTACGGTTATGGTGAAGTAGAAAGTATGAAAATCCTGGAAGAAGGAAAGATTGATGGAAGAGAAATCCGCTGGGGAGATACTCACCATCCTGCTCTTTCAGAAACGAACGGTGATTACGATGGAAAGTACCTTTTCATCAATGACAAAGCAAATCCACGGATTGCCGTGATCGATTTGTCAACTTTTGAAACAAAGCAGATAGTCGTAAATCCGATTTTCAAATCAGAACACGGCGGAACTTTTGTAACTCCAAACACTGATTATGTTTTGGAAGCAGCACAATATCCAGCTCCTTACGGAAAAGAATATGTTTCCCTAGACGAATACCAGCAAAAGTATCGTGGTGGAGTTACATATTGGAAGTTTGACAGAAATGCTTTGATGTCTCTTACCAGTAAAGCACTACGGCGCTTAAAGAAAAAGGGTGTTCCTACCAAAGGTTTGAAAACCTTGATGAATCAAGAATTTCACGGAGAAGCCGCATTTTTGGCTGCTGTGTCTGAGAAACTTGGTGCAGGTGGTTTAAAAGAACATAAGAAAAACATTCTCAAGTATGCCAGTAAGCAGGGTCGGTTACTGCCTGAAAAATCATTTACTGTTGAAATGCCTCCATATATGCAGGACATCAGTGATGTAGGAAAAGGTATAAGTGAAGGTTGGTCTTTCACGAACTCCGTAAACACTGAACTCTATATCGGTGGTTTTGGTAAAGGCAACACTAAGTGGAAACACCGCCTGGCAAACGAAGCTGGTATGTCGTCTAAAGACACTGACTACATGCACATCGTAAACTGGAAAGCTGCGGAGAAACTTTTCAAGGCCGGCAAGTTCACTAAATTTAATGGACATGCAGTACTTTCCATGAAAGACATGGTAGCAGCGAATGCTCTCTTCCTCCTGCCTGAAGCAAAAAGCCCTCACGGTGCAGATGTCAGTCCTGACGGACGTTACATCATTGTTTCCGGAAAACTTGATACTCACACAACTGTTTATGATTTTAAGAAAATCAAGGCATTGGTGGATAACAAAGATTTTGCCGGTAAAGACCCATGGGGAATTCCAATTCTGGATATGAAAAAATCAATGCATACTCAGGTAAACGTTGGTTTGGGACCATTGCATACTCAGTATGACAAAGAAAAAGGTGTGGTTTACACCTCTCTCTATGTCGATTCGATGGTTGTACGTTGGGATTATTTGAAAGGTAAAGTGCTCAATAAAATTCCAATTCACTACAATATCGGTCATTTGGTGACCGCAGAAGGTGATACTGTGGATCCTGACGGAAAGTATCTGATTGCATTAAATAAATTAGCGATTGACCGTTTTTCACCTGTAGGACCTTTGCATCCGCAGAACCATCAGTTGATTGATATCACAGCGGGCCGTCCAATGCAGTTGCTTTATGATATGCCTCTGCCTCTGGGAGAACCACATTATGTGCAAATGATCAAAGCTGACAAATTGAAGCCGTTGATTCGCTTCAGCAAAAAGGACTTTGAACATTATGTGCGTGCCGGTAATGAGCGTGTAGAACGAAACGGCAACAAAGTCACCATTTACGCTACTGCAATCCGCAGTCACTTCAGCCCGGAAGTAATTGAGGTTAAAGTGGGTGACGAGATCACATGGCACATCACAAATGTGGAACGTGCGCAGGATCAGGTTCATGGTTTTGCAGTGGATAATTACAACGTTCACGGCAGTATTGAGCCAGGTGAAACTGCAACTTTCAAATTTGTTGCAGACAAAGAAGGCGTTTACCCCTTCTACTGTACTGAGTTCTGCTCAGCATTGCATCTGGAGATGACCGGTTATTTTCTGGTCAAACCCTAAACCACCAACCTTGCTTCCGGAACTGCTGAAAAGTCTTCCGGTGAGCAGGGTGAGTTGTCTTTTGTTCAATACTTGTGTCGGATAACGACCAAAATTAATAGAGGAGTACTATGTACAAATTAATAAAAGGAATGTTAGTGACAGCATTCTCAGTCTTTTTGCTGACAGGCTTTTCGCAGTCTGCTTGGGCTGACGCGAAAAGTGATTATGAGAAAAAGGTGAAAGTCAACAATGGCACAATCGGAGTTATTGCCGGTGTCATTAACTATGTCTGTCCTAAGTTAGTGGATTCATCACTGAATGTTTGCAATGCCAAAGATCCAGTTGGATCTGCAGTAGGTGTACAGAAAGTGATGGGTGAAATAGAGGAACTGGATGACATGGACCCTGATGAACTCATTGAAGAGTTGACAGACAGGAAAATACTCCATGTAGATGCAGCAATGCAGTTTTATGATGCTGTAGAGCAGTTCAAACTGCATTATCCGTTGCGTGCCAGTGCAAAAGAAGCTGCTGGTAAAGGCAACTGGGAAGATGCAGCCAGAAGTGAGGAAATGGCTTGGCAGTATTTAGTAAAAACCGCCAGCCGTGGAATCTTTGCCAAGAAAATGGTGGACGGAGAATAAACATAAATTTGCGCTTCAGAGCGCTTATTTCTCACCTGAGCCAAGAGAGAACAAAATTTTCTCTTGGCTTTTTTATTGCGATATAACAGGAACCTATGAAACTAATTACTCGACAAAGCCTACTGTTTTTTTCCGCTTTTATCATCAGCGGAGCTTCAACTGTTTTTGCCGCTGATGAAGCAACTATTCAACGCGGTAAACAAATGTATATGAGTCTCACCTGCTTTGCCTGCCACGGACAGGAAGGCAAAGGTATGGTGCGAAAACGTGATCGAAAAAGTAAAAAGACCGGCAACTGGAAATACCGGAAAGGTGATCCAATGCCTGGTTTTGAAGCATACCCAAAATTGGCAGGTCAGAATTCAAAATATTTGTACACTCAAATGATGGATATTTTCGAAGGCAGACGCAACAACGGCATGAGCGCCGCAATGTTGGGAATTAAAATCATGATTGACAGCACCGCCAAAGAAGGTGACCTTCAGGCAGTTGCTGATTACTTATCTCAAGTCAGAGAATAAGTTCAAATAATTTAGTTGAACTAGCTAAAATATTGAATTATTTCAGCTTTATACAATTGCATTCTGCATAATCTCTACTCTAATCAAGGAGGCGTAATGAATACGCATATAATCAAAAAGACACAGAAAAAATTAATATTAGTATTTACTTTGAGCTTGTTTATTTTCAGTTCAACGGTTTTTGCGCAGACTGCGGCTAAGCTGACTTCAACAGAAGAATTTGGAGGAAAGTGGGGTACCAAAGTTAAAGAAGCAATTGAAGCAATGAAACTGGAAGGAAACATTGAAGACGGTGCGATAATTTATGAGGAAATTTGTCAAGCTTGTCATCAGCCAGGAGGAAACGGTGATCCAGGCGGAAACTTCCCTCAATTGGCGGGACAACACTCGACAGTTATTATTAAACAAATCGCAGACATACGCATCGGAAACCGCGACAACCCTACGATGTATCCTTTTGCAAACATTGAAGCTTTACGTGCTGCAACAGAGGATATTTTTGACGAAGAAAAGAGTGGTCCGCAGACATTATCCGATGTGTCGGCCTTCATCCAAACCCTGCCAATGTCTAGTGCAATAGTAGGAGAAGGTGTCGATCTGGAGCATGGTGCAGAAATATACAAAGAAAACTGTGTACGATGTCACGGTGATCATGGACAGGGCGATGTAAAAAATTACTATCCTGTAATTGCCGGACAAAATTATCATTATCTACTGCGCCAGTTCCGTTGGATTAAAGATGGAAAACGTCGTAATGCAAATCCGGAAATGGTCAAACAAATATCCGGATTTTCTGAGCGGGATATGCTGGCTGTGATGGACTGGGTTTCACGTCAAACGATGATTGCTGGCGACTGGGACAGCAAGAAGTAACTTAATTACGTTTAACGACACGAATCTGATAATGATATGGAAAATAGTATTGCAGAAATTAATAAACGCCTGCGGTTGAGCCAAATTATGGCTGTATTAGCATTGGTATTACTCGTTGGTTCATATGTAGGCGGGCCGTTTTTTGAGTACAGAGATCCAGTTACGGACGAGCTTGAATTTGATGAAGAAAATTTGTCTTTTCAACCTTTTGAGTTCCTGCTGGAGGAAGACGAATATGAAGAAGTAGATGTCGCTCATGAACAAGTAGGAAATTTAGGTGATACCCTGTATGCCTACTTTCCTACAGGAGCATGGTCATATTTGATTGGCTATCAGACAATGCCTGTCTGGAAAGTTTCTCTGGAAGCACCTCAATATCCAAAAGACGCATATCCTGATGGAATTCCGGTGCTGTTCACACTGACAGATTTCAGAGGAAAAGTTGTTGAAATGAACGTCATCAACCACTACATCGGCATGGATCCAATGGACGTTGGTGCTTTCTTTGTAAGAAAAATTGTGCCTTTTGTCTATTTTCTTTTTGCGTTGATGATAGTTGTGTTCCTTTTTTACAAAGGGCCGGGCTGGTGGATTTTGGGGTTTGTTCCAGCACTTGTTCCCTGGTACTATCTGGGGTTTTACAGTTATTGGCTGTATTGGTTTGGACACAATTTACATGAATACGGAGCGTTTGAAGTAAAACCATTTATGCCGACTGTGATTGGTGATGGCAAAGTCGCGCAGTTTGTCACACATTCTTATCCAAGTATTGGTTTTTATGTGTTGCTTTCGGTTTTTGTTTTATTGTTATTATCAGTACTGATCAAGCGACGCGCACTGCGTGAAGCCTCTCAGTTGGGCTAAGAAAAATGTATCATTCTGTTGCCTCTTTTTCGAAGTTGGTAGTGTTTTTTGTGATGTTTGCTTTTTCAGCGCTGAATGTTACAGCATCAACTCTACAGGAATTGATAAATCAAACGCCAACCGGCGGCAAAGTTCCACTTGAATCCGGAACATACTATGGTCCAGTGGTGATCGACCGCCCTCTCATCCTTGATGGAGAGGGCAAAGTTACGATCGACGGCCAGGCAAAAGGCACGGTAATACGCATAGTTGCAAACGGTGTGACTATCCGGAACATGATTATCACCGGTTCCGGAAAAAGTCACGATCAAGTCCATGCCGGAATTGCCATTAATTCCTCCCACAATATCATCCGCAACAATCGTATACATCACACATTGTTCGGCATCGATATGAAGGAATCACACGAAAATAAAATAATAGAAAACGATATTTCTTCTTTTCCGGAAGATCTTGGTTTACGTGGAGACGGTATCAGGGTTTGGGCCAGCAACAATAATATTTTCAGCAAGAATTCCATTCACGATTCCCGTGACATGATCGTCTGGTATTCCGATGGAAATCTAATTGAGCATAATAAAGGCTGGAATAACCGCTATTCTCTGCATTTCATGTATACAGGTGGCAACACTGTCCGCTACAATAATTATTGGGACAGTGCGGTTGGAATATTCTTGATGTACAGTCACGATTCTGTCCTCAGTCACAATCAAATCCGGCATGCTATCGGTACGACCGGCATGGGCATCGGGATGAAAGAAGTGGATAATATGCGTCTAATTGAAAACCGTATTGTTTACTGCACCACAGGAATTTACCTGGACCAGTCTCCTTTCGATCCGCTTGAATTCAACATGATGCTAGGAAACACTGTTGCATACAACATTCACGGAGTTGTTTTTCACAGTACACTCAAGCAGAATGTATTTAAAGGAAACAAGTTTATCGGCAACCTGGAACCGATTACTGTCCATTCTAACGGTACTGCTAAAAATAATATCTGGGAAGCAAATTACTGGAGTGAATACGAAGGCTTTGATCGTGACAATAACGGATATGGAGACACGTCTTACATTAATAAAAGTTATTTTGATCAATTGTGGATGGATAATCCATGGCTGAAGTTTTATTATGCTTCTCCGGTGTTGTCAGGATTGAATCTGCTGGCAAAGCTGGCACCTCTTTCTGAACCAAAATTATTGATGATTGATACAAAGCCTGTTTTTTATGAAAATGACCCTCTACTTCTGTCTGCAGAAATCCTGGATTATCAACCACCAGAAATTGATGAAGACGATCTTGACGAAGAGTGGGATGAAAATAGTTAAAAAATTTAGTTTATAAAATATTGCAAAACAACTTTTCGGAAATGCAGGAATAAGACGCAGACAAGGGACATTTTCTAAGTCAGTTGGTTTATAAAAAAAAATATGATAAAACTCTCAAATATTAACAAATCTTTTGCTCAACATCAGGTACTGGACGAGCTGGAGCTTGAGTTGAAGATTGGTGACAGAATTGCGCTGATCGGACAAAACGGTGCAGGAAAAACAACTTTGATCAGGACTTTGTTAGGGCAATACACTGCAGAAGGTCAACTAAGCATGTTTGGGCTGAATCCGCGTCAACAGCGAATTGAAGTACTGCAGAAGATAGGTTTTGTACCACAACATTCTCCACCGATTCAAATGAGTGTGGGAGAATTAGTTGATTTTTCCGCAGCTCTTAGTTTGACTCCGATGAAAGATGAGGTCTATGCATTAGCAGGGAAACTTGAATTTGATATAGAAGAGCAGGCCGGCAAACCATTTTTTAAACTTTCCGGTGGTATGAAGCAGAAACTGCTGATTGCACTTGCCTTAAGTAAACGTCCGGAATTTCTCATTATGGACGAACCTGCAGCAAATCTTGATCCTGCAGGCAGGAAAGCATTTTTTGATGAACTGAGTCTTCTGCCTCAAAATACGACAATGCTGCTCAGCAGCCACAGAGTTGATGAGTTGTTGCCCTTTATTAACCGTATCATTGAAATGGATTGCGGACGTATTGTACATGATCAGCAGCTTGCAGACGAAATAAAAGCAGGTAAATCACTCGACTGCAAAATACAAATAACTGGAGAAGGTGAAGCAATCCGCAAAACTCTTGATTCATGGAAATTCAGCAACGGTTCAAACCCAGGACTCTACTCAGGAAAGCTTGCAGAAGCAGACAGGACTAAGTTTTTTATTGAAATTGCTCAGTTTTCAAAGCAGATAAAAGAGCTCAAAATGGAGGCAGAATGAGCACATTAACTCTCCCTTTAATGGGTTTTCAAAATTCGTTCATAACTACAGTAATAGCCGAAATAAGGGAATCGTTCAGGGCAAAATGGTTTTTTCTCTACACGCTCATTTTTGGCGGTGCCATCGTTATGCTGTTGGCGTTGGGGATCACAGAATCGCAGGTCTTAGGTTTCACAGGTCTGAGCCGACTACTGATTACCTACATTCAACTTTGCGTCGCGATTCTACCTGTATTTATTCTAATCACCACAGTCCGGACGGTAGTGGGTGACCGAGAATCAAATGTATTGGAATATATACTTTCACTACCTATTTCTCTTGGTGCATATTACTGGGGAAAGTTAACAGCACGTTTTATTATAGTTTTTATTCCAGTGCTGCTGGCCTTGAGCGGAGCAGTTTTCTGGGGAGCAGTAAAAAATCTGACTATCCCCTGGTCCATTGTCGGTTATTATTCTCTGATGCTCGCTTCACTAGCCTGGGCTTTTCTTGGTACAGGCATGTTTATCTCAACACTTGTACGCAAACAGGAGTGGGCATTAGGCTTAGCGTTTTTAGTCTGGTTGACTCTGCTGTTGTTCATTGATGTGATTTTGATTGGAGTTTTGCTGCAAAATCAGCTCATGGAAGAAGTTATCATCGGAATTGCTCTTTTGAATCCGTTGCAGGTTTTCCGTACAGGTGCAATTTTACTTTTTGATCCAGAACTGTCTTTGCTCGGACCTGCGTCTTATGTGATTCTGGACAATATGGGTTACACAGGATTTTTGTTTTACAGCATCCTTTATCCGTTAGGGCTTGGCTGGGGCTTTTCCTGGTTGGGTTATAAAATATTTAAAACAGGAGATCTAGTTTGATGAAGGACGTTTCGCCCAATTATAAAAATGTAAAATCACGTCACATTTTCCGGACTGTTGCAGGTTTGGCAGCGCTGTTGTTTTTAGTCCTGTTGTTTACGGGTTGTGAAAAAAAGAATGAGAAACAACTGCCTTCAGAGGTTGTGTGGGATCGTGATTTATGTGTGGAGTGCAGCATGGCACTCAGTGACCGGCGTTATGCCGCTCAGGTAGTGGATCATCAAGGCAAACCAAAGATGTTTGATGATATAGGCTGTGCAGTGAA
>Ga0257116_1001252_pt1 | contig 16995 bp, 14 predicted proteins | sample SI112_120mmetaG_FD_190150 | JGI IMG/M metagenome (GOLD analysis project Ga0257116, IMG submission 190150) | Marine microbial communities from Saanich Inlet, British Columbia, Canada - SI112_120m | ecosystem: Environmental > Aquatic > Marine > Inlet | place: Canada: British Columbia | collected...
AAAGTATTGTCCTGCTGGATTCAATCCGTATCGGCGAGGGCAGTTCCGGACGTAATTCCGGCTTTATGATCGATTTACCTCATGACATCAGTACAGACAGTTATGCGGGCGCAGTGGAGCAGGATGTACTGCAAACCAGAAAGAATCGTTATGCCATTTCCTTTGCAGCAGAAGTTGCGGAAGAGTATGGATTTACGCAGGAAGTCTTTAATCCCTGTGGAAAAATAAATGCGGCTGCCAGCGAATCCGGAGATCGGCATAATCGTGAATATGTCGAACATTTGAAAGCCATGGGTGAAGCATCAACATGGCTCGATGCGGATGAAATGCAGCGTATAACCGGAAGTGAGTATTACCTGAGCGGTCTGCTAACTCCCAAAACAGTCACCATTCAAGCGGCTGCATATACTCGGGGTTTCGCGCGGGGGATGTCTGAAAAAGTGGATATTTACGAAAAAACTCCTGTAATCGCGCTGGAGCGTGCAAATGGAATTTGGCAGGCAAGAACCCCCAAAGGTTCTGTTAAGGCGTCCAAGGTGATTCTGAGTGTCAATGGACACCTTCAGAGCTTTGGTTTCATGCAGAGCAGGCTGATGCACATTTTCCTCTATGCTTCCATGACCCGTGCCATGAGTACGGATGAAGTCAACAAGTTAGGCGGAGAACCGAGTTGGGGAGTTGCACCGGCGAATCCATTCGGCTCTTCTGTGCGTAAAATTTGCGGTGTGGGTGGTCACCGGATTCTGATGCGTAATAAGTTTCACTTCAATTCTTCAATGGAAGCAACAGAGCGGGATGTTCAAAAAGCGGTTCGTGACCATGAACGGAGTTTCCAGCGGCGCTTTCCGATGCTCAAAGGTGTTGAAATGGAACACCGCTGGGGTGGTCGGCTTTGCCTGAGCTGGAATAATGTACCCGTGTTTGGTGAACTCGAGAAGAATATGTTTGCAGCCTGTTGTCAAAATGGACTCGGTGTTTCCAAAGGAACTCTCTCCGGAATTCTGGCTGCGGAGTATGCTTGCGGATTCCAGAATCCATACATCGAAGATTACCTCAATGAAGCTCAACCAACCCGTCTTCCTCCGGAACCTTTCGCCACAATCGGTGCTAACGCCTACCTTAACTGGCAGGAATGGCGTGCCGGACTCGAAAAGTAAAGAAACTCCTCTTGCCGGATTTTGCCGCTGAAAAGTACTAGTTTTTCGTTGAAAGAATATTTTGTGCCTCCTGAAGCACGAGTTCAGGCTGAATTTTAGTCAGGCAGTCATAGTGACCATAACGGCAGGTTCTCGCGAAACACGGTGAGCAGGACAAATTACGGCTCAAGACCGAGGCATATTGATTGACAGGTCCAGTCCAGGTGGGAGAAGTTGAGCCAAAAAGCGCAATTTGCGGACGCTGCAAAGCGCCCATTAAATGCATACTTCCGGAATCATTACCAATCAGTAGTTTGGCTTTTGCGAGGATTGCCAGGAATTCGGTTAAAGTAGTTTGTCCGCAATAATTATGAACACCTTCAATTCCCTGTGAGATTTCCGCCCCGGATTCCGTATCTTCAGCAGTTCCTAAAATAAGGATCGAAGTTCCGAAAAGCTGAATCATTTGAGTGGCTAAGGTGCGGAAATGTTCAAGCGGCCACTGTTTTGCCGGACCATAAACTGCGCCTGGAGTAAAAACAAGATAAGATTCCGGCAGCGGTTTTTTAAAAGAGTTTAAATGTTTTTCGATCCAATCTGCGATTGTTTCAAGCTGCGGAGGAAATTTATCGACGGAAAGTTGCGGATCAAGCAGATTCAAGTATTCCTTGAGGATGTGCACTGAACGCGGCTTTCCCTCATGCTTTTTTGCTATGCTCAGCAGCAGACGTCTAAACTCTCCGGCATAACCGACACGTTGCGGAATTTTACTTTGAAAGGCCATCCAGGCAGAAGAAAAGCTTGGAGGGAGAACGTAAAAGTGAGAATAATTTGCGGAAGCTAAATTTTTTCCGAAAGCTCCGGCTGAGATTTTTTCCGGATCAAAGACAATTATTTTTCCACGATGCGGTAGAGGTAAATTTTCAAATCCGGATTTAACGATCAAATCAACTGCTGATTCCGGATAATAGTCTAGAACTGCTTTGACAAATCCACTTGCCATCACAAGGTCACCGAGCCAGTTTGGTGTACGGATCAGGATTTTAGGCGGCGAAATTACGGACATAAGCTAATATCAATCGAGGATCGAGGATTTGCGGTTTTGCCGTGTACAAAAATAATATCCATCCGGAAGTAAAGAATTGTAGTGTTTCAATTCAAGCTCCTTGCCGTCATGGCGTTTCAGTCGAACCAGCTGATTTTCAACCCAAAAATGTGAAGCATCCGTATTCTGACAGACCAAATCAGCTTGCTTACCTAATGTTTTCGGATGGTTTATATATGTCTTTTCCTGCAGATTTGAACATCCGGAAACAGTAATCAACAGCAAAGCAGACAGTCCGAAAAAAAACAGGTATGAGCTAAAATACATGAAGCAAAGCAGACTGAAAGTTTCTGTCTCAGGGACTTAGTGTTTGCAGATTAATTTAGCTGAAATTTGAGGGAAAGACAATGTTTGGTAGCGCAAATAAAAATTGCTACTGCGGAAAATGTTCTTCAGGAACTCAAAAACGGAAACTGCGTTTTTGTTCAGGCAGTTTTGCGGAATCACCTTTTTCCTCAAATTCAAGCAGAAAAGTCTGCATTTGTTTGAGAAAAAAATCATCTGACGACATTCTCTGACTAACTTTTTTCAAGGTAGCATGAATAGTAGAATGGTTGCGTCCGACAATTTTACCAATTTCACTCAGGGAAAGTGAGGTAAGCTGTTTGAGCAGAAAAACCGCTGCCTGCCGAGCTTTGCTGTGTTTTCGGTCACGCCGATAGGACAGCAGACCTTCTTCGGTGATTTGGAACATGACATAGATCCGCTGCAGGATTTTTTTTGCAGTCTCATCAGCAAATATACCACTACTTGAATGTGCAGGATTTGAATTATTAGTAGATTCGTCCAGCCAATCTTTTAGTGCGTATTTTGCTAAATCTATTGTCAGCTCTTCATTTAACAATGATGCATGTATCCCCAACCGCATCAAAACACCTTCCATGCGTCCAATTCCGCCTTTGATATGTTGCACAATAAAATGTGCCAGTTCATTGCTCAGCGGAATACCACGTTCGACTGCTTTGTTTTCCAGAATTTCAATACGCGTTTGATCATCAGGAATACCGATATCAACTGTCAATCCTGACTCAAGCCGACCTCGCAGTCCGGTAATGAGGCCTTCAATTTGCGTAGGTGCCTGTTCGCAGGCTATGACGATTTGCGCCTTTTTCTTGCGTAAGGCGTTAATTGTGTGAAGAAGTTCAGTTTGGCATTTAGACGATGGTAGCAAGGCCTGTAAATCATCCAGCAGAAAAGCATCAACCTTGCGGTAACGATCACGGAATTCTTTCATTTTGTTCATTCTGAGATGAACAATGAAATCATTCAAAAAATCTTCTGCACCAACCTGAACTGTTTGTTTCCCTGGGTTGCTTTGCTGTAGTTCATGATTGATTCCTTCCAGCAAATGCGTCTTTCCCGCACCGGACTCACCATAAATAATAAATGGATTAAAGGCTACTCCAGGCATGTCAACGACTGCTCTGCAGGCTCTGCTGGCCAACAGGTTCCGTTTTCCGGGGATGAAGGAATCCAGCAGACAAGCATTATGTCCGCCAGTTGTTGCTTCTAGTTGTTTTGCGGATTTGCTTTTTTTAGGAAGAGTTTCCTCAACTATCTCTGTGCGAGATTTTTCTTTCAGCTCAAATTCAGGCTGAATAACTTTTTTAGGTTTTGAAAATCCTCCGATTTTATATTCGAATTTTTTTTCTGCAAATGGAGCTTTTTCCGGATAAAGTTCGTCGAGGACTTTTTTCAGCAAAGATTCGTGATTTGTCTTAATTTCGTAACGATAAACCTTATGGGAAATTCCTCCAAGGATCACTTTTGAAGGTGTGATTTTCAGTAATTGCAGAGAATTCAGCCATGCCTGGTTTGACTGTGGAGACAAAGAGCGCTTCACGCACTCTTTAAATTCCATAGATTGTTCTTGATTTAACTCCATTCTTCTTATATTTCAAATCCATTTGCTATTATTTATACGTCCAAAATCAGCTGAATTACAGTTTGAGATTGGCGTAAATTTTCTCCCGTCCATGGAATGTAAGCTACCAGACTGGCCTCACTAATCTAAAGCAATACTGGGGGTAAAATCAACTAAAAAGATTTCTAAAAAGATGAATCAGTTACCCCTAAGTGGTTGATAATAAGTGATTAAATTTTATATAATTTCTTTTATATATACAAAATCAAAGAGCAATAAAGTCGTTCAATATTAGGCACCTAAGGCTAAGTGAAAATATAAATTTATAAAAATAAATATTTGTGTTAGCTTTAATTTTACAAAACACTTTTTCAGGAAACGAAAAATGAATCAGTCAGCAACTCCTTCAGCAAAAATAATAACAGAATATTCAACATTTTTGGCAAAATTCAGTAGTCTTCAACTATCCACAATCGGTGAAAATGGGCGTCCGGAAAGCAGTTATGCCCCCTTTGTGGTTGATCAAAATAATAATTATTATATTTACGTCAGCGCCCTTGCCAGACATACCGGAAATTTGCTGAATGATGGAAGAGCCGGAATTATGCTGATTGAAGCAGAAGCAGAGGCAGAAAATATATTTGCCAGAAAACGTGTAACATTTGAATGTGATACAGAAGCTGTTGTGAGAGAAACCGAAGACTGGCGGGAGATCATGTTGCTGTTTGATCAACTTTCAGCTGAACTGATGGAAACTTTACGCAGACTCCCGGATTTTCAACTGCTGCGACTGCGGCCGAAATGCGGACTTTTCGTCAAAGGATTTGGCAAAGCATATCAAATATCAGGTTCACGGATGGACGAATTGTCACATGTAAATCCACGTAAATAAAAATATTGCCTCTTAAAAAGCAGCTTTAAGCAAAGCTTGAGTGTAAGGATTCTGTGGTTGTTTGAGGATTTTATCAGCAGGACCGGATTCTACTGCAACACCGTCTTTCATGACGATAATATCATGACAAAGTGCCTGGATTACTTTCAGGTCATGACTGATGAAAAGGAAAGTCAGACTGTATTTATTTTGCAAATCACGCAGGAGTTCCAAAACCTGAGACTGCACTGAACGGTCAAGCGAGGATGTTGGTTCATCCAGTACCAGGAAACTTGGTTTAAGCACCAGAGCACGTGCGATTGCAATTCGTTGTCGCTGACCTCCGGAAAATTCGTGAGGATATCGGTGTCTCAATTCCGGATCCAGACCGACTTCTGACAGAACCTGTACGATTTTTTGCTGATGCTTTTGCTGATCCTCAAGATTGTGAATTTCAAGACCTTCTGCGACTATTTGTTCTACTGTCATCCGTGGACTCAAACTACCGTATGGATCTTGAAATACAATTTGCATCGCCTTCCGAATCGGAGTGATTTGTTGCTGATTCAAGGTGTTCAGCTGTACATCTCCAAATTGAATTGAACCTTCACTTTTTATTAAACGCAGCAAAGCAAGTCCGAGAGTTGATTTTCCGGATCCGCTTTCTCCAACTACACCGAGGCTGTGTCCTTTACGGATTTCAAAAGAGACACCATCAACTGCTTTTACGTGATCCACCGTACGTTTTAAAACTCCTTTCTGGATAGGAAACCAGACTTTTAAATTATTGACTGAGACAAAAACCGGCGCGGATGCTGAGATTGGCACAGGGTTTCCGCTTGGTTCTGACGCTAGTAATTGTTTTGTGTAGGAGTGCTGCGGAGCTAAAAAAATAGGTTCGGTCACGTTTGTTTCAACAATTTCACCGTTCGTCATGACTGCAACCCTGTCTGCATGATGACGTACAATCCCAAGATCATGTGTAATCAAGAGGATAGCCATTTTAAATTGCTCCTGCAGTTGCCTCAGGAGTTGAAGAACTTGTGCCTGTACTGTTACATCGAGTGCTGTAGTCGGTTCATCAGCTATCAGCAAATCAGGTTTGTTTGCGAGTGCCATGGCAATCATCACCCGCTGGCGTTGTCCTCCGCTTAATTCGTGGGGAAATGCACCTAAACGTTTTTTGGCATTTTGAATTTCCACCATTTCCAGCAGTTCCAGGGTACGCTCACGAGCCTGCTTGTTACTCAATCCCTGATGGACAAACAAGACTTCACTGATTTGTTTTTCAATAGAGTGCAAAGGATTCAGAGAACTCATAGGTTCCTGAAAAATCATGCCTATCCGGTTACCTCTTACTGATCTAATATCTGCTGCAGAAAAGTTGAGCAGGTTCTGGCCTTCAAACTCAATTTTTCCTTCAGGATGAGAAGCAGAATCCGGTAGGAGACGCAAAATTGAATGAGCGGTGACGGATTTCCCGGAACCACTTTCTCCTACCAAAGCCAGTGTCTCACCCATGTTTAACTGCAGGGAGGCATTACGTACCGCATGAGTTACACGTTCTCCCTGAGTGAAGTCTACTGATAGATTTTTGACAGAAAGTAAAGGGGCCGACATAAGGTATTTTAGATCAAGATGCTTTTTCCTTTTTCACGGGCATCCTCTGCCGTAGTAGTACTTCGATCGACCTTGTAAGGCACTTCAATGCCTTTTTGAAAAGCAGGTCGTTCTGCTAAAACATCCAACCAGCGTCGTAAATTTGGAAGCTCTTCAATTTCCAAACCAGCCCAGAGATAACCGCGAACCCACGGCCAGGCAGCCATGTCTGCAATTGAGAGTTCGCCGGCCAGAAATTCATTTTCTTCAAGCTGTGTATCAAGCACGGTGTAGAGTCGAAAAGTTTCATCCTGGTAACGCTTGATCGCATATTCAATTTTTTCCGGTGCATAGCGATAAAAAACATGAGCCTGTCCCTGCATTGGACCTATTCCACCCATCTGAAACATCAGCCACTGCAGTACCAAAGAACGTCCTTTGGGATCAGTTGGTAAAAATTTTCCACATTTTTCTGCAAGATAAATTAAGATTGCCCCGGACTCAAAAACTGCAAATCCGTCATTATCATGGTCAACTATTGTTGGAATCCTGCCGTTTGGGTTGAGTTTAAGGTAATCAGGTTTTTTCTGATCTTTTGTCGCAAGATCAATCGCAATCACTTTATAAGGCAGTTTAAGTTCTTCGAGTAGGATAGAAATTTTGTAACCGTTTGGAGTTGCGCTGGTGTATAAATCAATCATTATTTTTTGTTTGAAAATAGGTTTGTGCTTTTTGGAATTCTTCCGGAGTATTTGCATCGCGGCAAATCCACGGGGTTTCTTCCGGCGCAGAGAGACGGGCCATGCGCCAGCCTTCCCAAAGCAATAAAGGACGTCGCTTTCCTGAGGCAAGAAGTTGCGCGGCAGGTTCCAGAACAGGACGTCGATAAAGAGCCAGTAGCGGATTTGTTATCTTATCTTCTTCTGTACAGACAATGTCATATTCGTCAGTCATGATGTCACGCAAAGTTTGCAGCCATTCAGCGGTTAAATAAGGTAAGTCACAAGTAAGCAGGAATACTTTGTCAACTTCTAAACTCAACAGAGGTAGAGCATCAACAATTCCCTGCAACGGACCCCTTCCTTCTTCAGCATCCCAGCCAAGCTTGATCCATGCCTTCAGTTCCTGAGAAATACGGGGGAGAGTCTGACCTGCAGCCCGGATCACTACTGTTTCTGCAACCAGCGGACGCAGAGTCACTAAAAGCCTTTCAAGCATAGTCTGACCCTCAATCTCAAGAGCGGCTTTGTCCTGTCCCATACGAGAAGACTGTCCACCGGCAAGCAGGATTGCACCGTAATGTTTTTTCATCTTGGCAGATATTAATTGAGGAAAAGAAGCACAGGATCCCTGAAACTGACTGGTTTACTTCCGGGAGATTTATTATGTCTACTGAAAAACATCCACTAATTGTCTCCGGGATCAATAATCAAGGTCAAGTCCTGAGAAGCTTTTTGCATACGGGGTATATGATTTGTAATTTCAGTCATGGACATTCTTGCATTTGGTGCGTGAATTGACAAAGTTGCAAAAAAACGTTTTCGTCTGTCGAAAATTGGTACTGCAACAGAAACCATGCCGTCGACGAACTCCTCATTATCTGTTCCAACCTGCTCTTTCCGGATCTTTACTAATGCAGACTCAAGCTTCTTAGCATTTGTCAGGGTATTCACAGTTTTTTGTTCTAAATTTAAATTTTCGATCAAACTGGACATTTGTTCCCCAGGAAGCTGACTGAGAAAAAGTTTTCCGCTGGAAGTACAATGCAGAGGTACTTTTGTACCTATCATAAACTGCATACGTAAAGGCCAATGAGTTTCTACACGATCCAGGTATCTCATTTGACTGCCGTCAGGAATGGTAATATTGCAGGTTTCTCCAACCTCCTCAGAAAGCTGTCTTAAAATAGCATGACGATGGGTTCTGAAATTTTCATTACTTATTATGCCGAGTGCAATTTGTCTTAGCCTGCTTCCAGGCATGTAACGCTTACCGTCAATTTCACGCTGCAGTATTTTTTCATCTTCCAGTTTAGAACAAAGCCGATGAATAGTGGCTTTAGGGAGATTTAATTTTTCGTTGATCTCAGTAGGCGTAATAGGCCGGTCTGAGTTTGCCACTTGCTCTAAAATCGCAAGAATACGGTGCATTGCTGAACCTTTATCAAAAAAGTTGTCATCCATTTTTTCCCTTGACTTGAAATAAGGTCAATGTTAGATATTAATTCCACAATTACATTTGCTGAGACTTCAAGTCTCATTTATGGAATTGTAGTTTAAAACGTCTGGATTCTCAATTAAAAATGAATCCGGCATTATTTCCGAGTCTCTGAATCTCCAAAAAATTAATTTGTAATAGTAATATGTCACGCACTTATCAATATCCGGAGTTTGCAGATCCGCAACTCCAACCACGTTACACAGGAATCCCTACTTTTTTCAGGACACCGCTTCAGCAATCGGCCTCCGGACTTGATATCGCTCTGGTCGGAGTACCTTTTGACGGAGGGGTGACGAATCGTCCGGGAGCAAGGCATGGTCCGCGTGAAATCCGGAACCAGAGCAGCTTGATCCGAAAAATGAACGGGGTTACCGGCGTAAATCCCTATGCTCTGGCAAAGATTGCAGACGTAGGTGATGCCTGGGTCGAAAGCCCTTTTAATCTGGAGCAAAGCCATCAGGAAATCGAAAGTTGTTTCCGTGAGATTCATGAGTCAGGAGCGTTGCCAGTCTCTGCCGGAGGTGACCACTCAGTTACATTACCGATTTTCAGGGCAATTGCGGCGGAAAGACCTGTCGGTATGGTACACTTTGACGCACACTGTGATACAGGTGATGACTATCTTGGTTCCAAATTTCATCACGGTGCTCCATTCAGAAGGGCTGTTGAGGAAGGCCTGCTTGATCCAAAACGCACAGTTCAGATTGGTATAAGAGGTTCACTCAATGATCCGGATCTTTGGAAATTCAGCCATGACTCCGGAATGCGTGTGATTTACATTGAAGAGTTTTTCGAACGTGGTTGGAAAGCTGTAATTGACGAAGCAAAATCAATTGTTGGTAATGAACCGGCGTATCTTAGTTTTGATGTTGATGGACTTGATCCGGTTTATGCACCGGGTACTGGAACTCCGGAAATCGGAGGGTTCAGTAATCTGGAAGCGCAATTGATGATTCGTGAACTTGGAGAACTAAATCTTATTGGTGGAGACTTAGTTGAAGTAGCACCACCTTTTGATCCTACCGGCAACACTGCCTTGACAGGTGCGACTCTGATGTTTGAAATCCTCTGCGTGGTGGCACAGTCACTTTCGCGGAGAAAGTGAGCTTTGCTTAGCAAAAAAAACTTCCGGTGAGCTTTTTCTAACTGATTTTTCAAAGCTGCTTGCCAGCAACAGTGAATGTGACTTGTCCGGAAGTTTTTCGCGGTTGATCATGCTTCAGCATGAAGTTTTCTAGTTTTCCGCTTTTTTGTAGATTCTGAGTTTTTTCCAGCACGTCTGTCAGGGTTTTATCTTCAACCAGACTCCAGATAGAATCACCACTCCGCCAGTCAGGATCAAGGATCCCGTCTGCATAAAAGTATGATGCGTCCTGTAAAATCAAATCCAGAGGAACCTCTTGTCTTGGTTCAGAAAAACCGATACTTTTCAACTGATCTGCCATAGTATCAATGCCAATTGTCTTTTCCTGTACTGCCTTGATCGCATCCGGAATTAAGTGGTAAAACCAGAATCCGAGTTCGAGCTGTTCCGGACTGCAGCTGTTGATAATCAGTCCGCCGCCGGGTTTAAGTATTCTGAAAAATTCATTAAAAACTTTCTTATGTTCCGGCCAGCCGGAATCAGCATCGTCAGGTAAATGGTGTAAAACCTGATTTATCATGACTGCATCTACGCTTTTATCAGGCAACGGTAATGAGTTGATTGCAGACTGGTGAAAACTAATTCGACCTTGCTTTTCTTCTGACTGCAGTTTCTCTTGTGCCATGCCCAGCATTCCAGCGTTAAGATCTACTGCCTCAATGCGCCTTACTTTGTTTACCAGAGCTGCTGAATATAAACCAGTACCGCAACCTGCGTCCAGCAATACCTGTTCACTCAATGGCAGATTTCCTTCCTCCATTGCGTTGAGTATTATATCAACACCGCCAGCGGTCCGTGTTTTGTCATAAACTTGGCTGGTTTTGTGGTAATTTTCGTAAGTACTCATGTCTAATTTTAAAAGAAGGTTATCCGACGAATTGAGTTCAGCGGAAGCTTGATAGAGTTAATTTTGGGCAAGCAGCAGGATTGATGCTATCGCACAGCTTATGGCGCCAATTTTCATCTTGTTTAGTTTTTCCATTTTCAAGGCGACTGAGAGCAACAAAGCAATCACGAAGCTCATGTTTGCAATCGGAATGACAGTACTTGCTTCACCATGTTGGATCGCAAGCATCAGAAAGTTAACTATGCCGACAACCAAGATTGAAGAGATCATAATGAAACGCGTTTTTTCCCAAGTTATTCGGAATCGTTTTTCACGTAAAATCGCGTAAATTCCTCCGCCAACTACCCAACTCGCTGAGATAATGATGAGCATGGAATTACGGTCAGCTCCATCAAGAAAACCTACTTTGGAACTGACACCATAGGATGCTCGGAACAAAGAAGCAACTCCCGCAACTCCCATGAACAAGAGTAATTGTTTTTGATGAGTTTGATGGATTTGACTTTTGTAGAGAAAAAACACTGCAATCAAGCCTAGAAAAATACCGAATCCTTTGAGCCAGCCAAAAGATTCATGCAGCATGAAATATGAAAAAAGAACAACACCGATTGTGTTTAAACGGTAAATTGTAGTAGCAAGGCTGACTTCAATTTGTCCAAGACTTTCTAACAGCATCAAGTTGGAAAGTGTCAGGAATAATCCGGCCAGCAGTCCAAAAGCGATCGTCGCATGATTGAATTCAAGTGGAGTCCCCTGAATCTTGGCAAGTCCCCATTGAGACAAAGTCCAAATGAGTCCAACACCAAAAAGGAACACTCCCCGCGAACGTCCTCCAGTAGAGTAGATTTTAAAAACTATATCGTTCAAACCGCTCAATGACAAACTAAGCAAAGCGAACAAAACGGGATAACTCATTATTTTATTCCGTTTTCATACGAAAGAAAACTAATTTTGCGCTTTATTTTCTGCGGTTTAAATTTATTCATGCCGTGTTTAAAGGCATTTTCATGTACAGAGAATCGTCAAGATAATCATGGAAATGCACGGTGGTTTGTTGATGTTCCAGGAAGATCACGCAGTAAGCAGGAGGCTCATGACTATACGGCAAATAATCCACCGCGTTTAGATCCAGTTGGACTTGATGATTGGTGCCACGCAGTGTGGTAAACGGAATTCCATGCCAACTTCCGCTGACAGGACGGTGAACATGACCGAAGAAAAGATGTTTGATGTTGGAAAAATCGCAGACGATATCTTGAAAACGCTGTGCGTCGTGCTTGAGGCTTAAAGAATCAAGAGAAGGAATACCAATGTTAAATGGAGGATGATGCATAAAAAGATAAACAGCTTTGCTTCCGGCATCCTGCAGTTGTTTCCGGAGCCATGCTCCTCTCTTTTCACAATAAGAACCCCAATGTTGTCCATGCTCAACCGTGTCCAGCAACAAAAAACGTCCTTGCTCTGTTGCTAACATTTGTTGCACAAATCCGTTTTCGTCAAGTGGAACTTCCGGAAAGACTTCAGTAAAAATTTCACGGTGATCATGGTTACCGATCAAAGGATAATATGGCATTTTGAGTTGCTGGAAAATTTCACGCAAATCGTGATAGGCTTCACGGTGTCCTTGATCGGTTAGATCACCGGTGATGAAACACAAATCAGCGTCCGCATGAAACTCGTTTATACTGGAGATACAAGCTTCAAGACGTTCGCAAGGGTTGAGGCCATGCAGATCCGTGCCGTGTGGCATCAAATGAGTGTCTGTTATCTGGATGATTTTCATTAGTTGTTTTTTAGACAGGAATTAAGAACGGATTTTGGATGCAGTGCTGCATTCTAGCACTACGTTTTGTATCTGTAAAATTTATTTATGCTATTCTTTGGATTGATTTAATCGATAGTTTTGCTAAAAAGAGCCCTGAGCTGGAATGCCAAGCTTAAAAGGAGGATGGAGCATGAAAAGATAAACATTTTCATTTCAGGATTATTGAAGCTGTGTCTGGAGCCTTACACTACGCTCTTAACGGTTAGACTAGCTTCATTAAAGCTTAGCCTAGCAGCTTAGGCCAGACTGTCTTCTGCAACAAAGTATTTAGGATCTTCAATCACATTCACCTCGACTAGATTTCCAGCTTTGGTTAACAGTCTGCGACATTCTGCACTCAGATGAACTAGATGCAATTTCTTACCGGCATTCAAATAGCGTTCTGCCAGAGTATCAATCGCCTCAATGGCAGAGTGATCTGCCACTCTTGAGCGAGCAAAGTCAATTATCACATCATCGTTGTCATCATTGGGGTTAAAGCCCTCTAAAAATGAAGTGGCGGAGCCAAAGAACAATGGGCCAGTTACCGCATAAACCGTTGAATTATTATGGTCTTCACGAGCATCGATGCGAATAAATTTGGCATGCTCCCAGGCAAATACCAATGCAGATATAATCACGCCAACAACCACTGCAAAAGCCAAATCAGTAGCTATAGTCACCGCTGACACCGTCACTAAAATCAGCGCATCACTGATTGGCACCTTGCCAATAATACGAAAGCTCGACCATTCAAAGGTGCCGATCACGACTATAAACATCACCCCGATTAGCGCTGCGAGTGGAATTTGTTCAATTAGTGCTGAACCTACTAGGATAAACAGCAACAAGAAGACTGCGGCGCTGATGCCCGACAGTCGGCCACGACCACCTGAATTAACATTGATCATGCTCTGGCCAAGCATAGCACAGCCACCCATGCCACCGAAGAGTCCGGTGACTGTATTAGCCACACCCTGACCAATACATTCGCGATTTCCACGACCACGGCTCTCGGTAATCTCGTCGATCAGGCGTAAGGTTAGCAATGATTCAATCAAGCCAATCGCAGCCAAAATAACGGAGTAAGGCAGGATAATGAATAAGGTTTCCAAATTAAAAGGAACATCCGGAACATGGAAAACAGGCAGACCACCGCTAATAGAGGCAATATCGCCAACCACTTTTGTGTTCAAATCTAATCCCAAGACCAGGCCAGTAACCACCATAATCGCCACCAGTGAAGAAGGCAACGCTTTGCTAAGACGTGGTAAGAAATGGATAATAATCATGGTTAACAGCACTAGTCCGAACAACATATAAAGCTGTTCGCCCTGTAACCAGGCCACATCAACAATGCTGTCCTGCATAAATGTTCCGTGTAACCAACCTGCTTGTCCTGCTTCACCAAACTGTCCCAGTTGCGCAAGGAAGATCACAATCGCCAAGCCATTAACAAAACCAAGCATCACAGGGTAAGGTACCATGCGGATAAATTTACCGAGCTTTAATACCCCAGCTGTGATCTGCAGCAGGCCCATGAGTACCACAGTGATAAACAGATACTCGACACCATGGTTCGCAACCAGGGATACCATCACTACCGCTAGTGCACCAGTGGCACCACTGATCATGCCGGGACGACCACCAATACTGGCGGCGATCAAGCCAACCATAAAGGCTGCATAGAGTCCTACCAGCGGATCAACACCGGCCACAAAGGCAAAGGCTACAGCTTCTGGGACTAGCGCGAGGGCGACCGTGAAACCGGAGAGTAAATCGTTTTTGAAACTGGCGACTTTACTGAAATGAAACTCAAACATTAATAAGGACTCTCTTTGTGATCAATGGGATTAGAACTCAGGACTATGGAAGTTATGTTAAAGATAATCGTTATATCCGGCCACTATCTAGTATGACCAGAACTACGATCTGAATTGCCGTACGCTGGACGATTGCGACTTGCTGGAGTGTCGCCATTGTTATTGCGGCTGGCTCCGTCTCTACCATAGGGTGAACTTGCTGAAGACTTTCCAGAGGCTGTTGTTCTGGCTCCGATTGTTTGTGCTCCTGCGGTTCTCTTTACAGCATTGCCATTAGACTCTGAGCTCTGCTCAGCAGAAACTTTAAAACGTTGACCTGGTTTTCTGGTTTGCTTGCGTCCGCCGGACTTCAGCTTGCCGCCATACTTTGCCCCATGTCCATACACCTTAGGATTTTTGCTGTTTCTCGACTTATTTTTGTGACGATTATTGTCCTTCTCATTGCTCTCATTGTTCTGCGGCTTGCTTGTCTTTTTACGTCGCATGGGATGCTGTAATGTGGTCACAGCTAAACTCTGATTGGGCTCAAAGCCTTCTACTTCACGGCGCTCTAATATCTTCTGCGTTAGGCGCTCAATGTCTGACAGCAGTTCTACTTCATCGGCGCTGACCAAGGAGATGGCTTGACCAGAAGCCCCAGCGCGACCGGTACGGCCAATACGGTGAACGTAGTCCTCTGAAACATTGGGTAGATCAAAATTAACCACATGAGGCAGTTGCTCGATATCCAAACCACGCGCGGCGATATCTGTGGCCACCAGTATCCGAATTTTATTGTTTTTAAAATCAGCCAGCGCTCTAGTGCGTGCGCCTTGACTTTTGTTACCATGAATTGCCACAGCTGTAATACCTTCGGCTTCGATGTATTTGGTCAATTTATTAGCACCATGTTTAGTTTTGCTAAACACCAGTGCTTGAGTCCAGCTGCCATCCTTAATCAGTTTTGTTAACAACGCAGGTTTGCTTTTCTTATCCACCGGACAGACCCACTGTTCTACCGACGGTGCCGCAGTGTTGCGTGGGCTTACGGAAATTTCGATGGGGTTGTGAACCAAGCCTTTGGCCAGCTTACGAATATCTTCAGAGAAGGTTGCTGAGAACATCAGGTTCTGACGTCGCTTGGGCAGCAAACTAATAATGCGCTTAATATCATGAATAAAGCCCATATCTAACATACGGTCAGCCTCATCCAACACTAACACTTCCAAATGATCAAACTTCACGGCTTTTTGATTGTGCAAGTCCATCAGTCGGCCCGGTGTTGCTACCAGAATATCAACGCCGCGACGCAGCTTTTGCATCTGCGGGTTAATTTTGACGCCACCAAATACTACTGTAGATCTCAGATTGAGGTGCTCCCCATAGAGAGCAACACTGGCTCCCACCTGCGCCGCAAGTTCACGAGTCGGCGTTAAGATCAAAGTGCGTGCCTGATTGGCTGGTGCGCGTTGGCCCTTGGACAGGCGCTCCAATATTGGTAGTGTAAAGCCTGCTGTTTTACCAGTACCAGTCTGTGCTGCAGCCATTACATCATGGCCAGCAAGTACTGCGGGTATGGCTTCAGCCTGAATTGGTGAAGGTTCGCTATAGCCTTGTTTGGCAACAGCTTTAAGTATAGAGGCAGATAAGCCCAGTTCATTAAAGGTCATAAAATCGTCGAGTCCATTTATAATATTTCTGCTTAAACTGTGTTCAGCAGTAGAAAGCGATCTTTCTCAGTTGCTAACATTTGTTGCAAAAAACCATGTTAGTTCAGAGGAACTTTCCAGAAAAATCTCAGCGAAAATATCACGGTGATTATACTTGCCAATCAGAGGATGATAAGGCATTGGGAGTTGCTGGAGAACTTCACGGAAATCAAGATAAGCTTCCGGATCGCCAGAATTGCTTAGATCGCCTGTTTATTATACACAACTCAGCAGCTGTATGCAACTCTTTGATGCTTACGCTAGATGTTTCAAGGAGTTAGCCGGGCTTGAAAAAGTGTAAATCAGTGCCGCTAGGCATCAATTGCGTTTCGATGATCCAGTTGAGTCAGCAGTTATTTGATTTAAAATGCCTTGAGCAGGGTGTGGGTTTGACATATAAATTCCAGTGCAACTTTTTGTGGTTTTAAAGTATAAATTGACTACCGTCAGTTTATAACTAGTCGATAAATTTGCTATTAGCTCTCCTTGAGAATTTTACAAAATAGTTCAACTGATCAAGTCTGATGGTCCCGTAAAAAGTCGTTATGACACCCATGTTTGTCATTCCAAGCTTTTGCGGGAATGACAACTATTTGCGAAGCCATCAAGTCTGAATAGCAGAATAAAATGAATCCTTGTAATTTGTTTCTTGACGCATGTTGGTTTTAATGTTATCTATCTTTGTGAGTACAGTTGAATATATCTTGACACGTTTTGATTATCATATATTTTGTCTGTCGTTGAGCAAGCAGGATTCGAGAAGCAGACCGGAACGACTTGTGAAAGTCAAACTAACGAGAGTAATTTGGATTGCGTGAATTACAGTCATGTTTAGGTTAAGTGTACTTACTGGCGTGGAAGTTGTTGCTTAAGCGGATGCTTTGCAGAGGACAA